>ENA-UOOK01000340-UOOK01000340.1-fermentation-metagenome-genome-assembly--contig:-NODE-340-length-60950-cov-5.930733_pt1 | contig 60950 bp, 62 predicted proteins | sample MGYA00245777_ERZ724023 | MGnify/ENA primary metagenome ERZ724023 (study PRJEB28704, sample SAMN03018312) | fermentation metagenome | biome: anthropogenic terrestrial biome; feature: soil; material... | reverse complement strand
CACACTATATATTCTGTCGTGACCTCAAATTAAGGTAACAATGCAATTAGCTTTATTAGTAAGGAATTCCCTAATTGATTGATTTAAGATTTGAGGGAATTAGGCAATTCCTCACGATCATTTAGTCAAGTATATTATTAAATGAAGAGCCGAGGATTACCATTAGTGTAACAATAACTCCGGCTATTAAGACCCCTAGTGTCAGAGCAGCAAAAGCGCTCCTTTTTCTGACCCCAAGTAGGTAGGCAATTGCGGATCCAGTCCAAACTCCGGTCATCGGAAGGGGAATCGCCACAAAAAAAACCAAGCCAAAAAAACCATAGTTATTAATTTTTACTCTATGTTTTTTTGTTCTTCTCCTTATCCAGCAGAAAAAACGGCGAATTACTAGAATCCGTTCAGCCCAATTAGCTAACACCGGAAGCAAGAGCATAATTGGTATAATCGGGAGTAGATTCCCACACACCCCTAAAACAAAAGCAGTCAGGGGACTGGCCCCATACCCTAAAATAGCAAGAGGAATTGCTCCCCTTAGTTCTATATAGGGTACAATCGCCATTAGTATGATTTTCAACATTTGCTGCATAGTTAGCGCTGTCCACATTTTACGTACCTTCTTAAAAGACTTTCATGTAATATTCTGTACAAAACTGGTAAAACCTTTTCTCTATTTTAAAAAAAATTGTCTTTTAAAAAACCCTCCTTTAAAAAAGGAGGGTTTTTTCGGAGTTTATTCTTCGCTAAGCAAGCCCATTATCACGTATTCCTTCCACCCTACTTGACCAGTAACCGATAAACTATTCTGGACTTGAAATTTTTTAACCGCCTGCTCAGTGGTATAACCAAAAACACCATCAGCGTTTTGATCATATAATCCCAATTGCTTAAGGCGTTTCTGTAAAAACATAATATCGGAACCTTTCTCTCCCCTTACAAGTCTCCTTCTACCCATAAAAGGATCTCCAATAATATGGACTGAGGTCCCCACCTTAACCCAACGGTATAATTGTTCGACATCTCGATTAAACATCCGAATACAGCCATGGCTCTCTAATCTCCCGATCGACCACGGTTTATTGGTTCCATGAACCCCATAAATACCAAAGGGAACATTTAAACCTAACCAACGGGTGCCAAACCCCCCACTCCATTGCCCCTTAGAACTAAACTTCCAATCCCCTACCGGAGTGGGTGTCTCCCGCTTACCGATGGCCACTGGGAAACTAGCGAAAGGCTGTTTATCCACTAAGACCGTTAGCGTTAGATAATCGGTATCAATAATAACTCGGAGATCGCCTGGCGGTGGAGTGGTTGAAACGGTGGTCGCCATAAGCTGACCCAGAACACGCCAGGTAGAAAGATCTACCTTACCAGTCACTGATAAGGAATTTCTTTTTTGAAAACCCTTAACTGCCTCCATTGTTGGTAAATCAAAAATCCCTGTTGGTTCTTGAAAAAAAAGGTTTTCGCCCTTTAAAAAACGTTGTAGTTCCCTAATATCCTCCCCAGAGGCGCCTAACGTAATCTCAATTTCAGGAGAACAAGCGCAACGATCACTTGCCGCCCTACAAGAAAGGATTAGTTCTAAGCTTAAAACTATAATGACAAAGATAAACCTCAATTTTTCCCTGGTGATTAATTTCATTACTGCCAATACGCCTCCTACTAGAGCTAAAAAATGAGTTAATCTAACTAAGATATCTCTAGTATTCACGGACAGAAAGAAGCTTATTAAAAAAGAGGATTCCGTTTACAGGAAATTTATTACCCTACTTCTATTGTTTTCGATGGGTTTCTCGAAAAAAACAAATACGAAAGAAGTAACCCATTCCCCAGGATCTTGCTAACAAACATAAAAATGAAACCAATATAGGGTAGAAACTTTAAGAAAGCTAAGATAAAACCGCCTGCCACAAATAGGAAAACCGGATGGGCTTTCCTTTTCCTCTGTAATGAGCCAAAAAGCAGTCTTCCTACTAAAAGGTAACTAGGCAACTCTCCAAAAAACAACAAAATTAAAAAAATTACCAGTAAGCATATACCTAGCGGCAGACCGATCAGCATGGCCGAAAACAAGAGCGAAAGTAGGGGCAATAAGAATAATCCTCCGATTCCTAAAACTATTATTCGTCTCCAGGGGAGACTTGAGGCGCTTATGATCTCAGCCCAGCGGCGAGGAAAAATTAAGAGCCAGACTACACCTAGTAATAATCCACCTAAAAACCAAAGCCCTTTAAAAGCTGTTGCCCCCGGAGCGGGAGCAGTTTGAAATTTATTAATCTTACCACCAACCCTAAATCCAGGCTCCAATACAGGTTCAACCCCCACCGGATAAAGAAAATCTCCCCCGATCCGGGCATTTTCAGAAATATTTACTTTAGTAGCCCCAATCTTTAAATCTTCTCCGATTTTTCCAGTCAAATTGAAGATATTACCTTTCACTACAGCGGCTTCTTTAATTTCTCCGGCAATATTGGTGAGAGTAAACCAGGCCAGTAAAGATGAAGCTGTCGCCTTTGGACCAAATAATAACTCGGTTCCAACCGCAGAAAAATTTCCGGCGACTAAACCATCGATTTTAGTAAACATAGAAGCCATTCTTAGATTACCTAAAATTTCCCCGGAAAGTTCAGTTCTACCAGCTAATCCTAGCAGAGCCCCATCAACTTGGCCACTAATCTTCAGGTCTTCAGCAAAAACAAGTAAATCCCCTTTAATTCTCCCCTTAATCTCAACGGAGCGCGCCATTACCCATAAATCTCCTTCGGTTACTTCCCCTTCTCGTACGTAAACTTCATTCCCAGCAAGAGTAGTCCAGGAGGCTGCTACTGGTTTGCTGAAGAAAGGGGTAAAACCGCTTAATAAAATAATAAGTAAAATTAAACAAACTTTCTTCATGATCATGCCTTCCCACTTTGTTTTTTCGAATTAGATTAAGCTTTTTGCGTTGTATCCCTTTTTAAAAGGTCACAATACAATATATGGTGTTTGACTGGTATTAGGCTATCAATATATTGTATCGGTATAATTAAATCAAAAAGACAACGCAAAAAGCCCAGATGGAATTGATAAATCACCTTAGGCATCAATTTAGAGTAGACGACTTTCATCCTTTCACGTGCCCCAGTAAAGCTGGGGTGGGGGACTACCTAGAACCAAATTGGTTTTAATAAAAACCGCTTATAAGTTAACTGCTACCAAATCACGGTCGATTTTGTTCATACAATTCTTTAGTTTGGTGGCAAGAATCGGATCTTCGAGCAAACAAGCGGCCCTAATCTGTCTTAAGAGATCGATCCCACGGCGAAAAGCAGAGACCAAGTCACCTTCTTGTAAGTCGGAATAATTTAATAGTTCAAAAAAATCACAGCCTTGACTCCATCTATAAGCTAAAGGTGATAAACTAGGGAAAAATATGGTCTCTCGTTCATCGACCCCATAACGGTAAATTAGATCTCTAATGATTTTTTTGATCGGTTTCTGATCAAAAGGTAACATACTTGGGTTGGGAATCCTTTCGCCTTTGCGCGGTTCATAGTCAACAGCAACCATAATGGAGTTAATCTGATCTTCGTCCCATTCATGGAAGAGACCGGCAAAATAAAATTCGGTAATTAACAACTCCTGCGCATAAATTTGCGAAGCAAAATTTCCTCTTGGTAACAGCACACCATCCTTAAGATAATCCATCTCTTCTAAAATTGCAGCTTTTGAGGCCAGATCTTCCTCAAATCGGCCAGCCACTTTCATCGAAGAAACCCTTTCTTCCAGCCCTAATTGCTCGCGGTAGAGATGCTCATAAAACTCGATTCTTTTGGCGCAACGATGCTGTTCATCAGGAGAACATCTTTTAGGACTAACCTCAGCCAAAGAACTTTTTAATTCTTCAATCTCTCTAGCCGCCGCGGCTTTAGCTATCCTTCCTTTAATAAACCTTACTCTTCGCTCTCTCTTCCTTAAACGCTTTTGCGCTAAAGTTCTAGCCTGGGGACAAGAAAGACTGCCCCACTCATTACATATAATATCTCGCAGCTGTCCTGATTCTAATTTAATTTTGGATAATCGTCTTTCTAAACGGAGTTTATCATTTCTGGCCTGAAAAGTAGCAAAGTTTTGGTTTAGAATTACTGAAATCTGTGGTCGCTGGTGACTCTTAAACAGGTTTAAAACCGAGTTATAACTTAGGTTAAATCTACTAATCAACTCTTCAATATCATTGGAGTCAGTACTGGGAAAATCCTCAACCCGGTAACGATCAAGATCAGCCAACACGTAAACAAAGCCTTGTTCATCAATTCCCCTCCGACCGGCGCGGCCAGCCATTTGAAAATACTCTAGGGTAGTCAGAGGACGAAAAGATACCCCATCCCATTTGGTGGGGGCATCAAAGCAAACGCTCCGCACCGGATAATTGATCCCAACCGCAAAGGTCTCAGTGGCATACATCACCTTGACCAGGTTTTTCTCAAAAAGGAGCTCTACTAGTTCCTTGAGAGCAGGCAGAAGACCGGCATGATGGAAAGCAATCCCCCGCAGAAAGATTTTTTTTAGACGGTGAATCGTCTGCCAACCTTCAAGTTCATACTTGGCAATTACCTGATTGATGACCTGCTCAACTTGGTCCTTTTCCTTTTCTGTTAAAAAGTTAATTTTATCACTTAATTCCAAGGCTTTAAATTCACATTGTTGACGGCTGAACACAAAGTAAAGACAAGGAAGACCCTGGCATTTATCTATATTGCGAACCAAATCAAGATGGCTGCAAATTCGCTTATGCCGTTCTCTGGCAAAAGCAGATTCTGCTTCTTCCTGTTTCTTTTTCTCCCAAGCTTTTTGTAGTTTCCTTAAAGTTGTCGCTCCAGTTAGCTGGTTGAAAACAAAATGTTCTAGTGGAACTATCCGATCTGTTTTTTGCACTACTTTGACCTGATGACCTTTAATCTCTTCAATCCAATCCGCTAATTCCCAAGCATTAGGGATCGTAGCGGAGAGCCCCAACATACGAATCTCCGGGGGCATAAAGATAATCGATTCCTCCCAGACCGTACCTCTGCTTTCATCGGAAAGATAATGAATCTCATCGAAAATAACATGGGAGAGACCAATCAGATCCTTTTTTTCCTGTTGGAGCATATTCCGGAAGATCTCTGTCGTCATAATCGTGACTTCGGCCTCGGAATTGATTACCACATCGCCGGTGATAATTCCAACCTTTTCCTCCCCATACCACTCCTTGAATTCTTTATACTTCTGATTGGATAGAGCTTTAATCGGAGCAGTGTAAATAATCCTTTTTCCCTGATTAATAGCATAAGCGATTAAATAATCCGCAATTAAGGTTTTCCCCACCCCCGTAGGAGCGGAGACCAACACCGAATAATCATCCAGTAGGTAATCGATGGCTTCTTTTTGGAAATCATCCAACAGATAATTTCGAAATCTAATCCCGGTTTCTTCCCACATATATCCGTACTCCTCAATTTCTATTCCTATTAGTCATTTGAGGGAATTCCATAACTATTTTTGGCATCCATTTAACCGCAATATATAGTTTCGCCTTAATCAGGTAGTCGTTCACGCTGTCTATCGCCCGTACATGTGAAGTGATGTAAATCAGAGCTAGGCGCCTCGACAGCATAATAGATTTTTCTCGTGGTTAAATCTTAAGTTAATCAATTATGCAATTCCTTAATTTATATTGCCCACTCGTTCAAAACATCGCTATTCGTTTCTAAGATAACAGCAATCTCATCACAATTAGGGAATTTGGGGCAATTGATACATTCTTTCCAGACTTTCGTAGATAAAGTCTCCTTTGGTATCTCTTTAAATCCACACTTTATAAAGAAATCCTTCTGATAGGTAAGGGCAAAAACTCGGGGTATCCCTAGTTTCCCCGCTTCCTCAATCAGTTTACCCACTATTTGATGGCCGATTCCTCTTCCCACCGCCTCTTCCACAACGGCCAACGCCCTAATCTCCGCCAGATCTTCCCAGATAATATGTAATCCGCCGGTCCCTAGGAAAACGCCGTTCTCTTCCACCACTATAAACTCGCGGAGAAACTCATAAAGCATACTCCGAGAACGGGCCAGCATTAACCCCTTCTGGGCATAATGATTAATTAAAGCATGAATATTTTCCACATCTGCTACTTTAGCCTTACGGAGATTGATCATGGTTTTTAGGGCACATCCTTTCGAGACAATATATCTCTTTATATTCGGCGTCCTCCTTCTTAATCCTTGTTGGTTAACAGATGTTTATAGAAGAAGACAGGCTTTTCTTCTAGTCTATTCTATTCGAAAAGCCGCTCCCAACTTTTCAACGAAATTAAATTCCCTGGGTAAAGTCACGGCTTTTAGGAAATACTTTTTTGTGATCTAAGAGGTTTACATAATCCCATAGGTATCTATTTAACCATTATAATGGCTAATTGCGTTGTCCCCAAATTCAACTATCACGCCACAATATATCTCTTTTACTGGTTCCGGATTAGTCCGCTAAATTAAAAAAGCCTCTTCCGGATTTAAACAACCGGAAAGAGGCTTTTCCTTTAATTAATCTTCTTTCAACTTCGTCAGAATCTTCTCTTTGAAGACGGTTTCCGCCTGGTCGGGAGTAACCCCATTGATAATCTCATTGTTCACTTTGATCGAAGGACTCTGTTCGCAACCTTCCAAACAGAAGGTGGCATGGAGATTAATCTTCTCTCTAACCTTTGCTTCGTCGGCTTGGGTCATGAATTTTTTTAAGGTATCATAAGAACCTTTTAGATAACAACAAGTTCCCACACAGACCGCAATATCTACTTTATCTGGCTGTTTACTGGTTAATAACTGAATATCCTCTCCAATAATCCGCCCCCGATTCGCATAAGCCGTATGCAACGCTTCATGGGCTTGTTCGCTATTGGGTTTCTCCAACCACTGGTCATAAAACTTGGTGACCACCGGGTTGTCCTGAGATTTACGAAGTTGAGAGAGTTTATCGGCATTATAAATCCCTTTTGCCCTCTTCTTCTTCGTCTCCATACTGGGGGAGATTGGTTGCCCTGCTCCACCAATACAGCCGCCGGGACAAGCCATTACCTCGATAATATGGTAGTCCGCTTTACCTTCCTTAATTTTATTAAGAAGGGCCTTGGCATTTCCCAAACCATGAACAACCGCTACTTTAATCTCTTGTCCAGCGATCTCCACTTTTGCTTCTTTAAGATGCTTAAACCCCCGGACCTCCTCAAAGTTGATCTGATCAATCGGTTCTCCCGTGACAAACTCATGAGCCGCACGGAGAACCGCTTCCGCTACGCCGCCAGTCGCTCCAAAGAGCACCCCGGCGCCACTGGTAAACCCGAAGGGAGTATCAAAGGACTCGATGTCAAGCTGTTCAAAAACCAATCCCGCCTCGCGGATCATCCTGGCCAGTTCTTGAGTGGTCAACACCAGATCTACATCCTGAACCCCATCAGTGGAGAAGTGGGGAAGACTGGCTTCAAATTTCTTAGCGGTACAAGGCATAATCGAAACTACAATGATATCTTCAGGTTTTTTCCCCAAGTCCGCCGCCCAGTGTTTTTTAATCAACGAGCCAAACATCTGCTGGGGCGAACGGCAGGAAGAAAGATTTTTCAAAAACTCCGCCTCATTATGCTCGGCAAACTTGACCCACGCCGGACAACAAGAAGTAAACTGGGGTAATTTTTCCCCCTGCTGTAAACGGCTAATAAACTCATTAGTCTCTTCAATCACTGTTAAGTCGGCAGTAATACAAGTATCAAATACTTTGTCAAAACCTAATCGTTTTAGAGCGGAAACTACTTTACCGGTAACAATCTCTCCGGCAGGTAACCCAAACTCTTCGCCTAAAGCGACCCGCACCGCCGGCGCCACCTGCACGACCACCATTTTTTCCGGATTATTAATCGCGGCCCAAGCTTTATCAGTCTCATCCTTAACGACCAAAGCGCCGGTCGGACAGACCGCGCTGCACTGTCCACAGTTGACACATTCCACCTCTGATAGTTGTTTGTTAAAAGCAGGCGCTACCGTAGCTTTAGAACCACGACCGGTAAAATCCAGAGCACCGATCCCTTGGACCTCGGAACACATGCGGACACAATCCCCACAGAGAATACACTTGTTAGGATCGCGGACAATCGACGGGCTGGACTGATCCAAAGGTAGCTTAATGTCGCGCTCCCCAAAACGGATTTTCTTGACGCCAAAACGATTGGCTAGCTCTTGTAGTTTACAACTGCCGTTCCGATCGCAGGTAGTGCATTCCCGCTCATGATTGGCCAGTAACAGTTCCAACACGGTCCGGCGCACTCTCTGCACCCGTGGACTATTCGTCAGAATCTTCATCCCCGGCGTCGGCGGGGTGGAACAAGAGGCCATAATCCCCCGACCCTCAATCTCCACCACACACATCCGACAAGCCCCATAAAGGCTAAGTTCGGAATGATAACAGAAGGTCGGAAGCTCAATCCCAATTTTCCTGGTTAACTCCAAAATATTCTTTTCACCATTCAACTCTACCACTTGGTTGTCAATGAGCACCGTGTTTTTTTGTTCCATTCTTACCCCTCCTTAATCGCCTTAAACGGACAATTACTGACACAAGCTCCACATTTGATACATTTCTCCTGATCAATGGTGAATGGTTTTTTAATCTCCCCACTAATCGCCTGGACCGGACATGTCCGCGCGCACTTACTACACCCTTTGCACTTGTCGGGATCAATTTGATATCCTTTCAGGGCCGAACAGACACCGGCCGGACACTTCTTATCGACCACATGGGCAATATACTCATCTTTAAAGTATTTAAGCATTGTTAAGACAGGGTTCGGCGCTGTTTTTCCTAAACCGCAGAGCGAACCGTCCCGCACCGCCTCCGCCAGATCCTGGAGCAATTCCACATCATCGGGCCGGCCTTCCCCGTCAACCGCCCGCTGGAGAATCTCCAGCATCCGCTTGGTCCCCTCCCGGCAAGGAACACATTTACCGCAGGATTCATTCTGCGTAAAATTCATAAAGAAACGGGCTACTTCCACCATACAAGTATCTTCATCCATGACCACCAGTCCACCGGAACCAATCATGGCGCCGGCCGATAGTAATGAATCATAATCCAATTTAAGATCTAAATGTTCCTCGGTTAAACAACCGCCCGATGGTCCGCCGATCTGCACCGCTTTAAACTTCTTTCCTCCACGGAGGCCTCCGCCAATCTCAAAAACCACTTGGCGCAGAGTAACCCCCATGGGGACTTCAATCAGACCCGTATTCGCCACTTGTCCGGTGATGGCAAAAGTTTTAGTTCCTGAACTCTTCTCTGTGCCCTGCCCCTTAAACCAAGCCGCGCCTTTAACGATAATTTTGGCAACATTAGCAAAGGTTTCCACATTATTAATCAGCGTGGGTTTACCCCAGAGTCCGGATTGGGCGGGAAACGGCGGTTTGGGACTGGGCATCCCCCTCTTCCCTTCAATGGAAGCAAGGAGAGCTGTTTCTTCCCCGCAGACAAAGGCCCCGGCGCCTTCTTTAATTTTGACCTCAAAATTGAAGCCCGTCCCCAAGATGTTTTGGCCTAATAACCCATATTGCTTTGCGGACTCAATCGCCACTTTCAGTCGTTTAACCGCTAAAGGATATTCAGCCCGCACATAGATGTAACCTTCATCAGCGCCAATCGCATAACCGGCGATCGCCATTCCCTCGAGCACCTTATGGGGATCTCCCTCCATCAGACTACGGTCCATAAATGCTCCGGGGTCGCCTTCATCACCATTACAAACCACATATTTTTTCACGCTTTTTTCGATCCTGGTGAACTCCCACTTCCGTCCGGTGGGAAACCCGCCTCCTCCTCTTCCTCGTAAACCGGAGGCGAGGATCTCCTGACAGACTTCTTCCGGAGTCATCTCCGTTAAAACTCGCATTAATCCCTGATAACCTTCATCCACAATATATTCCCGGATATCTTCCGGATCAATCACCCCGCAATGGGCGAGCGCTGTTCTATTCTGATGATGGTAAAAAGGGATCTGCTGTTCTTCCGCATAAACCTCACCCGTCACCGGATGCCGATAAAGGAGGCGCTCCACTGGTTTTCCGTTTGTCAGTAAGGCTTCCACGATCTCAGGGGCATCTTCCGTTTTAACTTTGATATAAAGGACTCCGGAAGGCTCCAAGCGAACTAACGGTCCCATCTCGCAAAAACCATGACAACCGCTTTTTACCACCGAGACTCCTGTTTTCTCATCTTCTTCCAACAGTAAATCAACGGTAATATATTCTCCCCGCGCTTCTACTTCCTTCTTTAAAGCTTGATACACGTCTAAAGAACCATTAGCCACACAACCGGTGCCGGCGCAGACTAAGATCCGGGCTTTTTCCCGTTTAAAACCCTTACTCCACTCTTCTTTCCATTGCAACAACCGGTCTTTCGCCTGATTATTCATCTTCTGCCTCCCCCTTTTCTAGCTGATCGAGGATTACATTAATGGCCTCCGGAGTCATTTGGCCATAAATTTGGTCATTAATCATCACCACCGGCGCCAATCCGCAAGCGCCCAGGCAAGATACGGTTTCGACCGTGTAGCGCAGATCCTCAGTGGTTTTTTTGTTACCTGTTAAGTTAACCCGTTTCTTGATCGCTTCTTTCACCGGATCAGAACCCCGTACATGACATGCGGTGCCATCGCAGATCTTGATCACATATTTCCCTTTTGGCTCCAAAGAAAACTGGGCATAAAAAGTCGCGACTCCAAAGACACTCGCCGGAGCAAGCCCCATCGCCATTGCAATATAGGTAAGGATCTCTTCCGGTAGATAACGATATTCCTCTTGAACTTCCTGAAGAATGGGGATCAAAGCTGACCTGGACTTTCCTAAGCGATTAATAATCTCATTGACTTTTTCAAATTTCCGCTGATAAACTATGGAACGATCACCCTCCATCGCCTCTGTTAATACTTCTTGTTTCATTAGTAATATCTCCTTTCCTAAAATGAAATCATTTATGATCCCTCACTCATGCTAGAAGTAGAGCAATTCGACATTTTTACCCCGTTGTTCCAAAGTTTCCGCAATCTCCTTAACCACCTGCATCTTTAGAGCTAAATTTAAAGGCAGATCCGGATTCTGGTGTGCCGGATTAATCGCCTTTCCTACTAAAAATTTAATGTTATCACTCTCCAAGAAGAATTTTGATAGCATAGTAACGGCGTTTTCCTGTGTTAAGCTCTCCGTTGGCTCTTCTGTTTTCTTCAGCGTTTCCAAAGTCTTGCTTAAAGTAATGATTCCTTCGGTTACCAGATCCACCCCTCGCAATCTGCCATAGGGCGGAATCTCCGGGTCCAGATCCTTTAAATTCACTTTAATCTCGGCCCCTAACTCCCTGGCGACAATCGAACCGGTGGTCCCGCCACAAACCACTTTGGTTCCTATCTCTTCCCTGAGCATCTCGACTATTTTCGCATCATCTTCTTTATTCTGTGGCGGCCCAACCGCCACCGTTAGAGTCCGTGGTGTGCGAATTTTAAAAACCAGAGCGGTAGTGTCATCTCCCGGTTGGCAAGCGTAGAGCTGATCACAGGCGGTAATTAACCACTTACTTAGGGTCTGGGCATCCGGATTCAAGTTGACCAACTTTTCTAGATAGCCGGCAACCTCCTCCCACCGCCACCCAAGGTTTAAGACCCCGCCGATTCCGGCATGAATCACCCCATCCGAAACCGTAACCAACACATCGCCGGGCATAGCTTGAAACCTGCTTTCCTTGATCCTTCGTCCATAGAGCTCAAGCTCGCTCCAGCGGAGCGGAATAACCTTCCCTTGGCGGAGAAAAAAGAGAGAAGGATTATCAAACTCGGCCACGTATACCCGTCCATCCATCGTGATCTGAATAATGGTAAAAGTGGAGTACGCCAGGTTCCTTTTTTGACAAACCGGGAGGGTATGGGAGACCGTCTCGACCACTTCCTCTAAAGTCGCTCCGTTTTTTAACATCGTTGCAATAATCTTAGCGGTCATCGTCGAAAGAATATTAGCCTTAACCCCGCTACCTAACCCATCAGCCAGTACCGCCACCAGCGAATCAGCAGTACGTACCACCTCCACATTATCGCCACAGAGTTCCTCTCCGGATTTAGATAAACTAGCCCATTCCACATCTATAAAAATAGTCATTAGGCGCTACCATCCTCATTTTTAATTAGTTTGATCAGCTTAGTAAGAAGGACTTTGGTTTCCGCTGTGGTCTCCCCTAACAAACCGGCAATCTCCTGCGCCACCCGCATCTGTTTATCAATTACCTCCTGCGCTTTGGTGAGAGTCTCCCCTTTGACCAGAGCCAACTTCTCCCTCTGCTCTTGCTCCTTGGTAATATCAGCGAAGATCCCAATGATTACATCTTCTTGTTCAACATAAAAAACCGCTTGCCAGGTAACAATTCCATAGCTGGGATAAGCAACCTCACCAGTAACCAGACTTTTAGTCCGTAAAGCTTTTTCAAAAGGAAGAGGATCAAACACTAACTGGAGGCTTTTCCCTACAACTTGTTCCTGTTGGCAAAGGAATTTTCTTTCTGCGGCTGGATTAACTTCTATAATCCGTAAGTCACTATCGACCACAAAGATGGCATTAGGTGTCATCCCACAGATCAGATTAGCGCGTGACTCAGCTTTAGCCCTCATATAAGGGATGCACATATCAATCTCCGCCATCCCTTCTAGGACAGCAATGGCTTTTTCCCGACACGAGTTATAACCACAAGCTCCACAGTTTAGCTCATCTTCCGGTTTGAATTTCCCTGTTTTTGCTAAAATACGCTGAATCTGCTCATCGGTAGGCGGTAACGAACTAACCTTCCGCTTAGAATACATCGTAAATAACTGAGCGTTATCCGCCGGTGTATCAACCTTCCATGTTTCCAATAAGCTTTGCTGAGCATAACGGAGTAAGCGCTCTCTCCGCGCATACGGATTTAAATTGCTCTTTAATCCCGGGCCCATTAGACAGCCTCCGCGACAAGCTAAAAGTTCTATCATTCGCAGCGAATTTTTGTTTCGTTCAAACTCTTTCAAAAATTCAATAATCTCTTCCAAACCATCAATCGTGATAATTTCCTTAGCTAATAAATCCGTGCTTAATTGGGCGGTTTTAGCAAGTCCCCCGGGAACCGGAAAGACGCGCGCCCGTGTATCAACACTGTCAAAAACTCCTGCCTTTTGGCCAGAAAGGTCAATAGCTTCCTCCTCCAACATTGCTAATAGTTCTTCAAAGGTTAAAACCGCATCAATACTACCCCGGTGTTCCGGCCGTAAATACTCTTCCTTTTTACCAATACAAGGTCCGATAAATACTACCTTAATCTCAGCGCCATATCTTTGTTTTAAAATTCGCCCGTGGGCAATCATCGGTGAAACGATGGGCGCCAAATATTTTAAAAGGTGGGGAAAATAGATTTCAATCAAGTTGACGGCTGCCGGACAACAGCTGGTGATCACTGGGAGGTCGTTCGATAAAACCCGCAAATGCTCTTGAGCCACCCATTCGGCGCCTTCAGCTGTTTCGGTCACATACGTAAATCCCAAAGCGCGTACAGCGCTAATCAGCTGGCACGGTTCTTTAAACTGTGACAAGGCTACAAAGGAGGGCGCTAAACTCACAGCAACTTTCTCCCCACTTTCCAGAAATCCCCTGACCAGTTCTTTACCATCCATGACCTTTTTCGCTTTTTGCGGGCAAATAGTAACACAACGACCATCAGCGATACATCTGTTTTCTACTACTTTAGCATGCTCTTCGGTTACCTTAATCGCTTTCACCGGACAATATCTGACACATTTGTAACAGTCACGACAACTAGCTTGAATTGTCGAGATCACTCCCATCTTTCTCCCCCCTTCGTTTTTAAATAAATTAATCGCGGTTACTCCTTTAAAATATATTTGTTAAAAAAGTCACCAATATTTTCCTTAGTTAATGAAGTGTAGATGGCGCCATCAAGTGAGAGACTAACCCCGGATTGACATTCGCCCAAACAAAAACATGCCTTCAGTTCTACCTGGTCTTTTAGATTGTTTTCATTGAGCAGCCTTTTTATTTCATTAATCACTTCATAAGCCCCCATCAGGTGACAAGAACTTCCGACACAGACCGAAATTGTTCTCATCAAAACTCCTCCTTACCGGAATTCAAGCCATGTGAAAAGATTCACATAGCTTGGTGAAATAAATCTTCTTTACCCTATTTTCCTGGATAAATGATGGGAAAGAGTTAAAATCCCCACTACCAGATCTTCATATTGCACAATAATATCTTTAGGAACATCTAAACGAGTCGGGGCAAAATTCCAAATCCCTTTAAAACCTGCCGCTACTACTAAATCAGCAACATCTTGAGCTTCAGAAGCTGGAACAGCAAGAGCGGCAATATCCATTCCTAACTTTACTTTTTGGTCTGATAGTTCCGAAAGATGAAAAATCGGTATTTTCTCCTTTGTTTGCCCCAGTTTAGTATCATCCTTCTCAAAAAGAGCTACTACTTCTAATCCGTGTTGCCTAAAACCAGTATATCCTGCCAATGCAATTCCTAACTTCCCAGCACCGATAATAGCGAGCCGACGTTTTTTATCCATTCCCAGGATCTCTTTAATCTTCCCTAGAAGATATGAAACATCATACCCCGCTCCTCGAATCCCCAGACCCCCGAAATAAGATAAATCTTTCCGCAATTGGCTAGAAGTAATTCCAAGTTTTTGAGCAATCTCTTCCGAAGAAACAAGTGCAATATCTAAATGATAATACTCTGTCAGCGCTCGAAAGTACAAAGGAAGCCTGGAGATAGTCGCTTTGGGAATCACCACTAATTCTTCAGTCATCAGTTGCTCTCCTTGTGATTATTTTCACAATGTAATTTTACCTTAAGACAGCTTCTTTGCCAATAAGGCTTTTGTTAATTGTTAGTAAAAACATAGTCGTTTTATCGCAAATTCTTTTGTATATTTGTAAACTAAGGAATTGCATATTTGTAATTCCTTAAAACTATAAAGCCAAATTCATTGTTCTCTATGTAAAGGGCAGAAAATATATCAGTTCCTCACGACTTAATCAAAGTCTCAGCCCTGTCCCGTTGATTAGGGAAAAGGTCCTCTGGAACTTTCTCTCTACCTAAAGCCTGAAAAACCATAAACCTGGCGCAGTTTGAGTTATTACCTTGGCAATAATTCTTCTTGTAAATACCGGATATTGCTGGCATGTTCTGCATTTTATCATTAAAAAACAAACATCCTGCGATTAATTGACACTTAGCCATTGAATTACCTCGTTTCTTCGTATTATTTATTCCATTATAAAATATGGATTTAAAAATTCGGTTGCTATTATTTTAAAACAAATTGAATACCCTTTATAAAGTGGGGTTATCGCTAACCTTAAATCTCTATTAAGTAGTTGTCAGGATGAAACTAAAGGGGTACCATAAATTTACTTTATTTATTATTTCTATTAAAAAAGTCCTACTTTAATAGGACTTTTAGACATAAAAGTGGTGCCAAGGGACGGAATCGAACCGCCGACACGGGGATTTTCAGTCCCCTGCTCTACCGACTGAGCTACCTTGGCACTTATTAACTTGGAATGGCGGAGCTGACGGGGCTCGAACCCGCGATCTCCAGCGTGACAGGCTGGCATGTTAGCCGACTACACTACAGCTCCATTCGTTTTTATGGTGGTCGCGACTGGACTCGAACCAGTGACCTCTGCGATGTGAACGCAGCGCTCTAACCAACTGAGCCACGCGACCAGCACAGGAAATTATAACACGTTTCCGACCTGTAGTCAAGATCTGGGGTCAAAACCTGCCGGTCTCCCGGCAGGTCGAAAAGCTTATTGGTAGTCCCAAGGGGATTCGAACCCCTGCCGCCGCCGTGAAAGGGCGGTGTCCTAACCCCTAGACGATGGGACCGAATGGTGGGCCATCGGCGACTCGAACGCCGGACACCCTGATTAAAAGTCAGGTGCTCTGCCTCCTGAGCTAATGGCCCCAAAAAACAACGCTTTTATATAATACATTATTTTATTCTGGCTGTCAACAGGTTGTATTTGCTTTTTTGTTTTAAAATGAAAGATAAAATCTCTACAACTAGGTTTTATAGCCAAACAAGACAAGGGTCCAAAGCCCTTGTCTTGTTTTTTCTATTATTTAATACTAACAGCACTTACAGCTCGTGCGTTGCATTGAGTTTATTTGAGGAAAAGACTGAACATTAGTCACCACATCAACTTGTGACCACTCAGACACTTTAACTAAAATATGGGCTACCACCTTCTGCCGAAGCGTTGCTCGTTGACCGAGACCGGATGGACACGGTACCAATTGGAAATCAGTATCAATGTCTACTAGATGATTTTGAACCTCAACAAAATCAGAAGGTTTTACTCCGGGGATTTCCACAGTCAGCATATAGGGAATATCTTCAGCTATATGTCGGACAAAATTATCTGAATCTACATAGAAAATTTGTTTATGAATTGTCCCCTGTTTTACAACTTTATTTTTAAATACGTGATCCTCAAAAGGTCCGAGTTGAGCTTCTATCTTATCAATTTTTATCGCATCAATTGGGACCTCGCTCTCAACAACAACCTGGGCGACCCTTTCGCCAATCACCCTTAAGACTTTAAGACGTTCAGTGTTCAAAACTAAGTTTTGTTTTTGAATGATCATCGATTCACCCCCTTAAGGGAAGAGTTTGGATCAAGTTCTTCCTTCTAACGCCATCTTATGAAAAAGAGTATTTCAGTGAACTGTTAAGAAAGTATTTTTTATTATTCAAAGGGCCTGTCTGCTTTCTTTACCAGGGATAATATGTTAAAATGAAACTTATTGGTGAATCAACGAAGGCTATTTTCTAATGTAGAGGAGTTATCTAAAAGTGCAAAAGAATTTCTGGCAGGCTAATCTCCTTCTTTTAATTACAGCCCTAATTTGGGGAAGTACCTTTATTATTGTTAAAGAATCTTTAAAGACCCTTCATCCCATGCAAATAATTGCTTACCGCTTTACCTTAGCCTTTTTCTTTATTTTTTTACTTTATCATCGTGCGTTTTTTCAGAATTGGCGTTCTTCTTTGCTACCTGGGATTGGTTTAGGACTAATTCTCGCTTTAGGGTTTACTACCCAAACCATTGGCTTAAAATTGACTTCTCCGTCATCCTCAGCTTTAATCACGGGTCTTAACGCTCTTATAGTCGCTCTTCTTGAGTCCCTAATTAATAAGAAAAAACTATCTCGTTCTTCTCTACTTGGAATTCTAACCGCAACAATCGGTTTAACTTTTATTACTTGGTCTGGAAAACCTAGATTAGAGCTAGGCGATCTGCTAACCCTTGTCTGCGCTGTTTTTTTCGCTTTACATATTGTCGCCACTAACAAGGCGCTGATCAATTGCGACCCTAGAACCCTCATTGTCATTCAATATGCCGTAGTCGCTTTAGTTTGTTGGTGTTTTGTCCCCACTAAACTTTTGTCAAATAACTATGAAGTAAAAATCTGGTTTTCTTTGCTTTACCTTGGTTTGCTGGCAACTGGGTTGGCATTTTTATTCCAAACTCTTGCCCAACGTCGAGCTTCACCAATACATACCGCCATTATCTTAGCGACAGAACCAGCTTTTGCCTCCATACTATCGATCGGTTTTGGTTATGAACCCTTTACTTTAAAATTAATTACTGGAGGAGTCCTAATGATCGTGGGAATGATTTTAAGTTCAACCGGAGAATCTTTCAAGAAGTTACCGGGAAAGATCATATAGACTTATGTTCTTTGTGAGGAGAAATAATGGGCTTTAGTAAGAAATTCTTTCTAATGATAATTCTCACCTTTTTTCTCCACTTCTTTATCATTAACCCCTGCCTAGGGGTTTCTCCCAAAATAACCATCATCCTTATTGATCGAATATCACTGGAAGAATTACTTGAATTTGCCGGTCCCTTTTTACGGCAAAAAATTGAAAAGAGTTCCCTTGCCTTAATGAACACTAATTCATCAGGTTCTAGAACTTCCGGAAATACTCATGCTACTTTAGGCGCCGGTTCCCCAGCCTATAGCGATCGTCCAGGGGGATTAGCTCTTAACTATGATGAAGAATGGATGGGAATTAAGGCTGGCACGCTTTATCAACAATTAACCGGAGACAATTTCCCTCTTCATAAAGTAATCATTCCCAGAATTGCTGAAGCTACAAGACTAAATTTCTCCCCTACCCGCACTTCTATCCCCTGTCTATTAGGGTCTGTTCTTAAAGAAAATCATTTTTCCTGTTCTGTTTTAGGCAATTCTGATTTAGCGCCACCAGTTGCTGGTAATACTTATTACTCCTACTCCCGTTTTGCTCCTTGGTTAGCCGCGGATCGTCACGGTTTAGTTGAGCGGGGGGATGTAGGAGTGAAAACCATAAAACCCGCTAAAGGGTTAATTCCCTGGGAATCCAATTATCAGTATATTTTAGATAAATACCGCCAGTTTCGTGAGAAAACAGATCTTCTTATCTTAGAATTAGGAGATCTTTCCCGCTTGGATAATTTAAATTCTTATCTTTTTGATCAGATGCTGTTAACAGAAAAAAAACGGTTGTTTGCAAGCATGGATCAATTTTTCCAAGAACTATGGCCTATTTTAAATTTTGATCAAGAGGTATTGATTTTAATCTCTCCCACTCCCTCTACCACTAATACTAGGATGGGTAATTTACTTACTCCCTTAATTCTTTGGGGAGGAGGGTATATGCCTGGATTATTAAACTCTCCCTCTACACGTCGGCCAGGCTTGGTCGCCAATATTGATCTAGCCCCCACTGTTTTCCGACTTTTTAACATCAATACTCCCGCCTACGTTAGTGGTAGGCCAATCACCTTTAGTAAACAAGGAGGAACCGAAGAACTCCTCGCCATGAATAAGAAAATTAGTAAAACAGCATTTTTTCGTCGTAAAACTCTCCCTTTTTTCCTTAATCTTACTTCTCTGGTTTTGCCTTTACTACTTGCCGTTTATTTAATCTGCGCTCAACTCAATTTCCCCAAACTTTTATTTTATAAATTCTGGTTTCCTCATTTTCCTCTATTTTTGTCAACTTTGCCCTTTAGTCTTCATCTGGCGTCACAGTTACCTTTAACTTCTCTCTTTACTTTTTTACTAACAGCCTTGGGATTCGGCTCCCTACTGATGTTAGTTGTTACCCATTCTAAAAAATACTATGGTTCTCGGCTACTGCTCTTACCGATTTATTTTACGATTTTCATTATTTTTGTTGATCTTCTGACTGGAAATTATCTGGTCAAAAGCTCCATCTTTGGTTATGACCCCATGTTAGGCGCCAGGTATTATGGGATGGGTAATGAAATCTCCGGATTATTTCTCGGTAGTATAATAGCCTTATGTGTTTTCCGGGAAGCAAAGAAGAACAAGCTTTTTGAACAAAGAATCTTCTGGTGTTTGATCGTTAGTGCCTTTCTGCTAGCCTCTCCCTTTGCTGGCGCTAATTTTGGAGCTGGTCTCACCGCTTTTGCCATGGCAATCATACTCTTATTTATCACTACCAAAGCCCCCCATTCATATAGACAAATCCTTTACTACTCGCTGTTCCTAATATTGTTTGGCCTGCTTTTAATTAGTTTTGATTATTTTTGCGGAAATCCAGAACGGCAAACTCATTTTGGTTTTCTTTTAAAAAACTATAAATTACGGGGGATTACAGCAGTGGCTGAAGTTATTCTCAGAAAACTTCAGGTTAATTTAAGACTGCTCTCTTCAAAATGGGCTTTTCTTTTTCTCTCTTCTTTAGCTACTTTGCTAGTTACATATTTCTATAAAAATAGACCATTCCCTATCGCCTATTTACTGGTAATTCTCAGCGGAGGTCTTGTCGGTCTGCTCCTGAACGATTCTGGTCTGGTCTTCTCGGCTCTCTTATTTTACCTCCCAGCTACTACCATCCTTTTCTTATTAGAGGGAATTGCCTAATTACCTCAAGGCTTAATTTTACTAAATAAAAGTAATAGGTAGTCGTTCACGTTGGCTACCGCCCGTACATGTGAAATAACGTAAGTCTGAGCCGGGCGCTTCAACAATTTAAATATTATAAAACGGAGGCGTTCGCCTCCGTTTTTACTTTATTTACTGCTGGGGTTGAGTAAAACCTGGAATTGAACTTAATACCGATGGGCCGCCTGGGCCGACGCTTACGTTAGTCTGCGCTGACGGAGTATTCATCGTTTGCCGGAAGGCGGAAGAAGCCTGGGAAGCAGCCTGGCCTGCCAGAGACCTCTGGGCGGCCTCAATCATCCTTTTAACCATATGTCCTCCCACGGCCCCGCAATCACGCGCGGTCATGTAACCCCAATAATCCCCTTGAATCGGTTGGGTATTAATGTTTAGTTCATTAGCTACTTCATACTTAAATTTCTCCATTGCCTGGGAAGCTTCTTTTACCATTAAGGTATTACTTCTCTGTCCGGTTCCCATATGTAGCACCTCCTTTCACTCTTTAATCTTTCCCAAGCTTAACGTCGTAAAACTAGTTTTCCGCTGGAGGTTTTGGGGATAATAAACATGGAAATCTACTACAAGTTGCCCACTGTTTTAAAAGAATGATTAACGTGTGCTGGAGAACACTAAAAAAGGCCCCTTATTAGGAGCCTAAGAGCCAAAAGAAATTAGTATTAAAGCTTTTTGCGTTGTATCCTTTTTAAAAGGTCCCAATACAATATATAGTCTTTGACTGGTATTAGGCTATCAATATATTGTATTGGTATAATTAAATCAAAAGACAACGCAAAAAGCCCAGTATTAATGTTCAGAAAAACCCACTGTCAGTAATTTACCATGTAAAACTCCTTTTTCGCTCAAAATTTTACCGGCGATAAATTGAACATTTTTTAGTAGCCCTTTAATGACCAGTACTTCCAAACAATTATGCTCATCAAGGTGAATATGAAGTGCGGATATAATTTCCTGATGATGGAAGTGTTGGATTTCGGTAAGTCGGTCAGAAAGATCCCGAATTTGATGGTTATAAACAAAAGTTAGGGATCCAACCACTTGTTCCTCTTTATTCCGGAGTAATTTCTCCTCAAGTAAACAATCGCGCATTAAATCCCTAATCGCCTCTGAGCGATTGGTATAACCTTTGGCCGCAATCATCTCCTCAAAATCCTGAAAAAGATCCTCTTCCACTGACACTCCAAATCTAACTAGTTTTGGCAGTGACATCAGTCATCCACCTTAAGAAATTTCTCTAGTTTCACCCAGTTTTCTTGGAATAACCAACGGAGATCATCCCCGGATTCACTGGGAAAGTTTCTCAGCTCTACTCGCGGTATCTCCGCTACTTCAGCTACACCTTTCCCCTGAGGATTATGGAAATTATCAATCACCACTTGCGGTTTTAGACGGGCAAACTCCATAACTTTAGCCGGAGTTAACTCCTCAGCCGAAAAAACTCCCACGACCTCGTATCCTAACCAGCGCACAAAAGCTTCCTGATGCTGCTGGACAACCACCCGCTGTTCATTAATACCTAATTCCTGCGCTCTCTTTTTCATTGCCTCCACCTGCATTGTAAAGTCCCGCACCCAATCGTTGGCCTTTTTTTCTGTGCCAAAAATTTTACCTAAACGAGTTACTTCATTAATCAGATTGGAAGGAGTATTAACGGTTATCACCCGGATTACCTGTGTAGGTGGAAACTCTGTACTTTCTTGCAAACGCTTAATAAAAGGCTCATACCCCGCCCATACTAGAAAATCGGCGGCTTCGAGCCTTTGAATATCACTTGGCCGAAAATCATATTCTGGTGGATGCTGCAATTCAAACGGCGCAAGAACACGGACCTCATCTGCCCCAGCTGCTTTTGCCATTGCCCCTGTCCAACTAGTTGAGGCTACCACCACCACTTTTTCCGTTTCCGCAAAAACGGAACTAACTAAAACTAAGAGCATAAGTAGAAAAACTAAACGTTTTACACCTTTCATCACGATCTCCTCCTGAAATTCAATTTATTTTTTAGTAAATTAACAATTGCTAATAAAGCTACCGCTGAAACTGTAATACTGGCGCCTACCGGTAGATCTGCGCCCATGGAAAGAAATAAACCGCCGACTGAAGCTATCACTCCAAAAAGCGAAGTAAAAATCAAACCTTCTTTCAAGCCCCGAGCAAAAGATAAAGCAGTAAGAGCCGGAATTACAATAATCGCGTCAACCATCAAGGCGCCTACTACACGCATCGCCACACCAATCGCCAAACCAGTAAGGAAGATTAACCCAGTTTGCAGTAATCTAATAGGAACTCCTAAAGCCTCAGCCATTTCCTGATCATACAAAAAAAGTTCTATTTCATAATAAAAGGCCCAAAAGACAAACAACACTACTACGCCTAAGAATAACAGAACGAAAAGATCATTTAGATTTAAGAGCAACAATCCGCCCGTAAACAAGGAGAAAACTTCCATCGCCGGAACGCCTGCCCGATAAAACAGAATAAAGGCAAAACCCAACGAGCCAGTCATCAGATAGGCGCTCATCATCCCTGGATCAATTTTAAACCGTTCAGCCCAAGGACCCAAGATCAACGAAGCCACCATTATTCCCCCTAAGGCGCCCGCAAGAAGCGGAAGCTTAAAAGCCAGGGCTACTGCGCCCCCAAGTAAAGCTAAATGCATAAGAGCAAAACGAATCGTCGTCAAATTCGCCGTTACTACTACCACCCCCAGAAGGGAAAGAGTGCTACCGGCTAAAAACGCCCCCAGCATAGCTCGTTGAAAGAGGGGGATGCGAAGAAACTCTACAATTTTCATAGCAGGGCGCCTCTTTTCTCCCGTTCCAGTAGCAAAACGCGATCAGTAAGATTTTCTAATTCCTCTCGATGATGACTAACGATTAAGATGCTTAAGCCTAATTCCTCTCTTAGATCTGTCAGTAAAGTGATGAACTCTTGTCTGGATTGGAGATCTAAAAAAGTAGTCGGTTCATCTAAGAGCAGTAAAGAAGCTTCCCTGGCTAAAGCGCGAGCAATTACCGCTCGTTGATACTCTCCCCCTGACAAGTTCCGACAGTCCCGTTTTTTTAAATTAGTTAGATCCATAATCTCTAATGCTTCTTGGGTCTTACTCCAATCATCGGTTCCAGGACGTCTAAAACAAGAGAAGTGGGAACCCCATCTCCCCAAAAGAACCATTTCCTCTACGGTAAGCGGAAGTTTTCCACGGTTTCGCCCCTGAGGCACATATCCAATAGAGCTTCTGGCCCAATTTCGATCAATAGTGGTCTTTACCTGTTTTCCAGCAAAGGTAATCTCCCCATCTAGTGGTGGAATCACTCCCAGAATTGTTTTAAAAAGCGTAGTTTTTCCGCTCCCATTTGGTCCGACCACCCCCAGCGCTTCTCCTTTTTCTAGTTTGAAAGAAAGAGCAGTTTGGATCGGTTTTTTGTCATAACCTATCGCTATCTTGTTTAAAGCTAAAATTTCCTTCCTCATCTCAGATTTTAACCGCCTTAATGCGAAAAAGATTGGCGCGATCGCTTTCTTCAACAATCGAAAAACCAATATGTTTACATTTTTTTCCTACTGCGGCTGCGGTTTCAAGCAGATCACTTCTTATGATCTCCGCTTCTGAGTGACTGTGAATCATATTAACCTGCTCTCTTCCTATAAAATGATTAATAATCAGCAGACCGCCGTTTTTTAAAACTCGATAAAATTCCCGTAAAGCCAGAAGCTTATCAGAAAAATGAGGATAAACACCGTTACAAAGCACCAGTTGTACCGAACAATCTTCTAAAGGCAACTTTTCCGCCTCAGCAAGGAGGGTTCGTATCTTTTCATCAACCCCATATTTTTCTCTCACTTTTCGAAGCATCAAGGGTGAAATATCCACCGCCCATATTAGACCCGGATTTAAATCTAACAGAAATGGGATCATTACCCCGGTTCCTGTTCCAATATCGATTACCATTTCATCCGTAACTTCCAGTCCGTTAAAAAGTTCAACTATTCTTTCCCGAGGCGGAACTGATACTTGTCGATCCCAAAAGGACGCCATCCGATCAAAAATCTCCCGTCTTTCTGCTTTTTCCAACTTTTTTCCTCCGCTTTTACTATAAAATACCAGAATTAGTGCTTGAGGGAATGGCCTAACCGGAAAATACGCTGGCAGCTCGTGGCTCGTATGAATGACAACCTTTGCCGGTCCCGGATGAAGCTTAAATTAGATTTTCATCCTTTCGCTTACCCCAGCTCTGGGGTGGGCGGCATGAAAAACATTGCTTATCGAGGCGCCGGACTCTGATTTTACCATTTCGCATGTTCGGGCGGTCGCCGGCCACGACTTCCTAACTATAACGTGTTATTAGAAAAATATTTGTGCTATTATTAATGGATAAAAAAAATATATCCTGCAACTTTTGGATATATTGTAACACACTTTATTCCTATTTACTATTTGCGACTCTCTAGTTACAAAAAATTAAACCAGGGACAATATTATTTTCCTTTTCTCTGCAACCTCTCCTCATTCATAATCACCAGTCTGACCCGGGATAAAATTGCCAACAGAAGAGAGACGCTAATTAATACTCCGGCAATAAATAATAGTTGAGTTAAAGAAAGATACCACCGTTTTAACACCCCTGTCGTCTGGTAAAAAGACGTGGCGGGCGTTTTTCCCAGAACCTTGACTGTTCCCAGGAGAAAATAGGTATAAATACCACCAAGTAGGCAATGGAGAATCCGGGCTATAAGATAGGGAGTAATCCTAATATCGGTCTCGTGAATGACACTAATTACCTGTCCATGGACAGATAATCCACTCCATGCAATAATCGCCGACGCCACAATCAATCGATCTCCCAAAGGCGCAATGGTCCTGGCCGCTGCCATTGTCCCGAGATCAATCTCCAGGAGCCCTTTAATCAACGCCGAACTCAATGATGGATTCAATCCTAATATTTGCAAAATCCGCTCCATACTTGGAAGCAAAAACCTTACTACTTTTATCTCTTCCATCATGCGGACTAAAACAGCAAAAACAACAATAAAACCGCCAATCATCAAAAGGGTGGAAACCGAATCTTTTACAGCATCCCCAGCCAACTGTCCAAGAGGACGATTATCTTCTTTCCGAGCTTTAATCATCTCTCTAATTGCCCGTTGTAGAATATTTCCTTGATAATTCTCCTCCGGAGGAGGAGGCTCCTCTTTGCCATAAAATCGATAAATAAAACCGACAGAAAAAGCAGACAAGTAGTGCGCAATCGCAATCGTTACTCCGAGTTCAGGACAACCAAACATCCCTACTGCCACTGCTCCAAACATGAATAACGGATCTGCCGTGTTCGTAAAAGCTAACAATCTTTCTCCTTCGATCCTGGTACACAAATTGGAACGACGAAATTTAGCGGTAATTACCGCATCCATTGGATAACCGGCGGCTAGTCCCATCGACAATGCAAAAGCTCCTACTCCCGGCACATTAAAAACCGGTCTCATTAATGGCTCTAAAAAAACGCCCAAAAAATGAACAACCCCTAATCCCAGTAGAATTTCGGAAAGTACAAAAAAAGGCAATAACGAGGGTAGAACAATTCCCCCAAAAATTTGTAGACCATCCTTTGCTGCTTCCAATCCTTCTTTTGGAAAAACCGCTAAGGAGAAGGTAATTAAAGTAAACACTAAAGATAAGATAAAAAAAGCGCCTTTTCGTCCCGGACTATCCATCTGTAACATCTGTTCTCCTTAACTCCTCTCCTTGTTTAATTATTTTTTCTACCCAATCATTATCCCCGAGTACCTAATAAAGTAAAAATTACCCCCAAAATGATTAAGCAAATTTTAAAAGAAGATACTTTCACTGCTACCGCCACTAATCCTAAAGCGCTGACCAGCAAAAAAATTATGGGTCCGATTAATCCTAATAAAGCATTGAGTTGAAGAGCAGTTTCCACCTTCTGAAGGCGTAAAATCACAATTGCGGTCGCAATCTCTAACAGTCCGGATATAATCCGAAGGATACCCATTCCAGAAAGTATTTGCTTTTCGATCACTTTCACCTCATTTTTTTAATAAGCCTAATACTTTAAGGAAGATGGCGGTTAAACCTGCCGCTGCTAAAGGCCCCACTGGAATTCCTTTAAAAAAAGAAACCCCCAGTACTGTCCCAATTACCAAACCCAGCATGACTTCTGGTCGCAAGTTCAGCAAACCCAGTCCCTGACCGCAAAGATAAGTAGCGATTGTCCCTCCAAGAATCGAAAGTAAACCGATCGGTGTGATGAAAGTTTGAGCTAATTCCTTCACACTAATCTTATTTTTAGCAAACGGAATCATAACTGCGATCAACAAAAAAAGTAGTCCCCATTCCAACGCATGCCTTTCAGCTACTTCTAACAGAAAAGGGGTTTTTAATAATTTGATTACTAGGAGTGTGCCTGCGCTAGCCGCAACTAAACTATTCCCTGAAAGCATTCCTAGGACAAACAGAAAAAAAAGGAGGAGGTTAGCCTTAAGCATTTTTTTCACCCCGCTCCATAAATCTATGTTTAGCCTTAGCTAAATATGCATACTCGTTGCTAGTCACTCGTGGCTCGTCGCTCGTATTTAATGCCTCTGCTTGCGCAACTTGCCTTTGGTGTTCAACAAGCTAATTACATCGCATTCAAATACAATTCGCGCATCACGTAGTAACCACTTTAAAAAAACCGTCTCGCTCAGACGGTTTAGTCTTTAAATAAGCTTAAAAAATCAATGATCAGTCCACTCGGTAACAATAAGGCTTTCTAGAGGGCTTCTTTACACTCTTCCGAGTCTTGAAGCCTTTCAATGATGGCTCCTGCTCCCCGCAGCTTTTCCACCATTCTTTCGTAGCCGCGATCAATACATTCGGCGCCTGAAACCAGCGTTACACCTTCGGCTGCCAAACCACCAATCACTAGGGCGGCTCCAGCCCGCAAATCAGTAGTTTCCACTGGCGCTCCACTAAGATTCTCAACCCCTTTGATGATCGCCCGATCCCGATCGACCTTAACATCAGCGCCCATTCTTGTCAATTCATCTAAATAACGAAATCGATTGTCAAAGACGGTTTCACGGATAATACTGGTGCCATTTGCAATCGTCATTAAAGCGCCAAAAGGTTGTTGCAAGTCTGTAGGAAAACCAGGGTAAGGCGCAGTCTCTAAATCAGTGCTCAGCAAACGCTCTTTAGCCACTACCCTGATCGCAGTTTCACCCTCGTCTATTTGTACACCAGTCTCTCTTAATTTCATAATCGGAGCTCTTAGGTGATCAGACATCACATTTTCTAAAACCACATCACCTTTCGTGGCTGCCACGGCCATCATATAGGTGCCTGCCTCAATCCGGTCTGGAATAATGGGATGTTCTGCTCCACCAAGCCGTTCAACACCTTGAATCCTGATCGTCTCTGTTCCGGCGCCCCTAATTCGAGCGCCCATCGAAGTAAGAAGGACGGCAAGGTCCACAATCTCCGGCTCTTTGGCGGCATTTTCCAAAACAAATACTCCAGGAGTAAGCGTTGCTAAGTACATTAGGTTGATCGTAGTCCCCACACTACTACGGTTTATAAAAAACCGCGTCTCAACCGGTGTTCCCATTTTAGCTTTCATGAGACCATGTTCAATATTTACCTCCGCGCCCAAAGCCTGAAAACCTTTGATATGAAAATCAACTGGTCTCGGTCCCAGAAAACATCCTCCCGGCAAAGGAATCTCTGCTTCTTTAAGGCGGGAAAGCATTAATCCGGCAACATAAAAAGATCCCCTTAATTTTCTCGCCATTTCATAGGGGATCGGGGTTGGTCGTAACCCAGCGCCATTAATCAGCACAGTTCCAGGCATTTTTTCCTCTACTTTTACTCCGACTTGTCGCAAGATTTCCGCTAACACTACTGCATCTAAATCCCGAGGGAAATTAGTAAGGATTACCTCCTCTTCACCTAAGGCAGCTCCAACCATTAAGGCTAGGCTACTATTTTTTGAACCGCTAATTCTAATCGTGCCGCTTAACCTACTTCTACCTTCAATTCGAAAAAAGGACATTAGATTCCCTCTCTTTCCAGATAGTACCGGACAAGCTCCTCTAAGATCTGATCCCGGTCTATTCTTCTAATCAGTATCCGGGCATTTTTATGGCTGGTAATATAAGCCGGGTCTCCAGAGAGGAGATAACCTACTATCTGGTCAAGAGGGTCATAACCCTTTTCCTTTAAGGCAGAACACACCTCTTTGAGGACCTTTCTGACCTCCAACCGTTCTTCATCTTTAGGTTCAAAGCGGATGGTTTGGTCATTCACGGAATTTACCTCCTTATCACCGAGATAATTAAGACCAATATTTTATACCTCGGCAGCAAAATATTAACTTAGGAATATCATTTTCATTTTCCCATAAAAATCTCTCATTTGGGGAAATTATATAATTACCAAGACATTATTTAACCACAATATCTAGTGTTCGACTTTATTTCGAGAGAATTATCAATATTTTGTGGTTAAATCTTTAATAAATGCATTTATTAATTTATGAAGCAAGTTCATCTTTTCTTAAGAAGAGATTCAATTCAATCTTACCATAAGGTATGGTGATTGGTACGGCCAGAGCCGTATTAATATGCTTAAGAAACTCAGGAATCTGACCTCCCATCAACAGCAAAGGTGGGGTGATATTACATCGATAGCCGACTTCCGAAAGATTAGTGCTAGCTGTTCCTACAATAATATTCTTCAACTCACAGATTGCGCTTTTACCTAAATCATCAATAATAGGCGTATCCATTCCTAGCATCTTCCCGATAATCTTCTTTGCCGTCTCTTCTGACATCCCGCAGATTACCTGTCCCTGGAGGTCGCCCAAGACGCCTACTAAAACAGCAATCTCATATTTGGTTAATGGATCTTGATTAAAAAATGGTTTTCCAGTTTCGACTTCAGGTTCCAACATACTTGCAATTACTGTATGCACAGCTTGTACAAATGAATCAATATGTTGAAAAGGCACAGTTAAAACCTCCTTTGATTTTCATCGCTCCATATGTGCTGGCGGTAGCCGACGTGAGCGACTACCTAAATTTTTCAGTTCGTTGATGACCTGGGTAGGACTTTCTTTATTCTTAAAAAGATAAGTGCCAGCCACTAAAAAATCCGCTCCGGCAGCTATTACTTCCGAGGCCGTCTCTTTATTAATACCCCCATCCACCCCAATCTGACATTTCAATTTCTCCTTCTCCACTATTCCGTGGAGTTTTTTGATCTTATTTAAAACTCCTGCAATTAATGTTTGTCCACCAAAACCCGGGTTAACTGTCATCAACAACACGATGCTTAACTCAGGTAAGACTAAATCAATTACTTCCAGCGGAGTCGCTGGATTCAAAGCTACTCCCGCCTCCATTCCTTCTGCTTTAATCATCTGTACTAAGCGATGAAGATGGACTGTAGACTCGGCATGAACGATCACCCTAGAAGCGCCAGCCTTGTGAAAGGGGGAAATATAAACATCTGGGTTTGCTACCATCAGATGCGCTTCAAAAGGCAAAGAAGAATAATCTCTTAACGCTTGAACCACAGGAGGGCCAAATGAAAGATTTGGCACAAAATGCCCATCCATGATATCAAGGTGAAGCCAATCGGCAGTATTAACTTTGGCCAGTTCAGACCGGAGGTTTGAAAAGTCGGCATTAAGGATAGAAGGTGCTACTTGAATTAGATCAGACATGACATCATCTCCTTTTTTCTCGGTTCCGTCCGCTGCGAAGGTATTTACGATCTTCGAGTTCGTTTAATTCATCAAGAAACATCAGATAATGTTCATAGCGCCAAGGATAAATCTTTCCTGCCTCCACAGCGGCTTTAACCCCACACGCTGGTTCTTGTTGATGGAGACAACCTAAAAAATGACATTCTGTTTTATATTTTGCAAACTCAATAAAACAATCCGCCAAGTCTCGAGGGGATAAAAAATCTAAGTCTAACTGAGTAAAACCAGGCGTATCAAAGATATATCCGTTTCCTTCCGGTAAAGGAAGTAACTGCGCTTCACGAGTAGTATGCCGTCCTCGGCCAATTTTCTCACTGACTGCCCCTGTCTTCAACTGAAAACTGGGAGCAACCATATTAATCAAAGCTGATTTTCCAACTCCCGATGGCCCTGTTAAAACGGTGGCCTCAAAACAAAGCTTCTCCAAAAACTGGAGTTTCCCCTGGTGGGTTTTTGTGCTTGTGCAGATTGCTTGATAACCAATTCTCCGATAAGGCTCAGCATTCTCCTCCGCTCTCTCCAAATCGATTAAATCCGACTTATTAAACAAGATTAAAGTCTTTAAGTTATAGGTTTCAAGCATTACCAGAAAACGATCGATTAACTGGTAGTTAAAATCAGGATTTTTATGGGCAAAAATTAAAGCCACCTGGGTAACATTAGAAACAAAAGGCCGTTTTAAAACGATACTTCGGGGACAAATTCCTTCAATAACAGCTTGTTCAGCAAGGATCATCTCATAATCGACGAGATCGCCAACTAAAACACTTCCTGTCAGTTTGAGTTTTCCACGAGGAACAGCAACAATAGTTTCTCCCTGATTATTCATAATATAATAAAAGCCACCAATAATCCTGATGACCCGACCTACAGGCAATCAATCCCCTCCCGGTTTAAAATATAGTAAGACCGATGCTCAGCATTGCTCACTGTTCGGACTCTAGAGGTAAAATCAGCTCCTCAGCGCCAACCTGATACTCGTGGTCATTTTCTAAATCACTACTATAATCCGTATTGAAACCGGCAGGGCCAGAGCTAACAATAAAACTCATCTCAGTGTTTAACGGAACAACCTCCCCAGGAAGCGGTTTTTGATCTAAGATGTTTCCTTTAAGATAAGGACTAGATTTATAAATAACGGAATTATCAAAAACAAGACCCAAACTTGCCAACTCAGACTGGACCTTTACTACTGGCAAGCCGATAAAATTTGGCACCTCAACATATTCCGGACCGAGACTACGATAAATATCAATGGTGGCGCCTTTTTGAATCTTCGTATTAGGAGCGGGCTTTTGCCGAATAATGTGATCTTTAGGCACATTTTTATTGCTCTCTGAGTAAACATCACCTTTTTTTAAACCCGCCTGATCTAATAAGATTTCTGCCTCAAGTAATGTTTTTCCCGTCAAATTGGGAACCAGAACGGTCTCGATTCCTAAACTTAAAACCACATCAATCACCCGACCGCGGCGCACAACCATCCCTGCTTTAGGTATCTGCGAAAGGACTCCTCCGGGTTGAACTGTCTCATCGGGTTCACGTCTCACCACATTAATTTTTAAACCGTTTTCCGCTGCTAATTTTTCCGCCTCACCGACCTCAAAACCCACCAAATCAGGAACAGAAACTTCCGGTTTAGCGGGAATTAAATATAAAAAACCTACCCCCGCCAGGAGGAAAGCGACCATAATCGAAATAAAAATGATACTAAAATTGACTAGTCTGGTTTTTAACGTTTTTTTGGGGTTCTCCGCGATCGCCTCTTTCTTCTCTTTACGGTTAAGTGGCAAATCTAAAACCTGAGTAGGATAATCCTCAATCTCTTTTTGATCCGGCTTTAATCCTAAAATCCCCTGAATCTCTTTACTTAATACTAAAGCAGAAGGATAACGCTCTTCTATGTCTTTAGCTAAAGTCCGCTTGACCACATCAGCTACTGCTTTCGGCTGAGTTGAAGAGAGCATCGCCAACAAAGGCGGCTCTTCCTGCAGATGCTTTAAAGCAATGGCAATCGGACTCTCACCCGTAAATGGCACTTCGCCAGTGAGCATCTCATAAAGAACACACCCCAGAGAGTAAAGATCCGACTGGGGACCTACCGGTAAACCTCTCGCCTGTTCAGGAGAGAAATATTGCACCGAACCCATCACCACTCCAGTCTGGGTATAACCACTGGTAGCGACAGCCCTGGCAATTCCGAAGTCCGTAACCTTAACTATGCCATCACTAGTAATCAGGATATTATGAGGTTTTATATCTCTGTGTACAATATTATGCTCATGAGCATGGCGCAAGGCATCACTAATCTGAAGCGTAATTCTTAGGGTCCGAGTTAAGGCAAAAGGCGCTTCTTTTTTGATCAAGTCCTTAAGATTAGTGCCGGAAATATATTCCATCACAATATAATAAGTATCGCCATCCTGACCAACATCGAAAATATTAACAACATTCGGATGGGAAAGACTGGCCGCGGATTGGGCTTCCCGTCTAAAGCGTTCGACAAATTCTTTATCTGATGAATACTGAGGGCGAAGAATTTTTATGGCCACGATACGCTGAAGAAGAGTACATTCAGCTTTATAGACTAAAGCCATACCTCCCTCGCCGATCAGTTCAAGTATTCTATATCTATTGCCCAATAGACGTCCGATCACATAATTCACCTCTGTGGGCGGTAAAACCCCAATAATATTATAAACAAAAACATTTAAAGTTGGTTTTTCGCCATGAACAAGGTAAAATCCTTCCCCAATATTTTTGAGAATCAAAGAAAGGCCACGATCACAGAAATGTTATCAGTACCACCCTTCTCATTGGCGGCCTTTACTAAATAATCGGCAATTTCTTGCGGAGAATGATCTAGAGAAAGAATTGTAAAAATTTCTTCATGAGAGAGCATCACTGTTAAACCATCAGAACAAAGTAAAAGTCGATCCCCTTCAGCCAGTGGATATTCCGCATACTCTATCTCTATATCCCCCGGGGTCCCCAATGCCCTCGTTAGAATATGCCTTTGCGGATGGTTTTTTGCCTGTTCTTCAGTTATACCTCCGCTGCGAACTAATTCCCCCACTAATGAATGATCAGTGGTCAATTGTATTAAAAGCCCTTTATGCCAGTGATAGACACGGCTATCTCCCACATGAGCCACGCAAATCCGTTCCGTCTCAATTTTAACCGCCACAACGGTAGTTCCCATTCCAGAACATTCCTGGTGCGCACTGGCGTATTCCAGCAAAGCGTGGTTGGCATCTTTTAAAGTAGAAACTAATTCGGCTTTAAAGTCAGAACCTTCAGCTTCCAACGCCAACACGCGTTCTACTACTAAGGCGCTAGCTACTTCTCCCGCATTATGACCCCCCATGCCGTCAGCTAAAACTAAAAGTGATCCTTGACGCCCAATACTGTCCTCGTTAACTTCTCTGACTTTTCCAACATGGGTTGCCATCCCTACCCTCATATCTCCCCACCTCGCTACCTCTCTCTAGCTATCAGCTGATTATTCCGGTAAGCATAACCCTTTTGCCCTTTTTTTGCTAAGAGCTAAAACTTTTAATACTGTTTCACCGGTCCTAATTTCAGCGCCGGGAAAAATAAAGGTAGTGTCAATCCGCTGGTTATTAAAGAACGTGCCGTTAGTACTACCTAAATCTCTTAGCAGAAAAGCTTTCTTTTTGGGGTAGTATTGTAAGACCGCATGATCCCTTGAGACTTTAGGATCATTTAGTTGGATATGGCATTCAGCCTGTCGTCCTATTTTAACCGTGTTGGGGGCAAGTAAAAACTCCCTACCTTGATCGGGTCCGTCAATTACCACCACCGCTAGTTGCGGTTGGGGAGGATAATTACCTTTAATCCTTTTAAAAACCTTGGTTTCCTCTCCTGGTTTCTTCGATTGTTCTTTATTTTTCCCCCAACGTAACCACCAGTTACTAACATTCATTATAACACATCTCCCATTAAAATTAAGTGAAAAATCAATCTTGAGAGATCCTGCTGATTGATTATTAATAGACTAACTTTGCTCATCAAGATTTAACCTCCGTCTTAATTGTCCGCAAGCCGCTTCCACCTCAGCTCCTCTTTCTTGTCTAATACTAACCGCTACCCGATGATTTTGCAAAGTCTTAAGAAACTTTCGCCTCGTTCGTGGCTGAGAAGGACGATAAGGAGAGTCGGGTATTGAGTTGTATGGAATCAGATTAACATGACAAAGCCACCCGGCAGTTAACATCAGTAAACCTTTAAGATCCTGTTCTCCATCATTTACTCCTTCAATCATTATATATTCCAACGTCACGCGACGATTAGTTGTTCTAGCATAACTGCGACTGGCTTTAATTAAAACAGCCAGGGGATAAGTACGGTTTAAGGGGATGAGTTCTGATCTTAATTGATCATTCGTCGCATGGAGAGAAATGGCTAGATTTATTTGTGTTTCTTCTTTGGCCAGACGGTAAATGGCTGGCACTACCCCACTCGTCGAAACGGTAAGATGTCGAGCGGCAATCTGTAATCCGTAATCAGCATTTAATAGCTTGAGCGCCTTTAAAGTCGCATCATAATTAGCTAACGGCTCGCCTTGTCCCATCGCCACGGCATGCGTAATCCTTGTCTGCCGATCATTGCCAATCTTTAGAACTTGGTCCACGATCTCCCCGGTTGTTAGGTTACGATGCAACCCTTTTTGTCCGGTTGCGCAAAAAGCACAGCCCATAGCACATCCAGCCTGCGTAGAAAAACAGACTGTTTTCCTTCTTTCTTCCGGAATATATACTCCTTCAATATCCAGACCATCTTGTAAACGAAAAAGATATTTTTTTGTTCCGTCGGTAGCCTGTTTGGCGCCTTCCACTAATAATACGGAAGGCGAAAAGCCAGCTTCTTGTAGACAACGCTGAAAAGCAATCGGTAAATTGCTCATGGCCGAGAGATCAGCTACCCCCTTCTTATAAATCCACTCCATAAGCTGCTGTGCTCGATAGCGCGGTTCACCAAAACCTGTTACTATTTCTTCTAATTCTTCAAGTGTAACTCCAATTATCTCCAAGCTTACTATCCCCTTTTATACTCACACTCGTTACCAGCTACCCGTCGCTCGTATTTTTTAGAAATCTTTCTTAAAAAACAAAGACAGCTTACCCTAAGCGCTCCAGCTAAAAGGTGTAGACAGCATTTTTTTACCATAAACAACTAAATATGATGGTCTGATCTACGACTAACGCGGACGAGCTAAAGTAAGTTTTCACCTACAAAGCAATCTTTTCCTGCTATTATTCTCACATTTCCCATCCTTTACACCAAATTCGAATTCCGCTTCTTTAAACTGGATGTTAATTTAAGAAATTGGGAGAATCGCATCACATAATTTATTTAAAAATTGATCGATCAAAAAAGTGAATCTTCTCGCTTTATTAAAGATTAACTTAAAAAAGCCCTGACAGGAATAATCAACCTGCTTCGGGCGTTTTAAAAAGCACGAATAAGTAAGAAAGATAACCCCTGTTAACTGGGAATCTGTAACTGAAGACGAATCCGATCCGCCACTTTGGCAATAAAAGAGGCGGCTGTAGGAAATCTTGACCGATCCTTCTGGTAATTCTCTGTGCCAAACATCTTCTTAAATGATTCAAGGTTTCCCCGTTCCCAGCCAATTTCAATCGTATGTCTAATCGCTGATTCTACACCGCTTGAGGTAGAATTGTACTTTTCCGCAATCCGCGGATAAAGATTTTTGGTGATATTCCCTAAGATGTCCTCCTCCTGTATCGCCAAGATAATCGCATCTCGGAGGTAAGCATAACCTCTAAAGTGGGCGGGAACTCCCATTTCATGAAAGATTTTCGTAACTTCCAGTTCTAGTTGATGACGAGAAAGCCCCCTGGCTGCAGAAAGAACTGAACTATAAATATTCTGACTTTCCTTCGTATAATTTCCATTCTTATGACCAAATTGACGGATCCGTTCAAGTAAAATCAGAGTATCAAACGGTTTAACCATATAATAGACAGCCCCCATGGCAATTAAGCGTTGCACCATTGATTCCTGTTCAAAAGCAGTCAGAACGATTACTTTGGGAGCATCCGGATTATCTGCTAAACGTTCCATAACACCAATCCCATCCAAATAAGGCATGGTAATATCTAGTATTAGGACATCAGGTTGATACTCCTTAATTAACTCAACTGCCTGCAAACCATCGTACGCTATTGCTACGAGTTCCATATCTTCTTGAATTCCAATATGTTCAGCCAATACGCTACATAATTCCCGATTATTGTCAGCCAGAAGCACCTTGATTCTATTTTCTGACAAAGGCGATCCCCCCTTTCCGTGCTTTAATTTCGACATTGTTTTACCATTTCCTGCTTTCTATGGTAATTCTTTATGTTAATCCAAGGTTTCCCCCTGTGGATTTTGGATGGACATTAAATATATTTCTTTCCACCCTTGATCCTTTGGCCGTTTGAGAGCGGCCTGTTTTTTAAAGCCGATCCTCTCATAACATTGGATCGCTCTCGAATTAAAAGCATAAACACGGAGATACAAGAGGTTCAAACCGAGATCACCAAAAACATATGTGATGATTTGCTGAAGAGCTAAGGTACCATAACCCTTATTCCAATACTCCTTTTCCCCAATCCTAATTCTTAACTCCGCCTCTCTTCGCCGCCAACAAATATGATCAAGTTCTAAGTCTCCTATTAATCTCTCGTTTTCATCTTCAATCGCAAAAAGTCGATATTCTCTATTTTTCTTCATCTGCTCTAGCCAAAGTTCGCATTCTTCCAGATCTCGTGGTAATCCCCGATCAACAAAGCGTTCCACCTCTGGATCATTATTCCATAAAATCATCTTCTTAAGATCTTCTCTGTTAAACGGACGAACCTTAACAAAACAGGCTTTCTCAGACATTACGGCCATCCCTTCTGTGTATAAGCTTCAACTAGTGCTCCGTTTCTTTGCTTCCTCAAAGCCAAACTTAAGACTATCTAAGAACGATTACTTACCCAAAATATTCGGTTAAATTAATCATAACCCTCTAAGTAAAAACAGGTAGGAGGATAGATGTTTTGGGCATTTTAACACCTTTTTCAGCTAGTTTCAGAAAATTTATTTTTAAAGAAACGGTATAAATTGCCACCGGCCAACTTACTAATGATCTGCCCGTTAAATCCTTCGTCTTCAAGGGTTTTTAAAAAAAAGGAAAGTCCGGTTACATCCTTTATATCCGTTGGTGTGGTCTCGATCCCGTCAAAATCACTCCCTAAAGCTAGGCAGTTTTCTCCCCCTTGTTCTAAAATATATTCCAGGTGAGGAATTATAGCTCGACAACTCACTTTTCCTTCACCAATGAAAGGTGGATAAAAAGTTAAGCCAATGGTTCCGCCGGTAGCAGCAATCATTTTGATCTGTTCCTGCTCCAAATTTCTAATATGCGGATAAATAGCAAATACATTAGCATGCGAGACAAAAACGGGTTGTCGAGCAATCTCTAGTAAGTCAATAAAGCTTTTTCGACCGAGATGGGATAGATCCAAAATCATTCCCATTTCTTCAGCAAGGCTAATACTTTTTCTTCCTAATGCCGTCAAGCCGTGATCACTGGGGGAATAAATTCCATAGGCAAACGGATTCTCCCAGTTCCAAGTAAGTGAGAACATTCTAATTCCCAACTCATAAAACTCCTCCAGCCTGGAAAGTTCCCCCTCCAAAGGTTCCAACCCTTCCAGCGCTAAGATAATTCCGATTCTTTCCTCCTGTTCCCATCTTTCAAAATCATCCTGTGATCGAATCCAGATCACCTGTTCTTTCAAATGTTGGTATTCTGTTTCCCAATACCTAATTACTTTTTGGGTCCAAGAATAGGGGGCTTTTCTAACACCTGCACAAATTGCCATTACCTGTAAATCTACGCCTGCTTCGCTTAATCTTGGTAAATCGAGATGCAACTGTGGACAGTAATGACCGAAACTTCCCCCTTCATCAATAATCCTTACTAGTGTATCGGCATGCCCGTCAATGATAGGAGAATAACCAGTAGTCCGTTTTATCATCTTTTTCTCTCCCCGTTATTTATTTAACTCACTTTTCGCACCCTTTACACAAAAGTCAAACTAGAATTAGTTTTATACACTAAGCTTTTTGCGTTGTATCCTTTTTAACAGGTCCCAATATAATATATAGTGTTTGACTTGTATTAGGCTATCAATACATTGTATTGGGATAATTAAATCAAAAGATAACACAAAAAGCCCAGCTAAATATAAGGATACGAAATGTAAGATACAAAGATCAAATTAACTTAAAAAAGATGTTAAGTAAGACTGTAAGAGTATGAAATTTCTTCAAACAAAAAAAGAACCTATAAAAAGTTTATAGGCCCCTACACAGGTATAATAGCGAAAATATTATTATCTAGGTTCAATAATTAATTTAATAGCTGTTCTTTCTTGTCCGTCAATAATAATGTCAGTGAATGCCGGAATACAGATCAGGTCGATACCACTTGGAGCAACAAACCCCCTGGCGATGGCGACTGCTTTCACAGCCTGGTTTAAAGCCCCGGCTCCAATTGCTTGTATTTCTGCAGCTCCTTTCTCCCGTAATACCCCGGCCAATGCTCCGGCCACCGAATTTGGATTGGATTTTGCCGAAACCTTTAATACTTCCATTGCTTAATCCCCCTCCTGAAACATGTCACCTTTGTTAACTATATACTATTATATTTTATACTCACCATAAAATTCCTTTTTATTTTACAATATTTTTTTACTTTCTTCGGTAATTTATTCTGTTAATCACCTTAGCGCTTCCTTTTTGGTCCAACTCAAGATAAACACCATTAATCTCAGTAATACCTGAAGCAATCTCAAACCTTACCGGTCTTTTAGTAATAAATTTTTGAATAGCAAGTTCTTTTTTGACACCAAGGACAGAATCCAATGGTCCACACATCCCCATATCAGTAATATAACCTGTTCCCTTAGGAAGAATTCTTTGATCAGCAGTTGCTACATGGGTATGAGTTCCCAAAACTGCAGAGGCTACTCCATCTAAATAATTAGCTAAAGCCACTTTCTCCGAGGTAGCTTCAGCATGAATATCAATTAAGACATATGGCGTTTTTCTTTTTAAAAAGTTAACACTCTCCTCCGCAACCTTGAAAGGGCAATCCAATGGTGGTTCCAAGTAAACTTGGCCTAGTAAATTGATGATTCCAACCTGATATCCGTTCTTGGCCACAAATAAACCATAGCCTTCTCCGGGTGTCCCTGGCGGATAATTAGCTGGCCTAAGCACCTGGGAATAACGATTAAAGACTTGGTAGATCTCTTTATTTTTCCAAGTATGATTCCCTAAGGTAATCACATCGATCCCTAATCTAAATAGTTCTTCAGCCACTTCAGTGGTAAGACCAAACCCTCCGGCGGCATTCTCCCCGTTAACCACCACTAAATCTGGAGAATACTCATCGATTACACTAGGAAGTAACTCCTTAACCGCCTTTCTCCCCGGTCTACCTACAATATCACCAAGAAATATAATTTTCAATGAATAGCTACCTCCTTAGATCAAACCCCCCCTAGCTTAAGGGGGGGTCAGAATGGTTGAAGATCATAACTCTACCTTCTTCACGAATACCAATTAGCTCTTGTTCTTGCTGCAAATCTTTTATATCTTCTAACATGTGGTCGATCATTTCTTCTTGGAAAACAAGTTCTTCTTCGCCTATATTCTCTTCCATATCTTTAATAATTTCTTGTTCATACTTGTTATTGATAATTTTAATCATTAACGAAATTTCCTCTTGAGAGAGGGAAGCAATATCCCTTTTTATTTCCAAAAAGCTTACGTCTTTCTGTCTTTTAAACGTAAAGTCTACAATCGTCGGATTACACTGGATTAACATGGCAAGAGCTCCCAAATTCATCTCCAATTCTTCCCGAAACAATCTTTCTTCTTCGACAGAAAATTTACGTTTAAAAATAAAGCTAAACAGAAAACTTTTATCCTCTGGCGCCAATTTGAGAGTCGCGATCTCCGGATAGCGGATTAGTAAAGAAACGATTAAACTCATAGAGCTGGTAAAGGATTCGCCTTCTTTCCAAAATACACCCTTCATCATTGCTCCTCCCTACCCCTTAATTTACAAACAATAAGCCACTGACAACAGTGGCTTATTGTCATCATCTTGCATACTCCACAGCTCTAATTTCACGAATAACCATCACTTTAATCTGTCCCGGATATTCTAGCTCGCTCTCTATTTTCTTGGCAATTTCCCTTGAAATATACGCCGCCGCGGAATCATCAACTTTTTCCGGTTTAACCATAATCCTAATCTCACGTCCAGCTTGAATTGCATATGCTTTTTCAACGCCCTCAAAAGAATCGGCAATCTTCTCCAATTTTTCAAGGCGCTTAATATAGCTTTCCAACGTCTCTCTCCTGGCGCCTGGACGAGCAGCAGAAATCGCATCTGCGGCTTGAACCAAAACAGCTTCCACCGTATTCACTTCAATATCTCCGTGATGAGCGGCAATCGCATGAATGACCGCCGCCGATTCACGGTACTTTTTAGCTAAATCAGCGCCAATCGTAACGTGAGGCCCTTCCACTTCATGATCAATGGCTTTTCCAATGTCATGGAGGAGACCCGCCCGTTTGGCTAGAGTGACATCGGCTCCCAACTCAGCCGCTATTAAACCAGCTAAATGCGCCACTTCAATCGAGTGTTTCAATACATTCTGGCCATAACTAGTACGATACCTTAATCGACCCAAAAGACGAATAAGTTCCGGGTGCAGGCTAGGAATCCCCATTTCTATAGCAGCCTGCTCTCCTTCTTCCTTAATTACTGTCTCTACTTCTTTTCTGGCTTTTTCCACCATTTCTTCGATCCGAGCCGGATGGATTCGTCCATCAACAATCAAACGTTCCAGCGCAATTCTAGCAACCTCACGACGAACCGGGTCGAAACCAGATAGAATAACAGCTTCCGGCGTATCGTCAATAATTAGATCGATACCCGTTAAAGTTTCAAGAGCTCTAATATTTCTCCCTTCCCGCCCGATAATTCTTCCTTTCATCTCATCATTGGGCAGGGCAACAACAGAAACTGTCGTTTCTGCCACATGGTCAGCAGCATAACGTTGAATCGCAGTCGAGAGTATATCTCTAGCCTTCTTATCAGCTTCTTCCTTAATTTTGGTTTCATAATCCTTAACGCGAACCGCCATTTCTTGTGACAATTCTTTCTCTAATTCAGATAAGAGTATATCCTTGGCCTGATCAACAGTGAGACCAGAAATCTTCTCTAATTCTTCTCTCTCTTTCTGCTGCAACTCTCGGAGTTCTATTTTTAGTCTCTCAACCTCAGTTTCTTTTCTACTGAGATTATCTTCTTTTTTTTCCAGGGTCTCCATTTTTCGGTCAATATTCTCTTCTTTCTGGAGAATCCTTTTCTCCAGCCGTTGAATATCATTTCTACGGTCCCGTATCTCTCTTTCCAAATCGTTTTTTACCCGAAGGGCTTCTTCTTTAGCTTCCAGTATAGATTCTCGCTTTTTCGCTTCAGCTTCCCTTTCGGCTTCTTGTAATATCATTTTCGCAGTTTCTTCTGCAGACCGCAGGCTCATTACGGTCCTGATTTTTTCAAAAACTATACCGCCTGCTAAACCTAGTAATATTAATAATATATTTATCCAAAAATCGATCCTTAACACCTCCCTTTGCAAAAAATTAATACTAAATAAAGCCGAGTAAGAACTCGGCTTTATTGTGTTCTCCTCCGGATTTAATTGTATCTTTTTTGAAAAACGCTGTCAAGACTCCTCATCCTGGTTAAGATAAGGCTTTATTTCTTCAGAAGGGAAACCAGCGGCATATAGTCTTCTAGCCCACTTAATAATTTCTTTTTTCCCTGGTACAGTCTGTTCAGATTGCCCGAATATTTTTTCCCACCAAAACTTGATTGTTTCTTTCTCCTTTTCCAAGGGATAAAGTTGTTCCAAACCATCCTCAATCATCTCCGGTTTGATCCCGGACAAAAGTAATCGCTGACGGATATAGGCCCTACTTTTTCCAGCCTCTAAATATTTATCTACTTTCCGGAGAAGATAGGCCTTGTCATCAAGGTAACCCCACTGTTCGAGACGGGAAAGAGCCTCTGCAATCTCCTCCTTTTTGTACCCTCGCTTCTCTAACCTAAGCCCTAATTCCTGGCTACAATAGTCGCGTCTTTGGAGCAGAGTAAGAGAGTATTCTAAAGCAGAACTCAAACGCTTCATTTTTTCCCAGCCTTACTCTCCTGACTCCCTTTTTGCTCTTTATTTAACCTTTGTGGTCGAATCATCCCTGTTTGCTGATAAACAACCTCTTCAATCTTATCAAGCATCTCTGGGTTTTTCTTTAAAAAGTCAACCGCATTATCTCTACCCTGACCTAAACGCGTATCCTCATATGAGTACCAGGAGCCACTCTTTTTAATAATATCTCGATCGGCGGCTAAATCTAATAAGCAACCGACTTTGGAGATCCCTTCGCCATAAACAATATCAAACTCGGCATCTTTAAAAGGAGGGGCCACTTTGTTTTTAACTACTTTAACCCTCGTCCTATTTCCGACCAGCTCATTTCCTTGTTTAAGACTTTCTATTCTCCTCACCTCGAGCCGGATTGTAGAGTAGAATTTTAAAGCCCGACCTCCGGGAGTTACTTCGGGGTTACCAAACATTACCCCTACTTTTTCCCGGATTTGATTAATAAAAACCGCCACCGTTCGCGATTTACTAATTGCTCCAGTCAGTTTCCTAAGGGCTTGTGACATTAACCTGGCCTGTAATCCCACATGAGAGTCACCCATCTCTCCCTCAATCTCTGCCCGCGGGGTTAAAGCGGCTACCGAATCAATAATCACCACATCCACAGCTCCACTGCGCACTAGAGCTTCTGTGATCTCCAAAGCCTGCTCACCAGTATCCGGCTGGGAAATAAGCAGGTTATCAATATCCACTCCTAATTTGCGCGCATAAAGTGGATCAAGCGCATGCTCAGCATCGATAAAAGCAGCTATTCCCCCCAGTTTCTGTGCCTCAGCCGCCATATGCAAAGCCACGGTAGTTTTACCCGAAGATTCTGGACCATAAACCTCAATTATTCGTCCCCGGGGAATTCCTCCTACCCCTAACGCTAGATCTAATGTTATCGCTCCGGTAGGAATAGTCTCTATGTTCATCTTGGCGCCTGCTTCCCCCATTTTCATGATAGAACCCTTGCCAAATTGCTTTTCGATCTGGAGGATCGCCACCTCCAACGCTTTTTGTTTTTCTTCGATGGACATTTTTTCGCCCCCTCCAAACATTTGTTCGTCCCGAGTATAACAAATTTGAACTAAAGTGTCAATGCTCTCGCAGCTCGTCACTCGTTGCTCGTCGCTCGCATGAATGATAGCCTTTGTGGGCAAGCATAAAATTCGTATTTTCATCACTTCACGTGTGCGGGCGGTAGCCAGCGTGAGCGACTACTTAGTAAATTTATCGGCAACGGTCGAAGCGCCATACGAATCAGGTTTAATCCGGGCATCAAACCCGCTTCCGGTTACCATTCCCACTACTTCCCTGATTATCTCTTTGGTTTTTCCCTGTTGCCCCACATCGAGATGGATCTCAACATTTAAATCAGTTACCCCGATGGTAGTAAACTTTCCGGCCAGGCGAGAGGCGACCTCAAGACTGCGCGCAGTTTCCAGGAAAATTCGTTGTTTTAATGAAATCTTACCCTTCTGTCGTTCCTTAAAATAATAAAACCGGCCTCCCTTACCCTCCCGTAAGATAACTATAGCCGTTACATAACAAACATCCTCTCGTAATTGAGAATCAGTTCCCACAATCAATTTGTATTTATCCTCAGGATATTCATTTACAAAACAAAGAATATCACGAAAAACTTGATTAAAACTAAGCCGTCCCTTGGTCGGACTGATAAAGTACATGTCCATCTCCTTTTCAGCAAAACTCCAAATATTCGTAGGGCTATGCTTTAAAAATTACCTAGAGTTCTTAGCGCAATAGGAGGCCAGCGCGTAAAATTCCTCCGGAGAAAGGTTCTCCCCTCGTTGCAAAGGGTTGATCTTTAAAGCATTAAAAGCTTCCACTACCTTCTTTTCTCCTCCAAGTTCAGAAAATATACTGCGCAAAGAGTTATAAAGGTTTTTACGACGGAAAGAAAAGACAGTGCGAACCAGTAGTGAAAAAAAACGCTCTGTTTCCGGAAAAAAATCCGTTTTTTTCGGAATTAGCCTTACAATCGCTGAATTAACCTTTGGTCTAGGCACAAAGACTGTAGGGGGAACAACCCCCAGGATCTCTGTTTGACAATGGTGTTGAATCATCACGGAAAGAGCGCCATAGACCTTGTTTCCAGGGGGAGAAACTATCCGCTGGGCTACTTCCTTTTGAACCAAAAATACCAGCAGTTTCCAGTCAATACCAGACTTCAGTAAGTGGAAAATAATGGGGGTAGTTATATAATACGGAAGATTTGCTACCACCTTTGGTTGGAGACAATTTCCCGCCAGTAAATCGCGGGGATTCATCTTTAAAATATCTCCAAATACGATCTTTACATTATCTCGTCCGGCTAACACTTCTTCTAGCAGAGGGGCCAAGGAATGATCGGTTTCTACAGCTAACACCCGCCCAGCCTGTTCTGATAAGGCAGTAGTTAGAGCCCCAACACCGGCTCCAATCTCCAGCGCCAAATCAGAGGAGCTTACCTCGGCAGCCGCCACTATTTTGCGGAGAATATTAGCATCCGTTAAGAAATTCTGACCTAATTGCTTCTTGGCCACCAAATTATATTTGGCCAGTAACTGACTGACGATCCGTGGAGAAGTTAGATTAAAAGACATCTTTTGTTCAGTAATTTTCATACCACCTTAACCAAAACTAACTAGTATGCCGATCCATCATGAGATTACTACCCTGTTTTAGTTTTAGACGCCGCAACAGCTCTTCTCCAACCACCTTCGTCTCAAGGGGGTGAGTATATTTCTTTTGAATCTCACTGACCAAGGCCACCGTCAGCGCCATCAACGGCCATTGTTCAATTTTACCATCGGGCTTTTGCACCATCAGACCGCCCCGCTCCCGGTCATCATCCAGATAGAGGGCGCCAATCTGCTCATCAAACCTTTTAATCAGTTCCTGACCAACCTGAGCTCCGGTGTCAACCGGAAGCATCACCGCAAAATCATCACCATGAATATGAGAAATAAAAATATCCGGAACTTCTAATTCATCGGTTACCTCTACCAATAAGCGACAAAGGAGCCTAATAGCCTCATCACCGGCACTAAAACCGTAACACTGGTTATAGATACGAAAATTATTTATATCAATAAATAGGAGGTCACAGTCACCCGCTCCTGTTATTCTTTGCATAATTTCCTGCCTCAGCGCATCCCAACCTTGAAATCCGGTTAGCGAATTTGTACTGATTGCTCTTCGCTCAGCCATCAACTGATTTACTTTAACTAAAACATCCTTTGGATTAAAGGGTTTAATCAACTGTGTATCCACTCTCACCCCTAAATTAGCCATATCTACCAAATTAATCTCTTCCTCGGTAAGAAGGATGATTCCCATGTTGCGTGTCTCTGAATGCAATTTCAATTCATAGCAAATTTCAAATCCGTCTTTAATTGGAATATACTGATCAATAATGACCACTCCGGGCTTAAATCCCAGAGCTTTAGTAAGAACTTGGTCTCCTTGCGCGCAAGTCATTACTTGATAACCGGCATTAGAGAGACGAATAACCATAATTTCCACTAGGTGCGGATCGCTCTCAGCCACCAACACCCTTTCCAAATTCACCAAAAATCCGCTCCTTTCGCTCCCCTCTTTCTCCGCAATCATTGTTTCGACGAAAGGTCATCTATTCCTCTATCATTCACTGCAAAAAAGGCAGATTTATAAGAATTTTTATAAAAAGTATGATTTCCTATGGGGCTAAAATATAAACCTTTAATTTTTTCCGACCAAAGAGAATCGCTTCCCGTTGGGTATCAAAGCACAGATCAATCCGGTTGTTCTTAATTGCTGAACCAATATCCTCAGCAGCGGCAAAACCGTAGCCCTCGACATAAAGCTTCGTTCCTAAAGGAATAACCTTCGGATCAACCGCCGCAATCCCATAGGTTGCTTTTTTCCCTGTATATGTATAGCCATCTGCATAAATACCGCAAGATTCGGGTCCTGGATCATAAGCCGTTGCTTCCATTATTTTTACTTCTATATATCTGATCGTGTGTCCCCGAGAAACTGTAGCTGTTCTAATCACTGGTCTGGTTCCTTTAGCAATTACCTTTTTAACAGATGTTTTTACCACCTTCTCGCCGATTTTACTCCTTTTTACTTCCTTTCCATCTTCATAAACGACCGAATACTCCCGCTCCAAAAGACCTGGTTCTCCTTCCCGAACGATCCGTTGTTTCCCCTTATCCAGATTGGCATCATTAATATAGGTCACCGCAGGGTTAATTTTATACTGAACGGTAATCGTCTCCAGCGCCACTCTCGTTACTTTTAAGCGCAACCCCTCCCAGACCCTTGTCTCCAAGGGAAGCGAAACCCGATCATTCTCCTCTAAAACAATACCGACTCTAGTCAGAACCTCTTCCACCTTTACAGGAGGCATCCGCGTAACAATCTCCCGACCATCAACAACCACTAATAAATTAACCCCCCTGAGCACTTCGATTTCTAGTCCTTCCTTCACCCGGTGTTCAAGGTTGGGATAAACTTCGTCACCCAACTGAAGAGTAAGTCCGGCCTCCTTTAAGACCTGCTCAACTGTAACCGCGGTAGTAGTCATCCTGAGCGTAGCTCCATCCACCTTTAGCACTACCCGGTTGATAGTTAACATATAGAGAAGAAAAAAAAGCAGGATCACCCCTGGAAAAATAAGAACAAGGTGAGAAGTCAAACGGGTGGAAAGATCAAACTTGAGACCATCTACTCTATGTATCTTCATTACTAATCCTCCTAAGATGATCAGCCGTTACAGCAGCCGGTATGAACCACTACTTCTAAAGTATTCATCTTCAAAGATAAGCTCTCCTCTTGGAAATAACAGGCATTCCTATTCGGTCTGTAGGCCGCGAATGCGGAATTCTACCCCCATTTCCTCCGCAATTTTCCTCGCTGGTTCTGGATTAAAATCTGAAGTTTGTACCACCGAGAGAATCACCCGCGGAATATATAATTTACTATCACGAGCAAACTGCAACATACACGTAAAAGCCTCCGGTCCTAACGCCGACTTACAGAGATGATGATATTGATCAGCGCTAGCCGCATTCAGACTAATCGAGATCGTATCAACCAAGCCTTCCAGTTCTGGGAGGATCTTATGTTTTAACACCGCCTCCGCCAATCCATTGGTATTAATTCTAATCTTTGCTCCATATTTAGCTTTTAAGCTACGCGCTACTTCGGTTACTACTTCCCAACGAAGCAATGGTTCACCGTATCCACAGAAAACCACCTCACGAAAAGCAGAAACATCTCCGGCTGCTTCCAAAACTTCCTCAGCAGTAGGTTCCCGGTCTAACCACAGATCATAACCCACACCTTTCCGATTCTCTCTAATGCAAAAAACGCACCGATTGGGGCAACGGTTGGTGATATTAAGATAGATATTATCTTGTAGAACATAAGCATAAATATTACCCATTGTCGCATCTCCCTTTTGCTGTACGATAATCGTTCCAGTGGTTATTTTAAGACCAAGAGCCGCCCCCATCGCTATTCGACTCGTCGATTCCAAAACAAGCATAAGCGTTATTCCTAGTTAGATCAGCAACCTCTCGCGGAGTTAGACCTAATATCTCGCTAATCTTCATTGCCACCCTTGTTAAATATGCCGGCTCGTTTCTCTGCCCCCGAAAGGGGTGAGGGGTAAGATAAGGCGCATCCGTCTCTATTAACAACCGCTCAGTAGGGATCTCTTTAAGCATCTCCGGCATTTTTTTGGCATTGGTAAAGGTAACCGGTCCTCCGATCGAAATATACATATTTAATTTTAGATATTCTCGAGTAAGTTCCTTGCTCCCCGAATAACAATGCATAACTCCTCGGTAGGGTAAGCCTCCATCTTTTAATCCCGCCAACAGATCGGGGTGAGCTTCCCGAACGTGAATAATGACTGGCTTTTTCATCTTAGCCGCTACCGCCAGTTGTTGGCGGAAAACCTCTCTTTGAAGCTCTCGGGGAGAATGATCATAGTGGTAATCAAGGCCAATCTCCCCTAGAGCTACCACTTTTTCATGGGTTAACATTTTTTCAATTTTCGCCAAATCTTCCCCGGAAACAGTTGCTGCTTCATGGGGATGAAAACCAACCGCCGCGAAAATCCCAGGAAAATCTTCCGCCAACTTGAGCGCTTGTTGAGAAGAAGCCAAGTCATAACCTACCACTAGAAGGTTCTCTACCCCGGCCTCCCGTGCCCGGGTAAGGACTGCCGGCACATCATCTCGGAAAGCCTCGTCATTTAAGTGGCAGTGAGTATCAAAGAGTTTCATCCGATCTCCGCCCCATCGCCAACCTGCTTTTCCGGAATAACCAAGGCGAGTTGATCACCGGACGAAGCGGCCAGCACCATTCCTTGGGAGAGATATCCTCTAAGCTTCACCGGTTTAAGGTTAGCTACCACCACTATTTCTTTACCGACTAGTTCTTCAGGTTGATAATAACGGGCGATGCCAGCAACAATCTGTCTTTCCTCCGCGCCCATTTTCACCATTAAACGTAAGAGCTTATCTGTGCCTTCTATTTTCTCAGCGGAGAGTACTTTAACGACCCTCAAATCTATTTTAGCAAATTCATCGATCGTAATCTGCTGATCAGTTGCTTTACCTGTATCATTTTTTTCCGCCGGTTTAGGCTCCACTTTCTTCTCGCCTTGCTCTTCTTTTTTCTCTTCCCACTCAATTCTAGGAAAGATCGGCTCCCCTTTTTGCACCTTTGTCTTAGGTGGGAATAGCCCCCAGCGGCATCCTTCTTCCAGAGAAATGTTCACCGGTTCTTCGCTTAATCCTAACTGAGCAAAGATCTTGGCAGGCGTTTCCACCAAAAAAGGCGCTAATAAAACCGCTGAAAACCTGATAACCTCAACCATTGTATACAAAACTGTTCCTAACCTCTCCCGGTTCCCTTGCTTATTCAGACTCCAAGGAGCAGCCTCATCTATATATTTATTGGCACGCCCGATTAATTGAAAAATTGCTGCCAGCGCATCAGAGACTTCTAGCATCTCCATGTGCTGCTGTACCGCCCTGAAAACTTGACTCGCTTCATTAATCAGTTCCTGGTCTAACGGTTCGTAAGGACCGGGAACAGGCACAACCCCACTAGAGAATTTCTCCACCATCGACAAGGTTCGATGGAGCAGATTCCCTAGATCATTAGCCAGATCCGTATTCACCCGCAAGACTAAAGCTTCTTCCGAATAAACTCCGTCAGACCCAAAGGGTACTTCTCTCAGTAGATAATATCTAATCGCATCTAACCCGTATTTTTCAACTAATACTACCGGATCAACCACATTCCCTTTGGATTTTGACATTTTCCCTCCTTCTAACACCAGCCAGCCATGGCCGAAAACCCGTTTGGGAAGGGGCAAATCAAGCGCCATTAGTATAATCGGCCAAATTATTGTATGAAAACGCACAATCTCCTTACCTACCAAATGGAGTTCCGCCGGCCAGAAACGCTTAAATAATCCGTTAATCTTAACTTCATCCGGATAACCTAAAGCCGTAATATAATTAGTTAAAGCATCCAGCCAAACATAAATCACGTGTTTCGAGTCGAAAGGAACGGTAATTCCCCAGGAAAAGGTAGTTCTGGAAACACAAAGATCTTCCAGGCCAGGGCGGAGAAAATTATTAACCATCTCATTCTTCCTGGAAACCGGTTGAATAAATTCTGGATGGGCTTCGATATGCGCCATTAAGCGGTCAGCATATTTGGAAAGCCGAAAGAAATAACTCTCTTCCCGTACCTTTTCCACTTCTCGTCCGCAATCCGGACATTTTCCGTCTACTAACTGCCGTTCCAGCCAGAAGGCTTCGCAAGGCGTACAGTAAAGACCTTCATAATCGCTTTTGTAGATATCTCCCTGTTCATATAAACGTTGAAAAATCATCTGTACTCGTTTCTCATGTCTGGGTTCAGTAGTACGTATAAAATCATCATTACTAATTCTTAGTAATCTCCACAGCTCTTTGATATTGTCGACAATTTTGTCCACAAACTCCTGAGGAGTTTTGCCGGCGGTCTCAGATCGGAAGAGCACACGTCTGAACTCCAGTCAAGTGCCAGTCAGAAAATAGACCTCCTCACCCATCTGCCGATGATAACGGGCTAAGGCATCCGCTACCACGGTAGTATAAGCATGACCAATATGTAGATTGTCACTGGGATAATAGATCGGAGTAGTAATATAAAATTTTCTCAAGATTGTCCCCTCCTTAATTTATTTTAAAAATCCTTTAATTTATTATTTAAAAACAAATCACTTACATCATTCCTGAATATAAATATAAAAAAACCCCTCCGCCCAAAGAATTACATCTTTGGGGGCGAGGATTTCCCGCGGTACCACCCCAATTCTCCCTCTTAAAGAGACTTAAGCGGACAGGTTAAAGACCCGACCTTACGCGCTAACGGGCGTACCCGGAACACTTACCGGAGAAGTTGGCATCTCTTTTAGCTAACAGCTCCGGGTCCATCTTCGTAAATCCTTTACCGGTCGGCTCCCACCATGCCCGACTCGCTGCTCGCTCAGGATTACTACTCTTACCCATCATCGCCTTTATTATTACAAATTTAGCGACAAGTGACAAGGGTATCCTTCAAGGTAATTATTTAATTCCTTAATATATTAATACCCGCTAAAAATGAGTTTGTCAAGTTTTAAGTAGGTTTTTTATTTTTTTCCAAATAAATAATTGCCACTATTGACTTACTCTGGAAAATAAGGTACAATTACCTTGTAATTGATTGTCGAATCTTATCGAAAAGGAGGGATTTTACTATGATGAAATCAACGGGTATCGTCCGTAAAGTAGACGAGTTAGGACGGGTTGTAATCCCCATTGAGTTAAGGCGTACCCTCCGGATAGAGGAAAAGGACGCTTTAGAAATTTATGTGGATGGGGAAAAGATTATCCTTAAGAAATACGAACCAGCTTGTATCTTTTGTGGGAATGCTGAAAATGTACAGAATTTTAGAGACAAAAACATTTGTAAAGATTGTTTAGATGCAATGAAGAGCGTTTCCTAAAGATCGTTCTTTTTTTACTATACATCCTTAACGCGATGATCATATGATAAAATATCGTTTTTATTAGGGAGTTAATCTCCCTTTTTTGTTTTATTAAGATAATACTGATAAAGTCCACTCCGCGAAAGCCCTTCTCTTTCAGCAACCTCACGAATAATAGAAGACGATTTTTCTCCTTCTCCCTTTCTCTTAATTACCTCCTGGTAGAAAGGCTGGTAATCTTTAACTTGGTTCACGATTAATTCTTGGCTTTTCCCTTCAAGCACTAATGTAAACTCACCTTTACTTTTCCTTACTTCCCATTCACTAACCGCTTCTTCTAACGTTCCCCGCCAAAATTCCTCATATACTTTAGTCATTTCTCGAGCGATTACTAAGCGCCTATCCTCCCCTAAATATGTTTTAAGATCGCTTAAGGTTTCGATTAACCGATGAGGCGCCTCATATACGACCATTGTCCGCTCTTCCCGCGCTAAACACTCCAAGCGCATTCTTTTCTCCTTCTTTTTCCGGGGAAGAAAACCTTCAAAGACAAAACGATCAGTAGGTAACCCAGAGGCCACTAACGCTAGCAAACAAGCAGAAGCTCCGGGAATGGGAACTACACGGATCCCCTTTTTAACGGCGCTTTGCACGATAACAGCGCCGGGGTCGGAAAGACCGGGGGTGCCGGCATCACTGACCAGCGCAATATTTTTCCCTTTCTCCAAAAGACTGAGAATTTTTTCTGCTTGTTCCTTTTCCTTCTCCCGATAATAACTAATAATTCGTTTATGGATAGAAAGATAAGAAAGTAGTTTCCGAGTATGGCGAGTATCCTCTGCCGCAATCATATCTACTCTATTTAAAACTTGAATTGCTCTCTCTGTTAAATCTCCCAGATTGCCCACGGGGGTAGCTACTAAAAAAAGACTCCCGGGTGTCCCGGGGTTCTCCTCAACATTGTTCTCTTTCACAGTTACCCTCCTCCCATTTTAGCCACTAGTCCAAATCGACTCAGTTCTTCTGTGAAAAGTCCTCCTGTTAGCCAGGATTTATCTTTCTTTCCGAATCATGAGGTTACAAAAGCAATGGCGCAACAGCAAATTCGCTCAATAAAAAGCGCCGCCCTCATCACCCTTCCACCAACGCTCCTGCAAATAAATCAGGGCAAAAAACGGAAAATAGAAAAGCGTTGCTTTCAATGAACTCCATTGATGATAACGAATTAACCCCCAGTGAACAAAAAGCCACTCACCTACGGCATTAGCGCTAATCCAAAATAGCCAATTAAGCCAAGACCAACGGGGAAAACGGCGATGTAAATAAATAGCAAAGCCACCCTGCGGTGGAGCGATCCCCAGATCTGACCAGAGACTAATCCCCCCGGTAGTTGGCCCTATATATTCCCATTGTTTATACATTACTCCGTAAATATCCGCTACCGTCCCTAAAAGCGCAGTAAAGACAAGCGCAGGGTATAAAGCTTTCCAATCTTTCCTGGAAATAATCAAAAAAAAGAGTAACCACAAACCTAAGCCAACAAGACGGTAAGGCAAAATACTCACTCCCATAATGAGGATGGTGACACTCACGCATTTACTGCGGTGGAAAGATCATGTAGCGCTCAGTTAAGAAATCTTCTTTTTTATCAGAGAGGGTATCCAAAAAAGAAAAGAACTGGGCGACCATTCTTTTTTGTTGGTAATTAAACCGCCCATTTCGCCACAAGAATGAATAAACTGATCCTTCTCCTTTATTCTGCCCCTCATTAACAAAACCAAAGAACCAAACTTCCCCATCAATTTTGGATAACCTTAAATCATCATAAATAAAATCAATATCATGCATCTTTTTCCAAGCTGAACCTTGCTTAGAAAAGATCTCCATCCGTGTCTTTTTATTTTTTGTTTTCGCATCATACTCCCGGAGTAAAAAGATAATCTCCAATTCTCCATTTCCGGTAAGATCCGCTAAATAAACACCACTTAAGGGGTTACCATCACCGATTGTTGGAAACTTTGGCCCGATCTCTTGCAAAGAAAAGCGGTCTTCTTTTTTTAACAGCCCAACACGGTATTCCGGCCAGCCCCATAGATCATCGTCTGATCTGATCAATAGCAAAGCTTCTTCCTGTCCATTTTTATCCAGATCATTAAGATGCCAATGATGAACCCGATAGGGAGTTAAATATTTAAAGATATAATCCTCAATTGGTCCCTGGAAATCTGCTCCCGGCAGTTGGTTAGCAAAAGGATTAATTTTATCATGAAACGTCTCAAATAAGAGATATTCATACCCGCTGGCGCTCCATACCGGTTCCTCAATATGATAATATTTTTCTTTATAACTTTTACTGCTTAAATACTCCTCTGTTGAACTCGAAAAAGGTCCGAACTCTTCGTAAACTCCCTGAGGAAATGAATTCCAGACTTTAGTTCTCACCCGTCCGGTTCCTTTATCTAATTCAGCAGTAACTACCCGGTAACTTAACACCCGCTGTTCATAGCATTCTAGAAATTGAAGATGCCAATTGGCATTAAAGGTCGCTGCTTCTTCCAAATAAAGACCATTATTATTTAGAATGGAAAGTTTAAGAGAGGGGAGTTCACGCCCATTTCCTAAAAAGGCTAGATGATTGAGACCATTCCCATGTAAAATATAGAGAGATTTATATAAATACCCTTCCTGATCACGAGCGCGACCATAAGCGGTAAAGGGCAACGGAACCAGCCGGTACTGACAACGTTCAAAATCCCAATCTGCCAGCGCAGCCAGGAGTAAAACTTTACTGGGACTATCCTCGGAAGGAAGCAGATAAGTAAAAACATACTCTTCATCTATATCTTCATCCAAAGCCGGAGTAGAATCCCACTCGAGCAAAGTGGCATTAGGTGGCAATAAAGAAACAATTGCTCGTTCCCCCGACGGAACCTCAGCAAATCTGTTTAAAGATCTTCCCCAACATAAAGAAGCATAATCGGCCTCGTCCTCCATCCCAAACAACCGCGGACGCCGCCTGGATCTGGCCATATTCACATAATCTCGACGTGAAATCTGGTAGGTTTTCCCCCCCTCATTTAGTTGGTTAGTTCTTAGATCCCAACTCCGACTTTTGATCTCTAAGATCGGATTACTACTCTTGCCATCAAGATAGTTAACTTCATGGATGACCAATTCACCTTCGTAATTCATAAATTGCAGATCATATTGCCCGCGAGCAGTAAATACCGGAAGATGACAATTATTCTTATATTTATACATGGTTAATTCAGCAAAGGCAGAACCCTCCGGTTGAAAAATCGTCCAGAATTCCAATACTCCGTCGCCGTCTAGATCATCAATCTGTAGGATACGATAAGAATACCCCGTATCCCCAAACCCAACTTTTCCTTTTGTTTTTTTCTCTCCTCTTCCCAGGTTAAAATTGAAAAGTTGTGTATATCTACCGTCAATCAAATCAAGCATCATTAGACCATAATTTTCTTGGAGGGAATAAAGGATTAAATATTCCACATCAGGATCGGCATCAAATTCAGCTCGCGCTACACATTGAATTATATTAGCGCCTAACGGTAGATAATTAAGAAGATCACTATTGGCGGCAACTGTGAATGGTATAAAAATAATAATTAAAAATAAAGCAATATAAAAAAATAAAAACCCTCTAGTACGTCCCATTTAAATATCCCTCCCCTTTTCTGATTAATTCCACAAATTTTCAGAACTTCCTTTTTAGAACTGGCATTTCATTCCCTAAAATACCAACAAACTCTATTAAGGAAAGATTAGTAAATGGCCGCCTCTTTAGTTGTAATATAATCCATAACTTCACCTTCAGTTAACAACCACTTTACGCATTTTTGATATCCTCTAATAATTCTTTACCATTTTCAAAATTAAATATTGATACTTTATAAGATGAAAGCAACTCAATAAAATTTTCTTGTTCATGCTGGTTTGAGTCGCTTACGCCGGCTTCCTAAATATCACAAAGTGATTAAGATCAAAGGCGGGTAAGTCGACCAACTGTCCTGTAGGATTTTAAATCAAGACCAGATGAATCAACTAGGGCTATTTTCTGGGTAGGGTAAAAATTAAGAGAACCCTAACGGTCCCCTTAAATGATCTCTATCTTATGAAAGACCTTTTTGCCTTTTTGTAAAGTAAAGCCCCCATCTTTGTAGTCTCTGGGATCAATTACCTTTCCAACCTCGGTTACCGTTTCCTGATCTAAATACAGTCCCCGTTGATCAACCATCCGTCTTGCCTCCTTTTTGGAAGAGACCAGTCCGGTAAGGACCAGCAGTTCAAGCAGGGGAATCCCTTCGGGGTAATCTGTGCTTTTAATCTTGGTCACCGGTAAAGCGCCACCGCTTCCTTCCCCGGAACCAAAAAGGCTTTTCGCCGTTTTTTCTGCTTTGAGGGCTTCTGCCTCACCATGGGCTAATTTAGTTGCTTCGAAAGCTAGTATTTTCTTCGCTTCATTGATCTCCCGATCGCGAAGTGAACCTAACCTTCTAATCTCATCCATCGGCAAAAAAGTAAAGTAAGCAAGGAAACGTTCCACATCGTCATCGTGGGTATTCCGCCAGTACTGGTAAAATTCAAAGGGCTTAGTTTTTTCCGGATCCAACCACACAGAACCGGATTCAGTTTTCCCCATCTTCTTTCCGCTTGCGGTCATTAGTAACGGCCAGGTTAAACCAAAAGCCGGTTTTCCTTCTAAACGGCGAATCAGATCGGTTCCGGCCAGGATATTAGACCATTGGTCATCGCCACCCATCTGCAAAGTACAACCATATTTCCGATTAAGAACTAAAAAATCGTAAGCTTGTAACAGCATATAGTTAAACTCAATAAACGAGAGCCCCCGTTCCATTCGGGAACGGAAACACTCTGCAGTTAACATTCTGTTCACCGAGAACTGAGAACCTATCTCACGGAGAAAGTCAATATAGTTTAAGGACAAAATCCAATCGGCGTTATTAACCAGTAAAGCCTGGGCATTAGCAAAATCCATGTATTTAGAAAGTTGCCCTTTAATCCCGGCAACATTCTTCGTAATTTCCTCCACCGAGAGCATCTTCCGCAGCTCAGTACGTCCGCTCGGATCACCAATCATCACCGTCCCTCCTCCTACGAGAGCAACCGGGCGATGTCCGGCTCTTTGCAGATGGGCTAAAGCCATTATCCCCATTAAATGTCCCACATGTAAGCTATCAGCGGTCGGATCAAATCCTACATAAGCCAATACCATTTGCTCACCTAAAACCTTCCGCAGTTCCTCCTCGTGGGTAACCTGCTTAAAGAAACCTCTTTCCTTAAAAAGATCAAAAGCATTGTCCATCATTCATTACCTCCCAAAATTGTAAAAACCCCTCGTCCACAAAGAAAGGGACGAGGGGTTGCTCGCGGTACCACCCTAATAGCCATCTTAGTTCAATCAATGGCCACTCAAATCAATTAACGGTTTAGCCGGAGAACTCTACTTCCGCCATGTCGTTCACGATAGCCACCACCCGTACACGTAGTAACGGCGCCAAAAATCAGAGCCAGATTGACAAGTCCCAGAGGTAATTTATAAGTAGTCCCCCACCCCAGCAGGCTGGGACACATGAAAGAATGAAAATCAAAGCTATTTGGGACTGGCAAAGGCTGTCATTCAACACGAACGACGAGATGTATTTTCCAAAGGCGAGTTCAAGCTTCCTCTCCCGGGGGTAACTTCGGAAAAGGCCGGACCAGTTCACACCAGACCACTGGTTCTCTTATACCAAAACCAATTTCCTACTTCTCCCGTTCATTGAGTTTAGATGATAAATTTAGGTTATAATATCATGCTCTTAATGGTTTGTCAATTACAATTCGCCTGTTGACAATGGATAATATTCATCTCTTTATACTCGGTTTTAGCTTCACAAACTTGGTTTTTACCTCCTTTTTTGGCAAGGGCATTTGCCTTTTCCGCTTTAAGCAGAAGCTCTTCCATGGCGCCTCCATCGTCTGGATAACTAGCCATCCCTACCGAAATCGTAATCGGATAAGGCCAAATCTTAGTGGTATCCTCCACCACAGAACGCAAACGTTCGCCGATTCGAAAAGCTTCTTTCCGATCTGCGCCTGGAAGTAAAACCAAAAACTCATCGCCAGAAAACCAACGGGCTAAAAAATCTCCCCGCCGTAATTGACTAGCAAGAATTTCTGCTAAATTCCTAATCATTAGATTACCCTTTTGATAGCTAAGGTTATTATATTGTTTTAGATTATCCCCATCAATAAATAAAATACTAAAAGGTTGCTGTTCCTCTAATGACTGACTGAGTTTTTGATCGAGAACCGACTTGGCTGCCCGGTGGTTTGGTAAGCCCGATATATCATCACTCATAGCTAGATCTTGGGCCTGGTGCAGCAAGCCATAACTTTGGCAGATATGTTCTGCCAGGTTGGAAAGGAGTTGTTTCACCGCCATTGAAAGCTCTCCCTTTTTCTCTAGCTGGTATGAAGTAATTTGTTTACAAAAAATCAAACGTAGTAAAAACGAAGGGTCTTTCTCTTTCTGTCCATAGTTCATAACTGAGACTCTAATGCTTAGTTGATTACTTTCTTCTTGCTTTAAATGCTGATAAAATTTTTGCGTAAAGAGGTTTGTCAGGTTTTGTGCTTCCTCCGATGTTTTTTGAGGGTAAATCAGTACAAAGTCGTTATCGCCAATCCTTAAAGGAATCGTAGGTAAAGCGGAGTCTTCTTCCTTAAATTTATCTTTAATCGCTTCAAATGAAGGACTTAAAAACTTTAAATATTTTTCTAAAGAGACTTGTTTGTTTGGAGCTTTAAATTTCTCTAAATAAATAAAGACAATAGTTCCCCAGTCGCCAATTTGGTCAGTATTTATTGCTTTTATCAACCCAAAAAGATTCAAAAACCCAGTTAGAGAATCTATACAAAAATTTTGGGTTAACACTATAAGTACCATCCTCCCTTACTGTGAATTCGTTCACGCTGGCTACCGCCCGCGCGCAGTGAAATGTGAAAATCAAAACCAGGTGAAGCGACAAACCCCTAAAACATTTTCTAAAAAAATTAACAAAAAACCGGCGTAAAAATATAGTGATATAATATTTACTTAGCCTTAGAACAAAACGAACTTAATATTAACATAATTTTACCACTGCTTAGAGAATTGTCAAGAAAAAAAGGTGTTTAATCCTTAATTATGTAATTTTAGGATATTAAGTTTTCCAGTGCTTATTTTATCAATAGTAATTGCATAATTATTTTAAGACATCCATTTAACAGTTTGTTAGTATAATTTTTACACTAGTAACAAGTAACAAGAGTGCATCTTAAGTAACTATGCAATTTTCGACATTGTAATTATAGTAAAATAGTGATTTAATGTAAAAGGTAATATTCTAAACAAAGGTGTGAAAATCTTGATGCAAAATCCGATCAACAATTTTAGAAATGTGGCCATTATCGCCCATGTTGACCATGGCAAAACTACTCTTGTGGATGGTCTACTCCGTCAATCGGGAATCTTCAGAGAGAACGAACGCTTGGTGGATCGTGTTTTAGACAGCAATGAGTTAGAACGGGAACGAGGAATCACCATTCTTTCTAAAAACACCGCCGTCCGTTACGGCAATCTTAAGATAAATGTGGTCGATACTCCGGGACATGCTGATTTTGGTGGTGAAGTAGAGCGCGTGCTTAAAATGGTTGATGGCGCTTTACTCCTAGTCGATGCCTTTGAAGGACCAATGGCGCAAACAAAGTTTGTGCTTAGAAAAGCATTGGAGGTCGGGCTAAGAATAATTGTGGTCATCAATAAGATCGACCGCCCCGATGCCAGACCAGATGAAGTTTTGAATGAAGTTTTTGATCTTTTTGTCGAATTGGAAGCTAAAAGTTGGCAACTGGACTTCCCTATAATCTATACTTCCGCGCGTCAGGGGATTGCCACCATGGATCCGATGAAACCAGGAAAAGATATGGAACCCTTGTTTGAACTGGTTAAAAATGAGATCCCTGCGCCCACCGGAAAACCCGAACTTCCCCTCCAATTGCAGATTGTTACTTTAGATTATGATGATTATGTCGGAAGGGTTGGTATTGGTCGCATCAGTAATGGCTCGATCGAAGCCGGACAAGTCATCAATCTATGCAAAAGAGATGGCTCCTTAGAAGAGATTAAAATCGGTAAACTCTGGGTATACGAGGGTTTAAAAAGGCAAGAGGTTCAAACCGCCTCTACTGGGGAAATCGTAGCCCTCTCCGGACTAGGAAAAGTTAATATTGGTGAAACAGTTTGCTGTTTAGAAGATCCTCTTCCCCTACCCTTGCTTACTATTGATGAACCGACTTTGACCATGACTTTTATGGTTAATGATAGTCCTTTTGCCGGACGAGAAGGAAAATACGTTACTTCCAGACATTTACGCGACCGTCTCTGGAAAGAAGCCGAAACCAATGTTAGCCTTCGAGTCGAAGAAACTGCTTCTCCCGATGCTTTTCAAGTTTCTGGGAGAGGTGAATTACACCTTTCTATTTTAATTGAAACCATGCGCAGAGAGGGTTACGAGCTACAAATCTCCAAACCCGAACCGATCACCAAAATGATCGATCACCAAATTCACGAACCTTATGAGCGGCTTTTTATTCTTGTCCCAGAGGCCTTCTCTGGTCAAGTGATCGAGAATCTTGGTCGGCGTCGCGCTGAATTAGTGGATATGCAGCTCTCCGGCGGCAATGTAAAGATGGAGTTTCTAATCCCTGCTCGCGGTCTGATTGGTTTTCGCTCAGAGTTCCTTACTGATACTAGAGGGGAAGGGGTTATGCATCACCTTTTTGATTCCTATGGCCTCTGGAAAGATGGGATTGAGAATCACCGCCGAGGAGCATTGGTAGCTTTTGAAAATGGAGAAGCCACCGGCTACGGGATTCATAATGTGGAAGACAGAGGCACGCTTTTTGTCAGTCCTGGGGAGAAAGTTTATACAGGAATGATCGTAGGAATCCATGCTAAAGAAGACGATCTTGATGTTAATGTTTGCAAGAAAAAACACCTCACTAATATGAGATCTAGCACAGCCGATGAGGCAATTCGACTGACTCCTCCGTTAATCTTCAGCCTGGAACAAGCAATGGAATTTATTGATGATGATGAATTAGTTGAAATAACACCCTCCGCGATCCGGATGCGCAAAAAACTCCTTGAGCGAAGCGCCCGCGCCCGTTTAAAAAAGAAAAGCGAAAACTTGGTATGAATAATTGCTAACTAAAAAGCCGCTCTAACGAAGCGGCTTTTTTATCATAAAGGTAAATTGATCTGCTTTTTTTTTGCTTCTCTATATAACCCGATTTTATTCCCGATCACTTGCACCACTTCTGCCCCAGTCTGGGTTGCGATCTCCTGAGCAATATCATCGGGATCCGCCACTTGATTATTTAACACCGTAATCTTAATTAATTCCCTTGCTTCTAATACTTCATCCAATTGTTTGAGCAGGTTTTCTGTAATTCCTCCCTTACCCACTTGAAAGACCGGGGTCATCGTATTTAGCATTCCCCGCAAGAATGACTTTTGTTTTCCTGTTAACATCTCATCCCTCCTCCTACTTTTAATTACTCCCAACACCGACTAGCGTTTACCCCCGAGTATATAATTTCCATTTCCTGCATATACTATTTATTACAAACAATAATATAACAACTAGATAGTCGCTCACGCTGGCTACCGCCCGCGCACATGAAATGATAAAAATTCAAAGCC
>ENA-UOOK01000339-UOOK01000339.1-fermentation-metagenome-genome-assembly--contig:-NODE-339-length-60987-cov-9.496882_pt1 | contig 60987 bp, 50 predicted proteins | sample MGYA00245777_ERZ724023 | MGnify/ENA primary metagenome ERZ724023 (study PRJEB28704, sample SAMN03018312) | fermentation metagenome | biome: anthropogenic terrestrial biome; feature: soil; material... | reverse complement strand
CTCCGAAACCGTGAGTGTGTATTTTTATCATTTTTCGATTTTACACAATTTAAAGGTACTGTGAATAGTAACTATTTAATATTGATTTGTCTTTATTATCTTAAAAACATTTGACTAAGAAATTCTAATATGCTAGAATTAGGTGTAATCAAAAATTAGATACTAAAAAATTGAATACTAATAATGACCTTATTGAGAGCGATGGAGGGAATGGGCCCGATGATATCCGGCAACCTTGTATTATACAAAGGTGCTAAATCCCACAGAAATGGATTTTCTGAAAGATGAGGTAAAGTACATAATACGCCTTTCCTTTCGGACGAGGTGTTTTTTTATGACCTAACTAAATTTGCACACTATGTAAGTGAACAAATTTGGCTAACGTATTAGACTTATATTTTTGTGATTAATTTATAGGAGGATAAAAATAAATGAAGAAATGGTTATTTACTTCTGAATCCGTAACAGAAGGTCATCCAGACAAAGTAAGTGATGCTATATCGGATTCTATACTTGATGCTATTTTGGAAAAAGATCCAGATGCTAGAGTAGCTTGTGAAACAATGGTAACTACGGGTCTTATATTGGTAGCAGGTGAAATTACTACAAATTGTTATGTAGATATATCAAAGATTGCTAGAAAGACAGTAGAGGATATTGGATATGTTAGGGCTAAATATGGCTTTGATGCTGATACTTGTGCTGTTATAACATCTATCAAGGAACAATCACCAGATATAGCAATGGGAGTTGACAAAGCCCTAGAGCAAAAGGAAAATAGTGAAGATATTTTCGATAAAATAGGGGCAGGAGACCAAGGAATGATGTTTGGATTTGCCTGCAATGAAACAAAGGAGCTAATGCCTTTGCCAATATCATTAGCACATAAAATGGCTAAGAAGCTTACAGAGGTCAGAAAGCAAGGAGTATTAGATTATTTGAGACCAGATGGGAAAACTCAGGTAACTATAGAATATCATGATGATAAACCGATAAGGATTGAAAATGTCGTTGTATCAACACAGCATAGCCCGGATGTTGATTTAGAAACTATAAGAAAGGATATTATTAAACATGTTATCCTTGAAGTAGTACCAGGGGATATGTTGGATGAGGATACTAAGTATTATGTAAATCCAACTGGTAGATTTGTAATCGGTGGACCTATGGGTGATGCTGGTTTAACAGGTAGAAAAATAATTGTTGATACTTATGGTGGATATGCAAGACATGGTGGTGGAGCTTTCTCAGGAAAAGATCCAACAAAGGTAGACAGATCAGCATCATATGCAGCAAGATATGTAGCTAAAAATATAGTTGCAGCTAAATTAGCAGATAAATGTGAGGTCGGCCTTGCTTATGCAATAGGTGTTGCTCGTCCATTATCTATATATGTAGATACTTTTGGAACAGGGAAGATTGAGGATGTAGAAATCAAAAAACTTGTTGAAAAACACTTTGATTTAAGACCAGCAGCTATAATTAGGGATTTAGACTTGAAAAAGCCAATATATAGACAGCTTTCTGCTTATGGACACTTTGGTAGAGAAGATCTTGGTGTCAACTGGGAAAAGACTGATAAAGCGGAAATTCTTAAAAAAGAAGCGGGAATATAGTTAAGAACTAAGAACTAAGAGTTAAGAAATAAGAGTTAAGAGCTAAGAGCTAAGAACTAAGAATTAAGCATTACCCGTGAGGATTTCGGGTCTTATAAAAAGTAGATTATGAAAAATTAATCTACTTTTTTATTTTTTGAATAGTAAAAAACCAACTACAATTCTATATATAAAATTAGAAGGTAGTAGAAGTGCTTGAGGTTTTGGTTCTTACCTCTTAGTTCTTAACTATTACCTAAAAAAGAAAGGTGGTGAGAAAATGGCTGTTGTAGGTAATAAAGAAAAGCTAACTCTTAAGTTGGAGTTAGATGCAGGAGTTGTGGATGGTAAGCAGAGAGTTCAATCAAAGATGTTGAACAATGTGAAGACTTCCGCTGAGGATGAGAATCTTCATGATGTTGCAGTGGTGCTTGCAGATCTACAAAACAAACCTCTATTGAAGGTAAAAAGAATAGAGGAAACATTATTGACAGAAGAGTAAAATAAACAATTCACAATGCACAATTTACGATTCACAATTATAAAAGCAGGATAATACTATTGTGAAGTATTATGAGGAACCTAAGTTTGACCCTAGAGAATGACCCTAAAAATTGTGAGTTGTGAACTGAGAACTGTGAATTGAGTGAAAGGTGGTGAAATAATGGACAAAGTTAAATTAGAGATGGATTTTTTAGATATAGCTAATAAGGTAACAAAAATTACCTTAGATGATCCTAGAGAAGATTTGTTGCCTACTGAAATACAAGAAGCAATGGACAGTATTATATCTAATGATGTATTTGCGTCCAAATATGGAGACCTTGTAGCAGTAGGAGGAGCTAGAGTAGTTACTACGACAGTAAATGAAATGGAGTTTTAATTATTGCTGATACAAGGAGGTGCTATTGATGGAAGAGATATACTCTAGTGTGGCTAATTTAGGCTTTCCAATAGTAATATCCATTTACCTTTTGGTAAGGATAGAAGGGAAGCTTAATGAACTAACTGAAAGTATATCAGAATTATCAAAGGTTATAGCAGGCATAGAAAAAGCACAGTAAATAATATCAATTCTACCATGCTATAGGAAACTATAGTATGGTAGAATTTTTTTGCCCATTATTTTGAAAGATTATGATTTAGCTAACATAGCCATGTTGTTTTCATGAGTATCCTAATATGGTATAATCTAGGTATTGAATGGAGGTTGCGGTGTGGTTATAGAAGGAGTAATAGAGGAAATAAAATTTAGAAATGAGAGTAATGGATACACTGTTGGGAGATTAAATACATCTGATGGAGATATAACTGTAGTAGGATATGCGGCTATCGTAAATGTAGATGAAACAGTATCTCTTGAGGGAGAATTTGTCTATCACAATAAATATGGTGAACAATTTAACTTTTCAAGTATCCATATTATCGTTCCTTCAACATTAAAGGGAATAGAAAACTATCTTTCATCTGGTCTGATTCCCAATATTGGACCTAAAACCGCGAAGAAGATAGTAAATAGATTTGGACTTGAATCTCTGGATATAATCCAATATCATCCTGATAAGCTAAAGGAAATAGAGGGGATAGGAGATAAAAAGCTCAAAAGAATAATAAAAGCTTACGATGAACAAAGAGAGCTAAGGGATATAATGGTTTATCTACAGCAATATGATATTACGGTTAACAATGGAATCAAAATTTATAAAAGATATGGCAGTGACACCATTAAAACAATAAATGAAAATCCATATAGACTTTCTGAGGACATATATGGAATTGGTTTCAAGACTGCAGACAATATAGCAAATAAAATGGGAATTAGTAACAACTCCCCATATAGAATTGAGGCTGGATTGAAATTTATAATTATGGAATTTGCAGGTGACGGTCATTGCTATGTTCCTAAAGAAGAGTTAATTCATAAATCTTCCAAATTATTAAATGTAGATGTGGAGCTTTTAGAGGATAGTATAAGAGAATTGGCACTTAAGAATAGCTTTTATATTGTAAATAATGGCGAAGAAATAAATGTATATTATGCTCCTTATCATATAGCTGAAAACAATGTGGCTAAGAAGATTGTAGAGCTTTCACGTGTAGAATTTGATGAACTAACTGTAGATGCTGATAAAAAGATAAAGAAGTTTGAAGAGGATAACAATATTAATTTTGGAAACAAACAGAAGATGGCCATAAAAGAATCCTTAGAAAATGGTTTTTTAATAATAACCGGAGGACCTGGTACAGGTAAGACTACTACCATCAATGCTATTATAAATATATGTGAGGATTTAGAATTACAGGTAGTTTTGGCGGCTCCTACGGGAAGGGCAGCAAAGAGAATGACCGAAACTACTGGTAGGGAGGCTAAGACAATTCATAGGCTTCTTGAAATATCCTTTGTAGAGGAGAATTCTGGTTTTGATAGGGATGAAGATAATCCGATTGAGGCGGATATAATCATAATAGATGAGGCTTCAATGATAGATATACTTTTAATGAATAGTCTTGTTAAAGCTATAAATCCAGGGACTAAAGTTATTCTTGTAGGGGATATTGACCAGCTTCCATCAGTAGGTCCTGGAAATGTGTTAAAGGATATTATAAACTCAGGTGCAATAAAGGTAATTATGTTAGATGAAATATTTAGACAGGCTGAGGAAAGTATGATAATTGTCAATGCCCATAGAGTTAATCATGGGGACAATCCAATACTTAATGAGAAGGACAAGGATTTCTTCTTTATTAGAGCTAAGAATCCAAATGAAATAGTGAAGACCTTAATTGACTTAAACAAGGATAGGCTGCCTGGATTTTATAATGTAGATCCTGTACAAGATATTCAGATACTTACTCCTATGAAAAAAGGAGAAGTAGGTATATACTCTCTAAATAAACATATTCAGAATGCGCTAAATCCTAAATCGTCATATAAGGATGAAAAGCAGGTAGGAGAAGAAATCTTCCGAGTTGGCGATAAAGTAATGCAGATAAAAAACAACTATAATCTTGAATGGAAAATACTTAAGGACGGAATTGAAGAGGATAGCGGAGAGGGTATATTTAATGGTGACTTTGGCTATATAACTGATATCGATGAGGAAGAAAGCATCTTAAAAGTGATTTTTGATGAGGAAAAAGTCGTAGAATATGACTTTAAACAACTGGATGAGTTAAAGCTAGCATATGCGACAACTGTCCATAAAGCGCAGGGAAGTGAATTTCCAGTGGTAATTATGCCTGTATCAACAGGTCCACCTATGCTCTTAACTAGAAATCTTTTTTATACAGCTATTACACGTGCAAGAAAGCTAGTAGTATTAGTAGGAGACCAAAGATATATAGATATGATGGTCAGGAACAATATCATAGCAAAACGATATTCTTCACTGGATAGAAAAATAAAGGAATACCTGAATGTATTTTTTAACTAAGGTGTGGTATTATGGGTATAAAAAATTTGTTGTTTCCTACTAGAAATCTCTGCTATTTTTGTAGGGAAAGAAGCTTAGATATAGAAGGTAGGATTTGTAATGATTGTAGGGAAAAATTAGTATTTGTAAATAAAGAAATTGAAATTGAATCAAAATATATTTCTAGAACTATATACTGTTTGATTTATAATAAATATTTAAAGGAATTAATCCACAATTTTAAGTTCAATGGCAAAAGTTATCTTTATAAGCCTTTTGCGGAAATTATGATGCAACCAATACTTGAAAAGGGGTTTGATAAGGCAGACCTTATCATCTTTATCCCTATTCATAGGCGCAAGGAAGCCATTAGAGGATATAACCAGTCGGAACTATTAGCAGGTTATATATCAAAAAAATTAGAAAAGCCATTGAGCCAAGGGAATTTGACAAAAACTAAGTGGACTAGAGAACAAAATACTTTGGATAGAGTAGAGCGTATTAAAAACTTAAGGGACTCTTTTTCACTTAAAAATGCCAATGAAATTTATGGAAAAAGAATATTGCTTATTGATGATATCATAACCACCGGTTCTACCTTTGATGAGTGTGCTAAAACATTAACTAGAAGTGGGGCAAAAGAAATAAATTGCTTAGCATTAACATCTGGCAGGATTTAACGATATCTAAAAATATTTTTTTATAAAACTTTTGTCCATATTTACTTCAAATTTATATTTTTTTAAAAAGTTATGAGTAGCATTAATTTCTCCCCCTAGAATTATAATTATACTGCTTAGATACAGCCATACTAGTAGCACAATTACACCGCCTATACTTCCGTAGGTCGTAGAATATTTTCCAAAATGTTTTACATAAAAGGAAAAGGCAAGAGAAATAAAAATCCAGCCTACAGTAGAGAAAATACTACCTGGCAATGTGTCTATTAAATCTAGACTACATTTTTTCTTAGCACAGGGACTAAATTTATAAAGTAGGGCAAAGATTATAATCATAGAAATTACGGGAATTAAAAATCGCAGATTCTTCCATACGTCTAAAAATATCCTTTCATAACCTAGATATTCAAATATCTTTCTACCTATTACTTCCCCAAAAACCAATGTTGTAAATACTACAATCAGTAGAATAATTAATGCTATTGTAAATAATACTGAAAGAAGTCGCAATACTATAAACGAACGAGTTTCTTCATAATCATATGCCCTATTTATTGCTTTTACTGTAGAATTGACTCCTGTAGATGCTGCCCATATACCTGTAAGTGCTGCAATGGACAATAACCCTTGACTACTACTGATCACTATATCATCTATAAATGTATTTATGATGCTCTGTACATCTGAAGGGAGATATTTTATTAGGTCGTTTACAACATCTACCCTAACCAATGGTGTATAACTTATAATGTTCAATAATAAAATTATGAATGGAAAGATGGATAATATAAGAGAATAAGCCAGTTGGGACCCAACAGCAAATACGGCATCCTCATCAATTCGATACAAAAGTTGATCTATGAATATAAATGGCTTGTATTTTAGAAGTTTATACATACGTTTCTTCATTATCTCACCCCTAATTTCATTTTATGAATATTATACCCATTTAATCAATTCACAGTTCACAGTTCATATTCTTCCAATGAAATTACTCTAAACTAACCAAAAACATAAGCGTCACCTACTGGACAAGGGCAACGCTTTGTTTTTAGACGTTCTTCTATTGCGATGATGTGTTGACTCAAATTTGGCAGCTTGGAGCTAAGTTCAGCAAGGCACCAAATCTTTGACAAGCCGTTATAAAACAAATAAGCGCCAAAAGCTCCGAAATCTCGCTGTCTGTAAATACCTCTTTTAGTGCACTGAATTCTTCGTTACTCAGATGTGTTTTTTCGCTAGAGATATTTGCGAGATGGGTAGCCATTTGTGTCTGTGAATCCATTATGGATTTGGACGGAGATCCCTTGGACTTACAGTATTCACATCCGTTATTAAAAGCCAGAGTACGCCGAACTTCCTCTTTTAATTCTGCACAAAATGTTTTGCTGGAAAAAATACAATCTTCCAGAGAAACCCATTTCTCCAATATGTCTTTGTTATGTCCTAATAGTTGTTGAAATGGTGTAAAGCCGTTTTTTGAGAAAGAAATCATTTCCATATTTACCTCCTTAAAATAATGTGTTACTGTTGACAAAACAATTATAGCAGGAATATAATTAAAATTGTATTTCATATGATATGGTATTATTGTTTTCGCTTTGTTATTAATATATATTTTTTAGGAAAGGTGTGTTAAATGAAAATAGATGAAATAGATGAAAGAATTTTGCATGAGTTGCAAACAGATAGCCGTATTTCCATAAGAGAGTTGTCGAAACGAGTAAATCTTTCACCCCCTTCCGTTACAGAGAGAGTGAGAAGACTTGAAGACAATAATATTATTGAGGGATATACTATTCGTTTAAACAAAAAGAGACTTGGCCTAGAAATCGACTGTATCATTGAAGTTACAATGAGAGAGGGGCAATACGAGAAATTTAAAAGTTTTATTAAGGATTGCAAGTATAGTGAATGGTGCTACAGAATTGCTGGTGCTGCGTGCTTTATTGTCAAATTGTCGGTTCCTACTTTAGAGGATATTGAACAGTTCATAAATGCCGTATCCGCTTATGCTTTAACTGATACATCCATCGTTTTTTCAAAAGTGGAAGTTAATGAAAGTATAGATAAGTTCTTATAAATTGTTCTCATATTTGTAGTTATGTGTGGTTAATAAAATTACAAAACCCGAGATTTTTCGCTTTGCTCATATAGGCATGAAGCCAAAATCGTATTTCTGATTTTGTGCATATCAGTTAGTTTGTTCACTTAATGACTGCATGTGTTATCCTGAGATGGACAATATAATTGCCCACGAAAGATCTCGGGTTAATTGATTTTTAAATTTTAATTGTTCTTCAGATACCTATCAAACCATTTTGTTATCTCTTCCAATCTCTTTATTCTATTCTTTGGCTTACCTGATCTTGAAAGCTCATGATTTTCTTCCTTAAAGGCTACAAGTTTAGAATCTACTCCATGATATTTTAGAGCTGTAAACATTTGTAATCCTTCTGGAATCCAGCATCTATAATCTTGCTCTGAATGGATGAATAGTGTAGGAGTTGTTACTCTATCGGCATATTTAAGTGGTGAATGATACCACACTTTTTCGATATCACTCCAAGGGGTTGCAGCCACCTGATCATTTGCAAAGTAATATCCTATATCACTAGTTCCAAAGAAGGAAGTCCAATTAGATATACTTCTTTGAGAAGCAGCTGCTTTAAATCTTGTGGTGTGACCAATGATCCAATTTGTCATGAATCCACCATAGGAACCACCGGTTACGCCTAATCTGTCCTTATCTATATCAGGGTAATTGATAAGAACCATATCAGTAAAATCCATTATATCATCATAATCAATAGTACCATATTTGCCTCTAATATCCGAAAATTCGTTTCCATATCCATCGCTTCCTCTAGGATTGCAGAAGAACACAAAATATCCTTCATTTGACCAATACTGCATTTCATGATAAAAAACTTCTCCATATACTGTCTTAGGCCCTCCATGTATAACTAGAATTCCAGGATAATTTTTACCCTCAATATAATCTACAGGTTTCAATACCCATCCATCAATTTGTATATCATTATCAGTAGTTAGGACTAATCTTTCCGGTTCAGATAATTTCTTTTCATTTCCAACCCAGTCATTAAAATGTGTCAGCTGTTCTTCAGGATTAGAAAGGGAATAAATTTCCTGAAGCTTTAGTCCCTTTAAGCCTATGAAATAAGTTTTATTACCATGCACATCAAAACCGTCTATGGAATCATTTGAAAGAGTAAGTTTTTCCATATTACCATTTATATCGATTCTATTTATATATGAACTGAATCCCTCTGTAGTTATAAAATAAAGATAGTCTCCTTCTACTTTCAAAGATTGTGAGTCACCATATCTGCAATCAGAACCAACAGAGTCATATAATCCTGCATCAAATTCAGATATTTTAATTACCTTTTCCCCATCAATATCTGTTTTGTAGATATTAGGATTTTCATTCACTCCATAATTAATCATGTTGCTGCCAATGAACACAATATCATTACCTAAAAAGTCACAATAATCATAGTTAAAGTCAGAGTATGGGGAGATTTTTTCCATTTTTTTATCTTTTACGCTGAATATATTCAGTTCAGTACATGTGCTCATTTTATCTATAAAGGATGAAGTGATAAATACAACCAAAGATTTATCTTTATTTAGCGAATAACTTTCGACATTAGTAAATTCATCTGTTATGGGATAAATTGATTTTTCTTTAACGTTGAATAAATACATTCTGTTTCTCTTCTTGTTTGTATAGCTATCTCCATTAGACCAGAAAGGTATTTCATCAATGACTTTGTATGCCTTTTCCTCCTTGATTTTACTCAAAGTATTCTCTTTTTCTTCATCAGAAAGGTTAGAAAAGTTTCTAAAGATAGGCTCATATTCTGCTGTCAAAATATATGTATTTTTGTCTAGAATTTTTATACTTGTAATATTAAGTGGGATTTCCATAGATTTGTTGGCTTCTCCACCATTTATATTTATTTCATAAAAGGTAGTCAAAGGTTCCCCTTTTTCTTTTCTCTCTCTATCCTTTTTATTTCTAATTGCTGGAAACAGCAAAGTAGTTTCATCTTTCCATATAAAGGATCGTTCCTCATCTAAGCTACTTATCTTTTTTGGATTATTTTCTGAATCCAGAATATATATATTAGATAGGTACTTATTGTTTTCTAAATCAGCTTGATGCATTATAAAGCCACAATTATTCCCCTCCGGTGAAAAACAAATTGATGATAAAAATTTATACTTTGTAAAATCATCTAGTTTCAACTTTTCCACATGAATCCCCCCTAAAATATTTATTTTAATTAACGACCATACTATAGTCATAATTATTATATAATAATAAGGGACAATTCACAATTCACAATGCAAAAGTAGGTAAGAATTAAGAACTAAGAACTAAGAGATTAGACCCGGGATCCTTCGTGAGCGGGGATTATTCTGTCCGTCTCAGGATGACGATGTTGTGCATCACAAGGTGATGGCATTCCGAGTGAAGTCGAGGAATCTCGGTTCTAAGACCCAAAAGAATGACCCAAGTAATTGTGAATTGTGAATTGTTATTATATAGATTATACTTTGGCACAAGTTTGTGCATTCCAGTTCTGGATCAAGGATAGAGAAAACCATGAAAAATCTTGGGAAGATTTTATAAGACTTTGTAAAGCTGGTGGAAGCAAGCCATTTTTAGAGCTTGTAAAATTAGCTAATCTTGAAAATCCTTTTGTCGATGGGACCATAAAAAAAGTTGTAAAACCGCTTAAAGAATATTTAGACACTATAGATGATAGTAGGCTATAATTGAAAAGTTCCGGTAGATTATCTATCGGAACTAATTATTTAAAATAGTTTGTATCTCTATTAAGTTTTTTAAAATTCTATTAAGGTGAAAATTATACACAATATCTAATTCACTATTTTCTCTTATTGTAGGTTCTAAATCCCTTGAGTAAATTTTAGTATATAATTCAGTATTTTCATCGTTCAAAATGGGTTTCATATCTAAGCGTAATAGGGTATGTAAATCGTTATAAATTTCTCCCATCATATTTAGGATATTGATGGAAGCCTCGCTAATTTGTTTTTCTCTAACATTATAATTTATTTCTTGTTTATATAAATTAAATCTACTTTCTAAGGAATTTATCTCATGTTGAAATTGTTCTAAATCAATTTCATTTTCATTGTTAATTAAATTATAAATTAGCCCTTTACTAGTTTCCAATATATGAATTTTAGATTCTATAAAGGTTTTTTTAACATTAGGGGTAGCAATAAAATAATTAATTAATGTCCCTATAAACAACCCAACAAAGGTAGATAGAAGTCTATAGGTAGCATAGGGAATTCTTTCGCTTACGTCATTTAGAAATATGGATAAATAAACATAGCACGAAAGTTGTAACGACTTTTTCCATCCTATTAAATTGTTAATATAAATAATCATAATAATACCTATACTGAGGAAAAGATAATTATGTGGAAGTAAAGTAGAAAACAATAAACCAATTATGGCACCAACAAGGGTTCCCAGCATTCTATTTTTGCCGGATATAAAGGATTCTGAGACTGAGGATTCCATTGAGCTTATGGCCCCTATACCGGCAAAAAGAGGACTTTCCAGATGTAAGACTTCTACTAACACCATACTTAAGCCGACGGCTATGCCTGTCTTGATAGTTCTTAAGCCTATTTTATACTTTTTATTAATTATCATAAAAATACCTCTCCTATATAATAATATAATTAACAAATACAATAAGATATTTATACCTTATCTTTGCAATATTAAACATTGTTAATATTTTATTCACATCATATTTCTGTAAAACAAGGGTTTTCCACAGACTTGCCCACATTATCCACAGAAATGTGGGCAAGTTATCCACAAGGTATTAACAGATTTGAAAATTAAAAACTTATTTTATGTTTATATCGTATGATTTTATGGGTATTATAATATTAAATAGTATAAGTCAATTGACTTATATGAAAGGAGTTGGGTTTATGAATTTAAATTTTGCCGGTAAGAATGTAGAGGTAACTCAGGCATTAAGAGATGTAACTGAAAAGAAACTGGGCAAACTTGACAAGTATTTTCAGAGAGACATCGTAGGGAATGTTACATTTAGTACAGAAAAGAACAGAAAAATCATTGAGGTTACCATAAACCTACCTGGGACTATACTACGTGCTGAAGAATCAAGCGATGATATGTATGCGTCAATTGATAAAGCAGTAGATATTCTTGAAAGACAAATAAGAAAGTATAAGACAAGGTTGCAAAAAAGGTATAAAAACAATGAAACTATTAGATTTGAGAATGTTCAACCTCTACCTGTAGAGGAATATAATGAAAAGCCAACGTTAGTTAGGAAAAAGAAGTTTATTTTAAAACCAATGTCCTCAGAGGAAGCAATTTTGCAGATGGAGCTACTTAGACACAATTTCTTTGTATATCAGGATGCAGAAACAGAGGAAATATCGGTGATTTATAAAAGAAAAGATGGAAATTATGGCTTGATAGAGCCTGAATAATAAAAAAATGCAGGGTGAAAATCCTGCATTTTTTATGTCGCGTAGTCTGAATCTTCGATTTAGCTAACGGAGCCGACTAATGACCTAACCCAATTTGTAGTGGTTTTCTGCAAATTGTTGGTAGGTCAGATGTCGCGTAGTCTAAATCTTCGATTTAGCTAACGGAGCCGACCAATCTTTGTTATTATTTCCAAGTTGTTAAAATAATAATTTAATGATAAAATAGGGTGATAGCGTACTGTTGAAGAGACTATTGAAAGAGTATCTCTTATTGTCATTTCGACTGGAACGAAGTGAATGGAGAAATCTCCTCATTCCTAGGCTACGCTGGGGATGATAAAAAAATAAGTATTTAAAACTATTTAGTGACCTAGAATTTGAAAGGATGGTTTATAAAATGGGTTTAATTGATAAAGTCTTTGGCTCATATAGCGATAGAGAGCTAAAGAAAGTTGCTCCGTTAGTAGATAAAGTAATTTCACTGGACGGAGAAATTCAAAAATTAAGTGACCAACAGTTAAAAGATAAGACAATAGAATTTAAAAATAGATATAACAATGGGGAAACCCTTGATAGTTTACTTCCAGAGGCATTTGCAGTCGTAAGAGAAGCAGCATACAGAGTACTTGGGATGAAGCATTTTAGAGTTCAAATCCAAGGTGGTATCATTCTTCATTATGGAAGAATTTCTGAAATGAAAACTGGTGAAGGCAAAACATTGGTATCTACGTTACCGGCTTATCTTAATGCAATTACAGGTAAAGGTGTGCATATCGTAACTGTAAATGATTATTTAGCTAAACGTGATAAACAATGGATGGGAAAAATATATGAATTCCTTGGTTTGACAGTTGGATGTATAGTTCACGGTATAACAAATGATGAAAGAAAAGCAGCATATAGGTGTGATATTACCTATGGAACAAATAATGAATTTGGATTTGATTACTTAAGAGATAATATGGTAATTTATAAAGAGGAAATGGTTCAAAGAAAGCTGTATTATGCAATAGTGGATGAGGTAGATAGTATATTAGTAGATGAGGCAAGAACTCCTTTAATAATTTCTGGTCAAGGAGATAAATCCACTAAATTGTATGAAGTAGCGAATAATTTTGTTAAAAATCTAAGTAGTAGGGTTATAGACCCTAATGAAGAAGACAACAAAGATCCTTTTAACAGAGAGATTAGAGAGGAAACTGTAGATTTTCTAATTGATGAAAAAGCTAAGTCCGTATCTATTACAGAACAAGGTACAGCTAAAGCTGAAAGCTTTTTCGGAATAGAAAATCTTGCAGATGTTTCTAATATGGAAATAGCTCATCATATAAATCAAGCTCTGAAAGCTAATGCAATTATGAAAAGAGATATTGATTATGTAGTCAAGGATGGAGAAGTAATAATTGTAGATGAATTTACTGGAAGACTAATGTTTGGAAGAAGATATAGTGATGGACTACATCAAGCTATAGAGGCAAAAGAGAAGTTAAATATTAGATCCGAGTCAAAGACTCTTGCTACAATTACCTTCCAAAATTACTTCAGAATGTATGAAAAATTAGCTGGTATGACTGGTACTGCAAAGACGGAAGAGGACGAATTTAGAGAAATATATAATATGGATGTTGTAGAAATACCTACAAACAAACCTGTCATTAGAAATGACCTTGCGGATAGCGTATATAAAAATGAAGAAGCTAAATTTAATGCAGTAGTTAGAGAAATCAAGGAAAGACATGCCAATGGACAGCCTATTCTTGTAGGAACAATTACAATAGAAAAATCTGAATTTCTTTCTAAGATGTTGAAGAAGGAAGGAGTACCTCATGAGGTGCTAAATGCAAAACAGCATGAAAGAGAAGCAGAAATAGTAGCACAGGCTGGTAGACTCAATGCAGTAACTATAGCTACAAATATGGCTGGTAGAGGTACAGATATTGTCCTTGGAGGTAATCCTGAATATCTTGCAAAGCAAGAGATGAAGAAGAAAGGATATACTGATGAGGTATTGACTTTAGTTGATAGTTTCTTTGATACTGATAGTGAAGAGATTATTGAAGCAAGAGAAGTCTATAACAGCTTGATTGAAAAATATAAAGAAGAAACAGATGCAGAGCATGAAAAAGTTGTTAAAGCAGGCGGATTGCACATTATTGGTACTGAGCGACACGAATCTAGACGTATAGATAATCAGTTAAGAGGTAGATCAGGTAGACAGGGAGACCCAGGAAGTTCAAGATTTTATATATCATTAGAGGATGATTTAATGAGATTGTTCGCTGGTGATAGAATCAAAGGAATCATTGATTCTATGAATATGCCTGATGATGAACCATTGGAGCACTCTTTGCTGACAAAGACTATTGAAAATGCTCAGAAGAAAGTAGAAGGCAACAACTTTGCTATAAGAAAGCATGTTTTAAAATATGACGATGTAATGAATAAGCAGAGAGAAGTTATATATGGTGAAAGAAGAAAAGTTCTTGAAGGTGAAGATTTAAAAAATCATATCACTGATATGGCTAAGAACCTTATAGAATCAAATGTTGAGATTTACACAAGACAGACTAAAAATGTTGAAGAATGGGATTTGGATGGTCTTGAAGCATATCTAATAAAACAGTTTGGTGTCAAGAAAGGAATTTTTAATGCTGTTGACAAATCAACATTAACTACTGAAAAACTAATAAGTATAATTCAAGATAATATAAAGACAATATATGATGCAAAAGAAGCAGAATTTGGATCAGAGAAATTTAGAGAAATCGAAAGAGTAGTTCTACTTCAGGTTGTGGATAGAAGATGGATGGACCATATAGATGCTATGGACCAATTTAGAAAGGGAGTTGGACTTAGAGCTTATGGACAGCAGGATCCTGTAATGGCATATCAAAAAGAGGGCTTTGATATGTTTGAAGAAATGACCATAGGTATCTGGGAGGATACAGTAGGATTTTTATATCACGTCGAAAATCCTGAAAAGGTTCAAAGAAAAAGGGTAGCAGAACCAACATCAACAAATATGGATCCTCAGGCAAATACAAATAGAACTGTAGTTAACAAAGGGAAGAAAATAGGAAGAAATGACCCATGTCCATGTGGGTCAGGCAAAAAATATAAGAAATGCTGTGGAGCCAATAAATAATAGTGAAGAGTGAAGAACTAAGAGTGAAGAGTAGTGGGCGACCTACGGTTGCCAGTCATTCTGAGTGTAAACGAAGAATCTCGGGTTTTAATTGTGAACTGTGAATTGTGAATTGTGAATTGTGAATTGTGAATTGTGAACTGTGAACTGTGAATCATGAATTGAAAAAGGAGTGAATATATGGAAGACATTTATTTGGATAGAGAACGAGTTAGTGAAATTAAGTCAATGATTGAAGAATTGGGTGTTTCCCTTTGACATTCCTGGATTGAAGGAAAAGGTGGCTGACTTAGAAAGTGCCACATATGAAGAAGACTTTTGGAAGGATTCTGAAAAAGCTCAGAAAATAATGCAGGAGATAAAGGGAACAAATATTGAAATTAAAGAATATGAGGATTTAATATCTGAAATTGAGGATATGGAAATTCTCCTTGAAATGGTCATTGAAGAGGAGGACTTTGAAAATTATAAAGAGGTTCAGAGAGGTTTAAAAGTACTTGAAGAAAAATCCCAGGACTTTAAACTATCTACGTTGTTAAACGGTGAATATGATAGAAATAATGCTATTCTTTCCATACATTCAGGAGCAGGAGGACTGGAGGCTCAAGATTGGGCTGAAATGCTTTTGAGAATGTATAGAAGATGGGCTGAATCCAAGGAATATCAGGTAGAAACAATAGATTTGCTTTCTGATACTGAAGGTGGTATCAAGTCTGTAACTCTATTGATAAAGGGATTTAATGCTTATGGTTATTTAAAGTCAGAAAAAGGAGTTCATAGATTGGTCAGAATTTCTCCATTTGATTCGGCTGGCAAAAGACATACATCTTTTGCCAGTATAGACGTCATACCAGAATTAGATGAAGACAATAAAATAGAAATAAACGATAAAGATTTAAAGATTGATACTTATAGGTCTACAGGTGCGGGGGGCCAGCATGTAAATACTACGGACTCTGCAATCAGAATAACACATATACCAACAGGTATTGTGGTACAATGTCAATCCGAAAGATCACAGCATATGAACAAGGCTAAAGCTTTAAATATGCTAAAAGCAAAATTAATTCAATTACAAGAAGAAGAAAGTAAAGAGAAGATTGAAGACCTTCATGGCAATTATACACAGATTGGATGGGGTTCACAAATTAGATCCTATGTATTTCACCCATATAGTATGGTTAAGGATCATCGAACAAATGCTGAAGTAGGCGATGTATATAGAGTTATGGATGGAGATATAGACTTGTTTATAAATGAATATTTGAAATTTAAGGCCCAATAATTGGGCTTTTTTTCATGTTATGTAGTCTAAGCAAATTAGCTAACACAGCTGACCATGACCAATGACAGATTGTAATTATTATGTAATATAATTGTAATATAAGAAGGAATTTTAAAAAATATGGAGAATATAATAAGTGTATTATGTAAATTTATATATATCAGAAAGGTTGTAGCTTAATGGACATTTTAGGGAAATTAGTCGAAGAGTTTAAATTATCTTCAAAGCATGTAAAAAATGTTGTAGAATTGTTAGACAACGGAAATACAATACCATTTATAGCCAGATATAGGAAAGAACAAACTGGCGAAATGCAGGATGTAGTCCTTCGTGAATTATCCAACAGATTAAATTATCTTAGAAATTTGGAAACCAGGAAGGAAGAAGTTATAAGATTAATAGAAGAACAGGGAAAATTAACAAAAGAACTTAAAAAAGATATTTCAGGAGCCGATACTCTTCAGAGAGTAGATGATTTATATAGACCTTATAAACAAAAAAGAAGAACTAGAGCAACTATTGCGAAAGAAAAAGGCTTAGAAGGATTAGCTAATACAATTATGGCTCAGGAAGTATCGGATGAGGAATTTAAAAATATTTTAGGTACATATATAAATGAGGAAAAAGGGGTATCTACTGAAGAGGAAGCTCTATCTGGAGCAATGGATATAATTGCAGAAAATATCTCCGATGATGCTGAATATAGAGCTAAGATAAAGAAAATTGCATGGGATAAAGGTATTATAGTCGTTGTGGGTATAGATAAGGAAGAAAGTACTGTATATGAAATGTATTATGATTATAAGGAAAGAGTAAAATCTATTGCAAATCATAGAATTCTTGCCATAAATAGGGGAGAGAAAGAGAAAAAACTGAAAATAAGTTTGAATATAAATGATGATATTATAGATCTTTTAAACATATTGATAATTAAAGACGAGAAAAAAATTGCTAACACATATTTAAAAGCTGCTATATCGGATGGTTATAAAAGATTATTGTTTCCATCTATAGAGCGAGAAATAAGAAATAATCTAACTGAGAGAGCAGAAGATGATGCAATAAAGGTATTTTCCTTGAATTTAAAGCCATTGTTAATGCAACCGCCTATAAAGGAAAAGAATGTAATGGGTATTGACCCAGGTTTTAGAACCGGTTGTAAGGTGGCTGTGATGGACGATACAGGAAAATTATTGGATTATTGTACTGTTTATCCTACAGAACCAAGAAATGAAATAGAAAAGACTAAGGCACAGTTAAAGAATTTTATTGAGAAGTATGATATTGATATTATTGCCATTGGAAATGGGACAGCTTCCAGAGAGACAGAATTAGTAGTTGCAGAAATGATTAAGGAATTAAATCGTGGATTGTTTTATATTATAGCTAGTGAAGCAGGTGCATCAATCTATTCAGCTTCAGAAGTTGGTGTAAATGAATTTCCAGATTTGGATGTGACAATTAGAGGAGCGGTATCCATTGGAAGGAGAGTTCAGGATCCATTGGCTGAATTAGTTAAAATAGAACCAAGACATATAGGTGTAGGCCAATATCAACATGATTTAAATCAAGGAAAACTTGATGAGGCATTAACTGGAGTAGTGGAGGATTGTGTTAATAGTGTAGGTGTAGACTTGAATACTGCAAGTGCATCACTATTAAAATATGTTGCAGGATTGTCAACAAAAGTAGCCAACAGTTTAGTAAATCATAGAGAGGTGAACGGAAAATTTAAGTCGCGTAAAGAGCTTTTAAAAGTCAAGGGGCTTGGAGCTAAAACTTTTGAGCAATGTGCAGGTTTCTTAAGGATAGCCAATGGAGAAAATATACTGGATAATACTGGTGTTCATCCTGAGTCATATGCTGTTGCCAGTAAATTGATCAAAGTGGACTATAAGAGCTTGAGCATTGATGAGGTAGCATCAAAATTGGAAATAGGAATTCCTACATTAAGAGATATAATTAAGGAATTGGAAAAACCGGGAAGGGATCCTAGAGATGAAAAAGAAAAACCAATATTAAGACAGGATGTCCTTAAGATAGAAGACTTGAAACCCGATATGATATTAAATGGTACTGTGAGAAATGTAGTAGATTTTGGTGCTTTTATAGATATAGGGGTAAAAGAAGACGGTTTGGTTCATATTTCCAATATGTCAGACAAATTTATTAAGCATCCAAAAGAAGTAGTTAAAGTAGGCGATATAGTAAAGATTAAAATTTTAGATGTGGATTTAAAAAGAAGAAGGATTTCTTTAAGTATGAAACAAATATAAGGGGGAATATTTGTGGAGAACTTTATTGGTGAAGATATTGAAGATTTAAACGCAATAGAACACTATAGAACAATAGTCGACCTATCTGAAGAAATATTTCATGATTTCAAGAATATTTTAGCGACTATTTCAGGGTTAGCTCAATTATCCTTACTTAGTGCTGAATCGGATGAGATGAAGAACTATCTAACAAGTATAAACAAAGCAACATTTGATTTTAGAGATATATTAAATAAATATTATTCTTATACTAGTGGGCATGAATTTGATGCTTTAGAACCACATTTATTGCGTACTGTAATGAGTAATGCATTGGACATGGTGGTATATAAATTAAATAGGTCAAACGTATCTAGTAAAAAAATATATCTCAAATTAAATATTAATTCCAATTCTACAGTTTTATGTAATGAATATGAGTTAAGACAAAGCTTTCTAAATATAATTATGAATTCTCTTGATGCAATGGAGAAAGATGGGGGTATATTATCTGTAGATGTTTATGATTTTGATAATACATATATAAATATCGATATCATGGACACAGGTCCTGGAATTCCTGATGAAAATCTTCAAAAAATATTTAAGACTAGATTTACTACCAAGGAAAATGGTACTGGATTGGGGTTAAAAATTGCAAAGAATTGTATAGATAGTCTTGGAGGTTCATTGAAATTAGAGAGTAAGGTAGGTATCGGAACTAAGATACAGATTAGTTTACCAATTTGCAAAGAGTCAATACATGCACAGACTCATTGCTTATAAGAAGAAGCATATTAATGTAGAAGGGATGAGGTATTAGTGAAGCTTGGCTTTATCATAAATCCGATTGCAGGAATGGGTGGAAAGGTTGGTTTAAAGGGAACTGACGGACCTGAAATTTTGCTAAAAGCAAAGAGCATGGGGGCCTTAGAGGAAGCACCTATGAAGGCAAAGAAAGCTTTAAAGCAATTAATTGATATTAAGGATAAATTAGAAGTATACACATATCCAGGGAAGATGGGCGAGGAAGAATTAAAGGAGCTTGGTTTTAATCCAATTGTATTGGGTGAGCATAAAGACAACACAGGACCAGAGGATACAGAAAATGCAGCAAGAGAAATGATGAACAAAAAAATAGAGTTACTGTTATTTGCTGGTGGAGATGGTACTGCAAGAAATATCTTTAATGCAGTTAATGACAAGGTACCTGTAATAGGTATCCCTGCAGGAGTTAAGATACATTCTGGAGTTTTTGCTAATCATCCTAAAAGTGCTGGTGAAATAGCTTTGAGGTATTTAAGAGATAAGGACTTGGAAACTAAAGAAGCAGAGGTAATGGATATAGACGAGGACGCGTTTAGAGGGGGAGTAGTTTCAGCAAAGCTTTATGGATATATGATGATTCCATTTGTCCAGGAACTTGTTCAAAACCAAAAATCGGGTAATATATCCACAGAAGAGGATGCAATACTGGGTATAACAGAAAAAATTGTTCAAATTATGGACAATGAGCCAGATACCTATTTTATCATAGGTTCAGGCACTACAACTAGACCGATTATGGAAGAACTAGGACTTCCCAATACCTTACTGGGGATAGATATCGTCAAGAATAGCAAATTGATTGCAGCTGATGCCAATGAACATGAGATATTAAAGATAATTGATGGTAAAAAAGCTAAGATTGTGGTAACAGTCATAGGAGGCCAAGGATATATATTTGGCAGAGGAAATCAGCAATTAAGTGGTGAGGTTGTAAAGCGGGTAGGTAAAGAAAATATCATAATCATAGCTACTAAGAACAAGCTTCAATCTCTAGGAGATGCACCACTTTTAGTTGATACGGGTGACGAAGAAGTCAATAGTATGTTCAATGGATATATGAAGGTCATAGTGAACTATTCAACAATACAAGTCTACCCAGTGAAGGGACTTTAATTTCAATTCACAATTCACAATGCACAATTCACAATGATAAAGAACTAAGAATTAAGAGCTAAGAACTAAGAGTTAAGAGTTAAGAGTTAAGAACTAAGAACTAAGAACTAAGAACTAAGAACTAAGAACTAAGAGTTAAGAACTAAGAGTTAAGAACTAAGAACTAAGAGTTAAGAACTAAGAACTAAGAGTAAGAATTAAATGAAAACCCGAGATCCTTCGAAAGCAAGGCTAATCCTGTCCATCTCAGGATGACAGGGGGTGTCATTCCGAGTCTTCTTTTTTCATCATGAGCCTCTTTTGTTATCACGAGCGTTTTCATGTCATTCTGAGCGTTAGCGAAGAATCTCGGGTTTTGTCATTCCGAGCGAAGTCGAGGAATCTCGGGTCTAAAACCCGAAAGAATGACCCCAACAATTATGAATTATGAATTATGAATTGTGAACTGTGAATTGTGAACTGTGAATTGTGAATTGCTGTGAACTGTGAACTGTGAACTGTGAACTGTTGTAAACCGTGAATTGAAAGTTGGTGTTTTAATGGAATACGGAAAACTCTATATCTGCCCTACACCTATTGGCAATCTTGAAGATATAACGCTTAGGACGCTTCGGATACTTAGAGAAGTAGATATAATTGCATGTGAGGATACTAGACATAGTCTAAGACTTCTAAATCATTATGAAATAAAAAAACCACTCACAAGCTACCACGAACATAATATTAGAGAAAAGGGACAAGAATTAATACAAAAACTAATTGAAGGAAATAATATTGCAATTATTACTGATGCAGGTATGCCTGGAATTTCAGATCCCGGGGCGGATTTAATAAAGCTTTCCATAGAAGAAGACATAGAGGTAGTGGTATTGCCAGGTGCGACAGCTTCTATTACAGCTTTAGTAGCATCAGGATTGAACACGAGAAAATTTGTATTTGAAGGTTTTTTACCGTCAAAGAAGAAAGACAGGATAAAGGCATTAGAAACGCTAGTAAATGAAAAAAGAACAATTATATTTTATGAATCACCACATAGAGTTATAAATTCAATGGAAGATATGCTTGAAGTACTTGGAAATAGGAATATAGCAGTATGCAGAGAGCTAACAAAGCATTACGAAGAGATATTAAGAGGAAACTTTGAAACAGCGTTGAAGAGATTTAATCAAGATGTGGTAAAGGGAGAATTCGTTATTATTGTAGAAGGTAATACAGAGGTTGAAAAGGAAGAGATTAACATCGAAGAGGAGCTAATTAGGCATTTAGAAAATGGATTAACGAAAAAAGAAGCTATAAAAAAAGTTGTTGAAGAGAAAAAAATACCTAAGAATATAGTCTACTCAGAAAGTCTAAAGCTTAATAAAAAATAAAGGCAAAGCATTCTAAGTAGTTGAGTATTTACTAGAATGCTTTGCATATAGGACTTATTCAGCCGATATTTCTTCTTTACATTTTGGACAGATATTTTTGCCTTTAAATTGAGTTATTCCTTTAGCTTGTCCACAGAAAATACAAGCTGGTGCATATTTTTTAAGAATAATTTGGTCTTCATCAACAAAGATTTCTAGTGCGTCTTTTATATCTATATCCAATGTACGTCTTAGCTCTATTGGAATTACAACTCTACCTAGATTATCGACTTTTCTTACAATTCCAGTTGATTTCATCTAAATTCCTCCCATCAATTATAATCTGTAGTGTATTTGGTATTATATATATTAACTGCCTAATTATACCATAGTGAAAAAATAAGTCAAGTAAAGATAAGGATGATATTTTTATGTACAGTATTAATGATGAACTTAAAGAAAGAATTACAGATTTAAATGAGTTGTTAGAAGGCAAGTATAAAGCTATTTTAGGAAAGAATGGTCAGGAACTTAGAAATTTTATAGAGGAAAATATTGGCAAAATCCAACACATGAAAAAATTGGACAACAAGAAATTAAAATCTTTTTATGATAATGGTGGTATTGTAGGTGTAGATGGATCGAATAATAGAATGGGTGGTGCATTCCCACATTTTGTGGAGGTATATCAGGCACTTGCAAAATCTACTTCAAGGAAAGATGATTCAGTAATAAAGACGGATATATATGCGCCCTTAATTGAGCTGGACGAGAATCTCCTTGAGAATAACGAAAAAATTATTGAAGATAAGAAAAATATTAAGCTTTCCAACTTAGAAGTAGAAGCAGCACTGGATAGCATAGATAAATTTAGACCCTTTGCTATATTAATGGATGGCGGATTAATTAGATACAATATATATGCTTATGATAAATGGCAGGAGCTAAAGACAAGATGCGAAGAAGAAGGTATCATATTAATTGGAGTAATCAAGGATATAAAGACATCAATGATAGGCGATAAAATGAAGGAATTAAATCCTGAGATAAAAGGACGAATATATGATAGAGAAATGCTCTATGGAGTGTTGGAGTATGGAGAGATGATACTCATTCAGCATAGTGCCAATAAAAAGGAATTAGAAGGATATGCATCGGTTTTCTTAAGATCCTCACTACAGCCTTCTGTCATTGGTATGGATATCATTGAAAGTCAGAGAGAACATATCGAGGAAATGGCGAGACTCGTATTTACATTAACTCCTGAAAACAGCAGAGGAGTCCCGTTGTGGCTTGATATAGTGGACAAGGAAGTAAAAATCACTGACGATATAATGAGAGGATTGATGGAACGATATATGGATAGAGGAATTTACGAAAGATTTTTCGTCTCAGAAAGAGATAAAAGAGCATAGTTAAGAGTTAAGAGTGAATAACGCTTGTGGATGTCATGCTGAGCGAAAGCGAAGCATCTCGGGTGTAAGACTAAAAATAGAACGGAGTGATGTTTTAATGAAAGTAGTCGGTATTACAACCCAGCAGGAATTCTTTGTAGGCTCAAAGGAGCGTAATTTTAGAATAAATGAATTTTTAATAATAGAAGATACATATCAAGGACCATTGTTAGGTGAAGTCGTTGAAGCAAAGACCTACAACAGATATATACCATTAAATATCAACGGGGACTTTGTAGACAACTCAGTATTGGAATCTCTAAAGTCACTGGGCTATGACATAGATGAGGATACTATATACATAGCTAAGGTAAGGCTTTTGAACGAAGCCCTATATCCAGTACAAACAGGCTCTGATGCAAGACTGCCAAAATTTCATGAAATAAAGGATCTAATGCTTAAAACAAAGAAAGAAGAAGGACTTGTCCTTGGAGTAATACGAAATACAGATGATATGGCTGTGGAAATGGATGATGAATATAAGAACTTGGTATATACCTTTGAAGATGGTATTCTTATGCCACAAAAAGAACTTCCATATATTATGGATATTAGATCTATGCACCAATATCCTCACATAGGTGTATTTGGAGGTTCAGGCTCCGGTAAATCCTTCGGATTAAGGGTAGTTTTGGAGGAACTAATGGTACAGGGTATTCCGACTATAGTATTGGACCCCCACTATGAAATGGATTTTAGTGAAGTTGCAATCGAAGAAAGTAATAATTTGCCTAATTTTAATGATAAATTCAAATGTTTGCAGATTGGTGTCCACGTTGGGGTAAAATTTGAAGATATCTCAGCTCAGGATTTAAAAAATCTTTTAGATGCTGCAGGAAGGCTTACTGATTCCATGAATAATGTTGTAGATGTACTATTTAAAAGAAGAGACTCCTATCATAGCTTTGCAAATAGATTACAGATGTTGTCAGAGGCTCAGGAAGAAGGCTCCTTAGGTAAAATCGAACAAAGAATAGAAAATGCAAACGATGATGAAGAAAGAAAAGCATGGAAGGCTAGGTTGGATTTATATGAAGCCTATGATAAAGCATGTCCATATAGTTCAGTAAGGGGTATATCCTGGAGACTCAGAAGACTTGGAAATGATGGAGTATTTTCTAAAAATATAAGAGAAATTGAAGAGGGCTTGCAAAATGGAAAATTAATTGTGATACAGGGAAGTACTAGAATACTGCAGGTATTTAGTACGTATCTTTTGAGCAATTTATATCACAAGAGAAGAGAATACAAAGACGCAGTATACAAAAAGACAGAATCCGATTATTTTCCTCCTTTTATTATCGTAACAGATGAGGCTCATAACTTTGCCCCAAAGGGATATGATTCTCCATCAAAATCCATATTGAAAGAGATTTCTCAGGAAGGACGTAAATATGGGGTATTTTTGATTCTTGCCACACAAAGGCCAACTCTGTTGGATGAAACAATCACTGCTCAGCTTAATACGAAATTTATCTTTAGAACTGTAAGGGCATCGGACATACAAACAATCAAGGAAGAAACGGATATCACAATGGAAGAATCAAAGAGATTACCATATTTAAGAACAGGAGATGTGTTTATATCCTCAGCTTCTATGGGAAGGACTATATTTGCAAGAATAAGGGCTGCATATTCCTCAAGTCCTCATACAATAAATCCATTTGATGAACTAAAAGGTAAGGTTAAAGAAGAGGATGATAAGTTTTATAATCTAATAATAAATAAGCTCCCTATCAATGATATAGACCTTGTTCATATTTGTATGGACATTGAAAAGGAAATAAAATATACTTATACCGTTGATGCTCTGGAAGAAAAGCTAATACAAATGGTGGACAAAGGATATATAGAAAAAGAGGATACTATCTTCGGATATAGATATATAAAAAAATAGGTTCCATCACGGAACCTATTTTTAATCTAAAACATATACATTTACTTTTCTTCTTCCAAAGCTATAGCACTCAGCTTTAGTATTGAAGAATAAATCAATTTTATTGCCTTTAATAGCTCCTCCAGTATCTTCTGCTACAGCAAAACCATAGTCTTTAGTTCCGTCCAGGGATTCTATATATAGCTTTGTTCCCAATGGTATCACCTTAGGGTCAACAGCTACTACACCAGGCCTTACATGTGTACCAGAAGCGGTAAGACCATAATGCTTATGGCCAGGGCTCTTTCCTGTACTTTCATATGACAAATCATATGCAGTAGCAGTCATTGCAACCTTTCTTCTATATCTGGTATCACCTCTAGAGGTGGTAACTACTAATTCCTTCGTGCCTTTTTCAACTAGTTTATTTACAGGCTCAGTAATTACCTCATCCTTTACTATAACAGATGATTCAAGAACACCATTAACATATTTATTTTTAGTTTCTGACCTGCGTATTCCATTTTTTCCTTCTTGAATAACATTGATTACTCCTCGGTCTATGTCCTTATTCATAGAGACCTGTTCTTCATAAGGAATTTCAATGTCTTCTATCTCTACAACTTCCTTTACCTTATAAATCTCTATAGTAGTATTTGGTCCAATCTCCTTGTCTAAATCAGGAAGTGTATAATCTAATTCGCCTAAACTTACTCCTGCATCCTTTAAGATGTCCTTTGTTTTAGAGTGTACTGATTTTATATCAATCATAACACCGGCTTCATTAATTGTGTAATTCTTTGGGTTCTTTATAGTTAATTTTATATCTTCCTTTATCTTAGTGTCTAATGGAACGCTTATGTAAGCTCCTTCCTTCACATCAATTTCTTTTGATTCTATGAAATCCTTCACCGTTTTTGAATAAGAGACTACCTCAGTAACCTTTCCATCCAAATCCAGTGTTATTTCATTTCCCTGGAACATGTAGAATCCTAAAGACAATGTTGCAACTATAGCTAGAATCACAATGGCTCTAAACTTTTCTGCCTTTTTGATCATTTTGCTATTCATAATTACCTCCTTAAATTTGCTACAAATTACTTTAAATTGTAACTAATTTGTAACTTTTCTCGGCTATTTTGTTATTGTAATCTAAAATTCTTTTCTTGTCAAATTTTTGCTAATGTTTACTGAATAGTTGAATAATTCACAATTTAAAGTTAAGCATTAATGATGACTTGGACAAGTACTAACTCTTTATATACTATTATCTAAACTTTAAAATTATGATAAAATTATCATTTCCCTTTTTTAGCATTTTATTCCTTTAACTACAAAAATGTTAATTTTAGATTACTATTCATAGTCAACTTGTCGTTTCTCTACCTTGACAAAATAGATTAACTTTGTTATTTTAATTAATTGATACCTAATCAACTGCACTAAAATTGATTATGACATTTTGGAGGGACATATATGGAAAATGATTATTTGATACAAAAAAAGCCCTTTAATGCTTTGTTTATTTTTTCTTTACCTATTATCATAGGGAATTTATTTCAACAAACTTATACTATGGCTGACTCAGCTATTGTAGGTCGATTTGTAAGTGAACAAGCGTTGGCTGCCGTTGGAGCTTCTTACTCTTTGACCAATATATTTATATGTATTGCAATTGGAGGAGGAATCGGAGCTTCAGTTATTGTAAGTAGATATTATGGTGCAAAAAATTATGCTAGAATGAAGCAAGCTATTTTTACCGCTTTTATAACTTTTCTATTAATTAGTATTTTGCTAGGGGTAATTGGATTATTGTTTAGTAAAAATATTATGGTGCTTTTAAATACCCCAGAAGATATTTTGGATATGGCAGTATTGTATCTGGATATCTATTTTTTAGGTCTTCCATTTCTTTTTATGTACAATATTCTATCATCCATGTTTAATGCACTGGGCAAATCTAAAATACCACTATACTTCTTAATTTTTTCTTCTGTATTTAATATTGTTTTGGATATTATTATGGTAACAACATTCCAGATGGGCGTTGCTGGTGTTGCATGGGCGACCTTGATAGCTCAAGGTATTTCTGCTGTTTTATCCTTCCTTGTTTTTATGAGAGAAATTAATACTCTAGATTGTGAACATGCAAAAATCTTTGATAAATTTGAATTAGCTTCTATGACGAAAATAGCCCTTCCATCTATTTTACAGCAATCTACCGTTTCAATTGGTATGATGTTGGTGCAATCAGTTGTAAATAGCTTTGGTTCTCAGGTATTAGCCGGATTTTCTGCTGCTATGCGGATTGAATCCATTTGTGTTGTTCCGATGACAGGAATTGGGAATGCTATGTCCTCATATACAGCCCAAAACCTTGGTGCTAAAAAACATGAGCGTGTAGTTGAAGGATACAATGTAGCAAATAAAATGGTAATTGTCTGTGCAGTAGTTATATGTTTAATATTGGAATTATTCCATGCTTCAATTATTTCCCTTTTCCTTGGAGATAATGGTACAGCTACTGCAATTGCCACAGGACAAAATTATTTAATATTTATAGGATGGTTTTTCTGTCTAATTGGTTTTAAGATGGCTGTAGATGGACTGTTGCGTGGTGCTGGAGATATGAGGATGTTTACTATAGCAAATTTAGTAAATCTTTTTATTCGAGTAGCTCTCTCCGTAGCTCTTGCTCCTAAATATGGAGTTGCAATGGTTTGGTATGCTGTTCCAATTGGTTGGCTAGTAAATTGGATAATATCATATTTACAGTATCGTACAGGAAAATGGAAAGAAATCTATGCTTCTTAGAGGAAAATGAGTGAAAAAACTATAAACCTTGACTTTCCATAAATTTCTTTGTATAATATTTTAATAACTATCAAAATATATATTAATATTTAAAATTATGATGGGAAGAGAAGATAATACCTGATTTTTAGAGAGCTGGGCAGGTGGAAACCAGTATTTAGGTTATCCGAAAATGACCCCTGAATTTTACAGTCCAATAGGCTGTAACGGATATAGCCGTTATACTATATGGCAATGACCTATTAAGTTTTAAATCGGAAGATTTAAATAAATTAGAGTGGTACCGCGAATTAAACCTTCGTCTCTATATGAGATGAAAGGTTTTTTTATTGCATAAAAAAACTAGTTAAGAGTGAAGAACTAAGAGTGAAGAGATGATAAAAACTTGGAATTAAAGACATATTTAACTCTTAGTTCTTAGTTCTTAACTCTTAGTTAAAAAGAAGGAGGCTAAACATGTCAAAACCAAAATATTATCTTACAACACCAATATATTATCCTAGTGATAATCTACACATTGGTCATACCTATACAACAGTGGCTGCAGACTCAATAAAAAGATTTAAAAAACTTCAGGGCTATGATGTTTTCTTTACTACAGGTTCAGATGAACATGGGCAAAAAATAGCAAACAAGGCTAAAGAAAACAATGTTAAACCAAAGGAATATATAGACGGAATAGTAGCCAATATTAAAGAGCTTTGGAAAATGCTAGAAATAGATTATGATTGCTTTATCAGAAGTACAGATGAGCATCATGAAAAGGCTGTTCAAAAAATATTTACAAAGCTTTATGAAAAAGGAGAAATCTACAAATCAGTATATAATGGACATTACTGTACACCTTGTGAATCATTCTGGACAGAAGCACAACTTGTAGATGGAGATAAATGTCCAGATTGTGGAAGACCTACACATATAGAAGAGGAGGAAGCATATTTCTTTAAATTGTCAAATTATAGAGATAGACTTCTAAAACTTTATGAAGAAAATCCAGATTTCATTCAACCTGAATCCAGAAAGAATGAAATGATAAATAACTTTCTTAAAGATGGACTAGAAGATTTATGCGTATCTAGAACAACCTTTGACTGGGGAGTAAAAGTACCATTTGATGAAAAACATGTGGTATATGTATGGATAGATGCTCTTTCCTGCTATTTAACTGCATTAGGCTATGGCACTGAAAACGAAGAAAACTTTAAAAAATATTGGCCTGCAGATGTACACCTTGTAGGCAAAGAAATAGTAAGATTCCATACCATAATCTGGCCGGCTCTATTGATGGCATTGGATTTACCTCTACCTAAGAAAGTATTTGGTCATGGCTGGATATTATTTGATGATGATAAAATGTCAAAATCTAAAGGAAATGTAATTTATCCGGAACCAATCATAGAACTGTATGGTATAGATGCATTTAAATATTTCTTGCTAAGAGAGTTCACTTTTGGACAAGATGGTTCATTTACTAGAGAAAAATTCCTTCATAGATTGAACTCGGACCTTGCAAATGACCTAGGAAATCTTGTAAGTAGGACTATATCCATGGTTGAAAAATATAGTGATGGTATTATTCCGACGCCTAAGGTCGAAGAAGATGTTGATGCGTCATTGAAAGAAATGGCAGTTTCAGTTGCTGGCAAGGTAGAGGAACTAATGGATAAGCTAAACTTCTCCGGTGCGTTGGAAGAGATATGGAAACTTATTAGAAGGTCAAATAAATATGTTGATGAAACATTACCTTGGATATTAGCAAAGGAAAATAAAAAGGAAAGATTGGATACAGTATTATATAATCTGTCTGAAGCTTTAAGAATTGTATCCATATTGATCAAACCATTTATGGATAAGACCTCTGATGAAATCAGAAAACAATTAGGAATTGAAGCACAGGTTAATTGGAATGATGCTAAGATATGGAATTCGACAAATATTATTATAGCTGGAAATAAGGTAGTAAAAGCCGGCATCATATTCCCAAGACTTGATGTAGAAAAAGAAATAGTCAGATTAAATGAAGCAAATCAAAAATTAATTGACTCAAGAACACAAAGCTCAAGTAATAACTCTCAGGAGGTAAAAAAAGTGGAAGAGAATAAAACTGATGTAGGAACGGATTCCGCTAGCCAGGAAGAAGAATTGATAACTATAGATGATTTTGCTAAAATTAAATTTAAGTTGGCTAAGGTAATTAACTGCGAAAATCATCCAAAAGCCGATAAATTATTGGTATTGACCCTAAAGGTTGGAGAAGAGACTCGTACTGTAGTATCTGGTATCAAGGAATTCTACTCACCAGAGGATCTTATTGGTAAAAATGTAGTAGTAGTTGCTAATCTAAAACCAGTTAAGCTTAGAGGAATTGAATCAAAAGGAATGATATTAGCTGCTGAGGATAAGAACGGAAAATTATCTCTATTAACCACCTTAGAAGAGCTTGAGGATGGAGCAACTATTTCATAGGAGGGTAAATAATGTTTATAGACAGTCATGCCCATTTAGATGATGAAAGATTTGATGAAGATAGAGAAAGTCTAATTGAGGGCTTTGAACAACGAGATATAGATATGGTAATCAATGTAGGCTCTGATTTAAAATCCAGCAGAGCCTCCATAGAGCTTTCTAAGAAGCATGAAAATATATATGCTGTCGTGGGGGTTCATCCCCACGATGCACAGTATGCGGAGGAAGACTATCTTGAACAGCTCAAAGAATTATCTAAAGAGGACAAGGTAGTTGCCATAGGAGAAATAGGATTGGATTATTTTTATGACAATTCTCCGAGGGATATACAAAGAAAAGTATTTATAGAACAGATTCGATTAGCCAAGGAATTAAATCTACCTGTAGTAATTCATACCAGAGATGCAGCTCAAGAGACCTTTGATATATTAAAGGAAGCAGCAAGAGATGGAAGATTAACTGGAGTGCTGCATTGTTATTCAGGAAGCGTTGAAATGGCTATGAAATATATCAAGCTTGGATTTTATATATCCTTAGGGGGACCCGTTACCTTTAAAAAGTCAAAGACTCCTAAAGAAGTTGCTGCAGCTGTGCCGCTAGATAGACTTCTAATAGAAACAGATTCTCCCTACCTAACTCCGGAGCCACATAGAGGCAAAAGAAACGACCCGACATTTGTAAAATATACAGCAGAAACTATAGCTAAAATCAGAGAAATAAATGTTGAAGAGCTAGCAAGAGCGACAAGTGAAAATGTAAAGAAACTATTTAGGATTTAGTTTAGACCCTAGATCCTTCGCAAGCAGAAATAATACTGCTAGTCTCAGGATGACAGATAGTATTGGTCATCCTAGACGAAAGCGAAGAATCCCAATTCAGCGCTGTCATTCTGAGCGACAGCGAAGAATCTCGGGTTTTAATTGTGAATTGTGAACTGTGAATTGTGAATTGTAATCCTGAATTGTGAATTGATTTGAGGTGTTCTATGATTAAAGAAGTAATTGTTGTTGAAGGAAAAGATGATATAACAGCCGTAAAAGCAGCACTGGAATGCGAAGTCATCGCTACCAATGGCTTTGGATATAAAAAAGAATTGGTAGAGACCCTAAAGTCCCTAGGCGAAAGAAGAGGCATCATTATCCTTACAGACCCAGACTATGCAGGAGAAAGAATCCGAAAGGACTTGTCGAGCAAAATAAAGAACTGTAAGCATGCTTTTTTACCTCAGGGTAAGGCATTGAAAAAGGGGGATATAGGTGTCGAAAATGCATCTAGTGAGGACATAATAGAAGCAATAAAAAAGGCTCATCCTCATAAAGTTGAAAGAGCGAACCAATTTTCCAAGGAGGATTTAATTGACTTTGGTCTTACTGGAGGAGAAGACTCTAGAAACAGGAGAGAAAAACTTGGAGAAATCCTTGGCATAGGCTATGTAAATGGGAAACAATTGTTAAATAGGCTAAATAACTTTGGTATTACAAGAGAGGAATTTCTAGAGGCAGTAGAGGGGATTGATGAATATGGAAAATAAGAGACTTTATTCTCCAAACAAAATAAAATCTACATTAGATAAATATGGATTTAAATTTTCAAAAAGCCTTGGTCAGAACTTCCTTATTGATGGAAATGTAGTACGAAAGATAGTTCAAGAATCCAATATAAATAAGAATGACTATGTTTTGGAAATAGGTCCTGGTATGGGAACATTAACAGAAGAACTAGCTTTAAATGCAAAAAAAGTTGTTGCAGTAGAGCTTGATAAAAAGCTGCTGCCTATATTGGATGAATCATTAGAGGGATATGACAATGTTGAAATCGTATATGGGGATATATTGAAGACAGATGTAAAAAAACTAATTGAAGAAAAGCTTGAAGGCGGCCCTGTGAAACTGGTTGCAAATCTTCCTTATTATGTTACAACCCCAATAATTGGAAAGCTCTTAGAAGAAGATTTAAATTTAGAATCAATTAGCGTAATGGTCCAGAAGGAAGTAGCTTTGAGGATGTCAGCGGGACCTGGAAGTAAAGACTATGGTGCATTGTCAATATTTGTAAACTTCTATTCAAACCCGAGGATAGTAGTAAAGGTTCCCAAAACTGTTTTTATGCCACAGCCGAAAATTGATTCTGCAGTTATTAAACTGGAGTTGAAAAAAGACTTACCGGATATAGATAGAGAAAAGTTTTTCAAGATTGTAAAAGCTGCATTTTCTAAAAGAAGGAAGACAATAATTAATGCACTTTCCACATATGGATTTGATATCGATAAAGAAATAATTAAAAATGCTCTTGTAGAAAGCGGAATTAGACCAGACGAGAGAGCAGAAAATATTTCAATAGAAGATTTTATTAAACTTAGTACAAATTTACCCTTATTAAACATATAAATAGATATAGAGTTTTAATAGGGGGGTTTTTTATGTCTAGGAGCCTAGGATATACTAAGAAGTTCATTATATTTAAGAAGGACTTCTCAAACATGACCGGGTTTAACCCGAAAGGGTACGGTAAGATAGAGATCAAGGGATTGAAGGGGAGTTTATCCATATCTCTAGAAAAAGCTGAAGAAGAACAAGTTTATAGTGTAATGATAGTGGACAGGGAAAAAGAATTTGAGCTGGGTAAGGTATATACCGAAAAAAATGGTAAAGGTAGAGAAGAATTGACATTTAATATATCTGATTTAGAAGCCAGCGGTTTTTCCATTGACAAATTAAATGGAATCGTAATAAGCAGAGGGAAGAATGTACTGTTAGGTGGATATTTGGATAAGGAAGATGGCTCTTTAGAAAACTATATTAGTAGCCTATTGCTGAAAGAAGAGCCTGTTGTAAACATGAAAGCTGTGGAATTGGAAGGTGAAGAGTCAAGTCCAGTAGGAAAAATTCCGAATGAGATTGAGGAAGCACCAGAAGCAGTAGAAGAAGAGCCTGCCTCAGTAGAAGAAAACTATGTAGAAGAAGTTGAACCATATGTTGAGGCATCTGATCAAACAATTGAAAGTGAAGAAATAATACCAGAAGCTGCAGAGAAAGTACCAGAAGTTGAAGAAGAAGTACCTGGAGCAATAGAAAAAATTCCTAATGAAGTTGAAGAAGTAGTAGAAGAAGTTAGGGTCGAAACTATAGATACTGAGGATAGTTTTGAACCCTTAGAAAATGCGGAAACAAATATAGAGCTCAATCAGTTTATAGAAGTAGAAACAGGGGATGATTTCGAACCTGAATTCGAACCAATTATGGAAATTAATCAAGAATTGGAAATTGAAGCCATAGAGCCTGAAGACATAGAATATGAAGAAATAGAGTCTGAGGTAATAGAGCCTGAATCAATAGAGCCTGAATCAATAGAATCAGACTCAATAGAACCTGAAGCAGTAGAGCCTGAAGAAATATTTGTGGAACCTGAGCCTATGGAGGAATTTGGATCTGTTGCAGTAGAATATGGAGAAGCCTTTGAACCAATAAATCCAGAAGATTTTGAAACAGAAGCTATTGAGCCAGAAATTGGTGAATTTGAATCAGAACCTGAATTAATAGAACCTGAAACAATAGAACCTGAAACAATAGAATATGAGACAATAGAACCTGAAACAATGGAGCCTGAAATAGTTGAATTTGAATCTGATCCGGTTGCCGAAGAAATAGAGCCTCTTGAAGAATTAGAGCCTCTTATGGAATACCGGGAATCCAATGAGGAAGTATTAGAAATCAAAAATATGGATTATGAGAGAAATAGGAGAATAATTCAAAGAAACCAGACTACAAGTTATATACTCAATATCCTCAGATATTTTGCACAAGTAGACCCATTCAGAATAAATTTAGATGGATACAGCTGGTGGAGAATTGATTATCAGTATGATGACAAAGGGTTTCTCCCATACTTTGGATATGTAGTCAATAACGGGCAAAGATATGCCAGACAAAATTATATCGTTACAGCTACAGATTTAATGAGTTCCTATGGACATTATCTATTTGGTATGTACGAATCTGGGAATGAAGTCAAATATTATGTATATGCAGCGCCCGGCGCATTTTATAAGGATGAACATCCACATTCAGGTGCTACTGGATTTAATACATGGTTCCCGGGGAGTGAAATAACAGGGTATTGGTTATTGTACATTGATGCACTTACAGGAGAAGTCATCTATCCTATAAATCCAATGATTCCCACAGAATAAATTTTGTACTTGATTATTATACATTCATATGGGTAAAATAATATAGGATTTTGAATTGACAAGTATACCTATATGGGGTATTATAGGGTTAGAGTATGAGGAGGAGGAGTGAATATGGCAAACGTAGTTGTTTATACAAGTAATACATGTCCATACTGTACCTTGGCAAAAAACTATTTGAATGAAAAAGGAATAGAATATACAGAGAAAAATGTTCAAACAGATAAGGACGCAAGAAAAGAGTTGATGTCTATGGGACATATGGGAGTTCCTGTATTAATAGTGGATGGACAGGAAATTGTTGGGTTTGATAAAGATAAATTAGATTCATTGCTAAGTGAATAAAGTGTTACCAATATAAAATGGGAAGAGTACCAGACTCTTCCCATTTTAATTAATTGTTTAATGCAACTATTAGTTTATCTAAATCTAAACCATGTACCATTGCAGCTTCTTCTAAGCTTTCCATTTGACTTGAAGGACAACCAATACATCCCATACCAAATCTCATAAGTATTTCTATGGCTTCAGGTTTTTTTCTAATCAATTCACCAATAAGCATATCCTTAGTGATTTCCATCATATACCTCCTTGTTATATAGGTTGGTTAATTTTTAATTCATACTAATATAGTAGCATATCTTTTTTAATCTTGCTAGTACTATTATATTATTTCTTGTATTAAATTAAATATTAATTAAGTATAAAAATAATCCTCCTTGGAGAACATTATAAAAGGAGGTGAAATTATGGAAAACAATGAAAGAAATAGAGATAAGGATAGGAATAATGACAGAAGACGGGATAATGATTTTAGCATAGGTGAATTGTTGTTAAGAGTTCTTATCACATCAATAGTTGTAGCTATAGCTGCATTCCTAACACCAGGCTTTACTATAGATAGTCTATGGAGTCTATTATTGTCAGCAGTTGTAATTGGGGTTTTAGACTACTTAATCCAGAAATTTACTGGAGTTAATGCGTCCCCATTCGGAAGAGGATTATCAGGCTTCTTAGTTGCGGCAATTATACTTTATGTTACCAAGTTTATAGTACCTGGATTTAACATATCTATCTGGGGTGCTCTAATAGGAGCTCTAGTTATAGGTATAGTAGATGCAATAATGCCAGGAAGAGCAATGTAGATTAATTCACAGTTCACAATTGTAAGAAGTGAATGTGAAATTAGGTGCTTTAAAAAGAAGAATTAAAAAGGAGATTTTCCGCAAGGGGAGTCTCCTTTTTCCCTTTAATTGTGAACTGTGAATTGTGCATTGTGAATCAAGTAAATATTAATATCACAATAACAATTACTGAAATAAATGGATATAATATATAAATATGATTACCAATACCCACATAGGGTATAAATATTTAAGGAGGGATATTATGAAAATAGATATTACTATGTCAGCTAAGACCGAGTTACAAAAAGTATTAGAATCTAAAAACACAGAAAAGCCTTTGAGAATTTATATAGCCGCATATGGCTGAGGCGGCCCATCATTTGGGTTGGCTCTGGATGAGCCTAAAGATGACGACGAACAGCTTGTGGTGGATGAATTCAATTTTGTGATTGAAAATGGGCTAAGTGATAATTATGAAAAGTTTACTGTAGACTATAGTGACAACTGGTTAAGAAGAGGATTTAATGTTATACCTGATAGGTCAGATGGAGGTTGCAATTAAAAAAAGATAGGCTTCAAAGCTTATCTTTTTGAATTAGAGAAAAAATATGTTATAATTAACTTATTGTAACAAACTATATAGAATGAAGGGAGATGGGGTTGTGGATTCTGGTCCTTTACCCGAGAAGTACACAAATTTAACAAAGCTGGAAGATCCACAATCTAATGCTCTAGATTTGTCTTCCAACTAATTTCATATTAAGGAGGAATAGTATGGATGAACAAAACATTCTAAAACTCATTGAAGAAAAAAAGTATGTTCAGCTAAAAAAAATATTATCAGAAATGAATGAGGTAGATATAGCTGAAATATTGGATCCATTGGACATAAATACTACTTTGCTTATTTTCAGAATGCTGCCAAAGGATCTTGCCGTAGATGTATTTGCCCATTTTTCATCAGAACAGCAAAGAGACATTATCAATGCTATCACTGATAAAGAACTAAAGCATATTATGGATGAATTGTTTTTTGATGATATGATTGACTTGATCGAGGAGATGCCTGCTAATGTAGTAAGTAAAATCCTTGCCAATTCAACACATGAAGAAAGAAAATTGATTAATCAATTCCTTAAGTACCCACCTGATTCTGCCGGGAGTATAATGACTATAGAATATGCAGAATTAAGGAAAACAATGACTGTAAAACAGGCATTGGCACATCTTAAGGATACTGGGTTAAATAAAGAAACTATCTATACATGTTATGTAACAGATAAAAATAGAACACTTGAGGGGATTATATCCCTTAGAAAACTAGTTGTATCAGATGATGATATGTTGATTGAAGATTTGATGGAGGATGATGTAATATATGTCAATACACATGATGACCAGGAAACTGTAGCAGCTCTATTTAAAAAATATGGATTCTTGGCATTACCAGTTGTAGATGCAGAAAAAAGGCTTACAGGAATCATAACAGTTGACGATATTATGGACGTAATGGAACAAGAGGCTACAGAGGACTTCCAGAGAATGGCTGCTATGGCTCCATCCGATGAAAATTACCTAGATACAAATGTATTTACCCTTGCAAAGCATAGGATTACATGGCTTCTGATATTGATGATTTCCGGTACATTTACAGGCAGAATCATTGCCGGATTCAATAATGTACTTGAATCAGTAGTTGTTTTGGCTACTTTTATACCTATGCTAATGGATACAGGAGGTAATGCTGGTAGTCAGTCTTCAACGTTGATTATTCGTGGATTAGCTACCGGAGAAATAACTCTAAAGGATGTATGGAAAGTACTTTGGAAAGAATTGAGAATAAGCATAATAGTAGGTATAGTATTAGCAGCGGCTAATTATGCGAGGTTGAGATTACTGGAAAAGGTAGATCCATTAGTATCCTTAACTGTTTCACTAACACTTGTATTCACAGTTATTGTTTCCAAGATCATAGGTGGAATACTGCCATTATTAGCTAAACGTTTGAAAATCGATCCTGCTATAATGGCTGGGCCATTGATTACTACTATAGTCGATGCTCTATCTTTGATAGTATATTTTGAGGTAGCATCAACTTTACTTCACATATAGATTTGTCAATGGAATATGACAAAAAAATTATTAAATATTTTTAAAAAATTAATTATTACTAATCAATTGACAAAGGAATGCAGTAATAGTATAATATTTCATTTACTTGACAAAACTACTAGAGTATGCTATAATTTTAACCATGATGAGTGTCCCTATACACTCCATCGCCCCTATGGGAGATTCCTAAGGAAGGTGGTCATTATACTTGGAGATGAACAGTGTAGCAAAAATTCGGAAAGATTTAGAGGGATGTATAGGAAAAAAAGTAATTCTTAAAGCAAACAAAGGTAGAAAGAAGACATCAGTGAAAGAAGGGATACTTGAATCTGCATATCCCAGTTTGTTTGTAGTAAGAGTATGCAATCAATATGACAGCATCAGGAGAGTGTCTTATACTTACTCTGACGTATTGACTTCAGCAGTAGAAGTAACTATATGTAACGAAACTGAAAAGGAAGAAAAAATTTCTTAAAAAGATAACTGTGCCAAGAGGTACAGTTATTTTTATTACCCCTTATTCATAAATTTGGACATTAATTCATATATATTTTCATAGGATATAATAGGAATAATTAGGGGGGATAATATGGCCATTGAACTTATTAAAGAGGCCTTTAAGGTAGAAGAGCTAAAAGGTAGCAATGAGATTCAAGCTTTAGTTGAGACGGAAGTTTATATAAGCCCAACAAAACCTAATATAGAGAAAATCTTGTGGGTGCAAGGTAAAGTTGACATCCTTAACACCAAGTTAATTAAGGATAAGCTTATTGTCAATGGAGTTACAAGATTTAACATTCTTTATAAGAGCACGGAGGAAGAAAACAATATCCATACCATGGAGACCCTAAAGGAATTTAGAGAGGAAATGGATATACCGGGTATTGATGAAGACATGATTAGTAGGGTTAAATCCAAAATCGAATACATTCAGTGGGATCAAGAAGAGTCAAGGATAGGCCTACAGGCATTTGTCAACCTATCAGGTGAAGTAAGTGAGTTCAGTACAAAAGAGACCATAAAGGAAATTAAAGCTAAGGACTCTTTGCAAATGCTCAAAGAAAGTGTTAACTATAAGGAAGTTAAGGGCAGGGAGATTTCCTATGCAGTAGTCAAGGAGATACTAAAAATTGGTGAAGATGATCCTGAAATTGACGAGATCCTTAAGTTCAATGCCAAGACAAATGAAGTAGAATCAATGGTAGCGGAGGATAGGATTATTACATCTGGAGAAGCTATTGTTAACATAGTATATTATGGCGGAAACAAGGTAAATTCAATTAATCATACTATACCATTCAATCATTTTGTAGAAATGCCTGGGGTGACCAATCTACTTACGGGTAAAATTGAATATGAAGTGGCTGAAGGAAACTATGAGGTAGTAGGCAATGAGCTGGGAGAAAGAAAGCTTATAGATTTAGAATTAAAGATTAGGGTAATTGGAAAGGCTTACGAGGAGAAATCCAGAGAAGTAATTGTAGATGCCTACTCCACAAAGGAAAACCTGCTAATAGAAAGAGAAGAAATAAATATAAATGAAGACATTAAAGAAATAAAGCATACAGAGGATATTAGGGTTGAACTTGACAATATAGATGCACTTGAAATCCTTGATATAGATGGATATGTAAGTACTTTTGACAGGAAAATAGTTGAAGATGCTATATATGTTGATGGAATCTTGTCTTTAGATGTTCAATACATAGACAGGATGTCTGAAGAAATCAGCACCTATAAAACAGATTTTCCATTTAGTTCAAGTATTTATGAAGAAGCTGCGGAAAATGCGCAGCTTAGCGTAGAATCTTCAATACTTGATCTTAAGTCAAATATAAAAAGAGATGGTCTGGAAATAGACAGTAAGGTTTTATTGGATATAGGTTTGAGTAGAAACAGAAAAATCTATGGCATAAGAGAAATCAAGGAAATTGCTGAGCCAATAGATGATAAAAACAAACCAAGCATTACTATCTACTTTGTTCAAAAAGGAGATACTCTTTGGGATATAGCCAAAAGATATAAAACAACAACTGATGAAATTCTTCTGTCAAACAACAGCACCTCAGGAGAGATTCACCCTGGAGACAAGATTATAATTGAGAAGAAAATAGAAGAGCTGGCTATATAGAAGCAGTGAAGAGGTAAGAACTAAGAGCTAAGAACTAAGAACTAAGAGCTAAGAACTAAGAGTTAAGAGCTTTAAACCCGAGATCCTTCGCTTTGCTCAGGATGACATCAACGTCATTCTGAGTGCAGTTGAAGGATTTCCGTCTTTTGACCCAAAAGAATGACCCTAACCTGTCATTCTGAGCCGAACAGTATAATGTCTGCCAGCAAAGGATCTCGGGTTTCAATATATAAACCCGAGATCCTTTGTAAGTAAGGCACCGCAGCCCAACTCAGGATGACAAATACTGTACTGTCATTCTGAGACGGGCAGTATAATGTTTGCTCACGAAGAATCTCGGGTTTCAATTGTGAACTGTGAATTGTGCATTGTGAATTGTAATTAATGTTTTTATTGTGGTATAATAAATGGGTTATATTAACTAAAGGAGAAACCTATGAGAGAACTAACTATCGAATCATACGGTAAGATTAATTTAGCCCTTGATGTATTATATAAAAGACCTGACAATTATCATGAAATAAAGAGTGTAATGCAGCAAATAAGTTTAAAGGATAAATTGATATTTACTGAAATAAATGATGGAATCGTCATTGAATCAGATAATAAAGAATTGCCGCTAGACTCCTCAAACCTTATATACAAGGCTTGGGAAAAGATGAAATCTATATCTGGGATAAATAGAGGAATCAAAGTAAAAATAGAAAAAAACATTCCTATAGCAGCAGGACTTGCAGGGGGAAGCTCAAATGGAGCTGCAACTCTAAAGGCTTTAAATCGTTTATGGGATTTAAATTATACAAAAGAGGAATTGATGAAGATAGGATTGTCTTTAGGAGCTGATGTCCCATTTTGTATATTAGGAGGGACAGCAAAAGCAGAAGGAATAGGAGAAATATTGACCCCAATAGAATCTTTTAAGGACAAATATATTCTTCTTGGCAATCCTGGTATTGGCATATCTTCAGCCTACGCATACGGCAAAATAAAATTAAACTCTTACCGATATGACATTGACGGACTTATAAAATGTATGGAAAATGATGATTTGTCCTGTGTAGCAAAAAAAATGAAAAACAAAATGGAAGATGCTATTATAAAAGAACATCCTATAATACAAGAAATCAAAAAGATTATGATTGAAAACGGAGCGCTCAATGCGATAATGAGTGGAAGCGGACCAACGGTATTTGGGTTATTTCATGACTTAGGTAAAATGAATAAAGCATTTGATGCTCTCTTAAAAAGGATTGACAAGGTTTATAAATGCACAACTATTTAGAATAAGATTCCCACCTTTTGGTAACCATATAAGTTACGGAGGTGGGATATTTTTATGGGATTCAAGGTATCGTCAGATTTAGAAAAAAATCTGGAATATGTAAAAGAACAACTTAAAGATTGTGATGATGTTATTTATAGAAATCTCGAAATAGGTGATGAAAATAAGGTAAAAGTATCCTTTGTCATGATAGATGGTCTAGCATCAAAACTAGAAATTTCTGATTTTGCAATAGAGACCATGATAGAAAGTAGCGAAGTAAATATAGAAAATCTCAATAATTTTAAGGAGGAATTCTTAAAATATATCTTGGATGAAGGAATTTCCAATTCTGAAGTCAAATTAGTTGATGATTATGACAAGATATTTAACCAGATATTATCCGGAGAGACTTTACTTTTAATGGATGGAATAGATACCGGTATCATAATTGGAACAAGAGGCTGGGCATTGAGAGCTATCAATGAACCGGAGACTGAAACTGTCATCAGAGGACCAAGAGATGGTTTTACAGAGACATTAAGAACCAATACAACCCTTATAAGAAGAAGAATAAAGGATACAAAGTTTAAGGTAAAAATGGTTAGAGTAGGCAGAAGATCACAAACCGACGTTGCAATTATGTATATTGAAGATATAGTTGATCCTAAAATATTGGAAGAGGTAAAGAAAAGATTAAATAATATAGATATAGATGCAGTATTGGATAGCTCAATTTTAGAGTACCTAGTTGAAGACAATTACATGAGCATTTTTCCGCAGATAGAAAATACAGAAAGACCTGATTCTGTAGCAGCCGCTTTGTATGAGGGAAGAGTAGCATTGATAGTAGACAACTCGCCGTTTGCATTGATCATGCCAGCAACTATAGGGACATTGATGCAATCCTCTGAAGATTACTATACGCGTTGGACAGAAGCCTCATTTATAAGGCTTATGAGGATACTAGCAGTATTTTTAGTGATACTGCCTTCAGCATTGTATGTAGCAATCACTGCATATCATCCGGGATTATTGCCCAATAGATTGATATATTATTTAGCAGCCAGTAGGATAAATGTACCTTTTCCAGCTGTAGTTGAAGCTATGGGTATGGAGCTTATTATGGAAATAATCAGAGAAGCCGGTACAAGAATTTCAGGACCAATTGGCAGCACAATAGGCATAGTTGGAGGACTGATAATAGGTCAGGCTGCAGTAGAAGCTGGTATAGTAAGCAATCTAATGATAATCATAGTAGCTCTTACAACTATTGCATCCTTTGCAATACCTTCCTATGAATTAGCGGCTGCATTGAGATTATGCAAATATGCCTTTATTGTTTTAGCTGGTATTTTAGGATTATATGGGATAATGCTGGGTGTAATCCTTCTTGGCAGTCATATTGTCATATTAAACAGTTTTGGTGTTCCTTTTGCATCTCCATATGCAGGACTAGGTGTAGAGGAAGGGGATTTAAAAGATACATTAGTTAAGGCGCCAGTTCAAAGACTGTGGATGCGCCCTGGTTTTTCAAACCCTCAAAATAGAATTAGAATGAAAAGAGGGAATAAAAAATGAATAAAGATACTAAAATTTCACATCTGCACCTTAGAGGGCTAATAGTTTCTTCGGTTATTGGTGTTGGTATATTATCAGTACCAAATACTTTGGCTGACACTATGGGTTCTGATGGATGGATTTCTATAATAATAGCAGGTATGTTAATGATTCCATTACTACTGATGTACAATCAAATATTCAAATTATATCCGGGAATGGATATATTTGAGATCGGAAAAGCAACACTTGGCTCCTTTTTTTTTACAATAGTTATGATTATTGGTTTTAGTTATTTGATAGTATCATTAGCAGTAGTCATTAGAACCCTAGGGGAATTGATTAAGATATTTCTATTACAAACAACTCCATTGGAATTCATAGTTATAACATTTATTATTGCATCATCATATATTGCTACTTATGAAATAGATGTTATTGCAAGGGCAGGATACTTTGTATATCCAATAATAATTGCCTTTGCCTTTATTATAGTACTTATAGCAATTCCCGGTGCTAACTTCGAAAATATTTTGCCGGTTTTTCGCTTTAGTTTTAAAGACTTGCTAAAGGGCACGGGAAATATTTTCTTTAGCTTTGCAGGTATGGAATTAATCTTTTTTGCTATCCCTTACGTTGAGGATAAACAAAATATAGTTAAATCCGGAGTATTGGGAATAATGACTATTACAATAATCTATACTGTCATATTCATAATGTCACTAGCCCATTTTAGCTTGAACCAATTGGAGCATCAGGTTTATCCTGTATTAATGTTAATTAGACAATTGGACTTACCGGGATTTTTTTTGGAAAACTTAGATGGACTGATTATGGCTCTTTGGGTAATAGTAGTATTTTCCACGGTTGCTCCCCTTTATTTCGGGGCTGGGAAGGTATTATCTAAATTATTTAAAACCAAAAGTCATAAGTATTTTATTTGGGCTCTTATTCCGGTAATCTATTTTATTGCTATGTTACCTGAAAATTTTATTCAATTGTTATATGATTTGAGACATGTCCATGACATATTAGCTGTAATTAGTATTGTCTTGCTCCCTCTTCTTATTCTAATAGTGGGCTCCATAAGAAAGAAGGTGGAAAGATGAAAAAATTACTTATAATTTTAATTATACTTTCCACATTGATGATGACAGGCTGCTGGGACATGATAGAAATTGAAGATAGAATATTTCCTTATTCTATAGGAGTAGATATTAATCATAATCAAGATAAGGAAGGAAAATTTTTATTTACAATATCATATCCTAACATTGCAGCTATAGGTAAAAATGCTACATCAGAGGATCCTATATTTATAATAGATGATACAGCAAATAGCATATTTGAATTAATGCACAAACTTACTTCTAGATTACAAAGACCAATTTATTTAAAGCTTCTTAATGTAGTTTTGCTGTCAGAAGAAGTTGCAAAAGATAGCAAATCCATGAGAGAAATTGTGGATAGTTTAAATAGAGATTTTATTATTAGTAAAAATGTACAAATGCTATTGGTAAAGGATAATGCTAAGGAATTATTGAGCACAAAGTTGGAATCAAAAAGGCAGCAGGCCATAGAGGGATCTTTAAACAGTATGCTGAACAATAAACAGAAGTCTTCCATGTTTATTCCCATTAATTTTATGAATTTTATAGAGGCAACGGACATAAGTGATGTAGCCATAGTGCCATTAGCAATGCCAGGCGAAGAGGAAATTATTATAAGTGGTGGAGCCATATTAAAAGACTATAGCCTTATTGGTTATTTAGAACCTATGGAAGTAAGAGTCTTAGCTACTATGAATGATGAAATAAATCAGGATACCATTGATGCAACTTATAATGGTGCAGATTTATCTGTTATGATTACAGGTGTAAAATCCAAGAAAAAACTTATAAATGAAGGAGAAAATTTAAAGATAAAATTTGATATAGAACTTGAAGGACATATCCATAGTTTCATATTAGAGCCTAACATGGCCATCAAAACAGGTGAAATGCTTGATGCTTTACAAAATGCTGTAGCACAGGAAGTCAAGGTAGATATGGATGAGCTAGTTAAAAAAGCTCAAAAAGAATATGGGGTGGATATGTTTAAACTAAGAAATTATATAAGTAAATACCATCCGAAATTGTGGGAGGAAATACAAGATAATTGGGAAGTACTATATCCTGATATAGAAATAGAAGTCGATGTAAAGGTATTCTTAAGAAGAAGAGGGCTGTCGATATAGGTAAGAGTTAAGAACTAAGAGTTAAGAAGTAAGAGTTAAGAACTAAACCCGAGATCCTTCGAAAGCAGTAATCATACTGCAAAACTCAGGATGACAAATACAGTAGTATCATGCTGAAGCACTGAAAACTCAGGATGACAAAAACAGTACTGTCATGCTGAACGTAGTGAAGCATCTCGGGTTTCAATTGTGAATTGTGAATTTTTCTGTCATTCTGAGCCGTACAGCATAATATCTGCCATCGAAGAATCCCGGGTTTGATCTCCGGGTTTTTTCCTAAATAAATTAACTTTCATTGTATAAAAGTCAATCCTCCTGTCAATAATCTTTGTAAAGGGGGACAAGTATATGAAATATAAAAAGTTAATAATCATATTGTCCATTTTTATAATCGCATTTATATATATAATTCATCCAATAATTGAGGACAAGTACTTACTAAAACATCCATACAATGATGATATCATAAGATTTCATGTTAGAGCCAATAGCGATACAAAAGAAGATCAGGAACTAAAATTGAAAGTAAGAGATGAGCTTCTTGAGGTAATGACAGAAAAATTTGAGAATAGTTCCTCAATTGACGAAAGCAGAAGGATAGTCAAAGAAAATATAGACGAGATAAAATCTATATCTGAAAAAGTCATAAAAGAGAATAACAAGGACTATTCAGTAAATGTTTTTTTTGGAATCGACTATTTTCCAATAAGAAAATATGGAAATATGGTATTTCCACAAGGTAATTATGAAACCCTTTTAGTAACCATAGGTGAAGGAAAGGGACAAAACTGGTGGTGTGTAATGTTCCCTCCAATTTGTTTCGTAGACATCACTCACTCCCATGCCATAGAAACAGAAGGAGAGCTGGATAAATACATAATAGATGAAAATCAACCATTAAAACTAAAATCAAAAACAGCAGAATTAATAAACAAACTAAAACCCGATAAAGCCGCTAATAAAACCCGAGATTCTGTCGTTCCGAACGTTCCTTTTGCCGTTCCGAACGAAGCCGAGAAATCTCCTCCTTTAAACCCAAGATCCACTAACAAACCTCAAAATACATTAACAAAACCATTTAGAAAACCCGAGATCCTTCGAAAGCATAATCAAACAGCCCAACTCAGGATGACAAATACTGTACTGTCATCCTGAGCTCCACCGAAGAATCTCCCCATATAAACCCGAGATCCTTAGTAAGTAAAGCATCTGCAGTCCATCTCAAGATGACAATAATGTGTCTGTCATTCTGAGCCTGACAGTATAATATCTGCTATCGAAGAATCTCGGGTTTTAATTGTGCATTGTGAATTGTGAATTGTGAATTGAACTGTGAACTGTGAATTGAATTATGAATTTTTCTTCCCATTCATGAATAATTTTATACTTTTTACAAAAAATAAGAAAAATATGGAGGGAGGGATAATAATTGAAAAAATTCACAATTATAACAATGATATTAGTAGTAGTTTTCTCAGCATTTATTCAGTTCTATGAACCAGGATTTGACGAGAGTGAAGCTTATAATTACAGCTATGCACCTAGAACTTTATACTGGGGAACAAGTGGTAAGGATGTAAGAACAGTTCAAGATAAATTATTAAGATGGCGTTATTATGACGGAAGTGTAGATGGAGTTTATGGGGCTAGAACCTATAGAGCAGTAAGGAGATTCCAAGAGAAGAATGGTCTAAATGTTGATGGAGTAGTAGGACCTGCAACAGCCAGAGCTTTAGGTATGCCTGAGGCATTTGCTTCACCTGCATCTGCCCAAGGAACAAATAGATCAGCAGATGAATATTTATTAGCAAGATGTATCCATGGAGAAGCTAGAGGAGAACCTTATGTAGGAAAAGTTGCAGTAGGTGCAGTCATATTAAATCGAGTAAGAAGTCCCCAATTTCCTAATACCGTAGCAGGTGTAATATATCAGCCATTGGCATTTACAGCAGTAGCAGATGGACAGATAAACTTGACACCAAATAAAGATTCTATAAATGCTGCAAGAGATGCTATGAATGGATGGGATCCTACTTATGGTACACTTTACTATTGGAATCCGGCTACTGCAACAAGCAAATGGATTTGGTCAAGAAAAGTAACTTTAAAAATAGGTAAACACTGGTTTGGAATATAGGAGGTCAATATGAAAAATAGAAAAACATGGATTGCCCCATCAGTGTTGAGCTTGTTGTTAATAGCTTCCTTGATTTGGGGATACAATCAATATAGAATTAGAGAACAATACGAAGTAGCACTAGACAATCATTATCAAAGATTGTTTTATGATGTAAGAGACCATGTACAAAAAGTTCAAGTATCACTATCCAAAGCGTTATTGGCATCAACAAGAGAGAGAAATGTACTACTATTCACTCAAATAATGAATGATGCAGATCAAGCAAGGGATAAACTGGCTCAAATGCCAATATCTCACGCCGATACAGTTACAACAGAGAAGTTTCTGACTCAGGCAGCTGACTATAGCTATTTTATTATCCAAAAGCATATGGAAGGTCAGGAAATAACCCCTGAGCAAAGAGAAGCTATCAAAAGTATTCAATTAAATACAACTGCTTTTAACGAAGAGCTAAACAGTCTAAGTAATAGTATGATAGATGATAACTTCCTAGTAGGTATGGCGAATGCAGGAAGGCGCAATAGAGATAATGACGGTGGCTCAACAAATGCTCTCGTTACAAGTCTAGCAAATATGGATAAAGAAGTTGCAAAGGCACCGGAGCTGATTTATGATGGTCCATTTGCAGATCAAATGATTAATAGAAAACCAGTAGGACTAAGCGGTAACAACGTTAATCTTGAACAAGCCAAAAAAGCCGCAGTTGATTTTATTGGTAGTGATAGAATTAGAAATATTCAAGCATTTGAGCAAGGTGAAGGTGTAGATGAAATGAGGATACCTTCCTATACATTCCAAGTAGAAGACAAAAATACAAGAGGTGTATTGACATATGTAAGTGTCTCTAAGCAAGGCGGAAAAGTACTAAATATAACAAATACCCGTCCTGCATCAGAAAGAAATCTTACAGTAGAAGAGGGACAGCAAAAGGCATTGGATTTTCTAAAGAGCAAAGGCTTTAACAATATGGAGCCTAATTACAATTTAAGATATGACGGAACAGTTCTTTACAACTTTGTATATACCCAAAACAACGTAACAGTTTATCCTGACCTAGTAAAGGTAAAGGTAGCTTTGGACAATGGAGAAATAGTAGGATTTGATGCATCCGCATATTATCTAAATCATAAGGCAAGAAGTTTAAATGAAGTAACATTGGATCAAGAAGAAGCAAGAAACATGATAAAAACTAACTTTGACATCGATTCCACAAGGTTGACATTGATTCCAAAGGGTGAAAATGAGGTGCAATGCTACGAATTTAAAGGTAAATACAATGATGCCGACTATATAGTATATATAAATGCAGAAACAGGTCAAGAAGAGCAGATACTACAGATAATACAAAATGAAAATGGAACACTGACCTTCTAAAAAGGAGCGCATACCGCGCTCCTTTTTAGATTCTCTAAACCTGTCATCCTAAGCGCCAGTGAAGGATTTCGGGTTTCCGGTTTTCTCCACAAAAATATTGTAATATTTTCCACCCAATGGTATAATAAAAGTTGCCGACCCGCCATTCGGTTAGAACTTATAATTTTATCGGGAGGAATTTAAATGAGAAAAAGAATTGTATCATTGGTTCTTATTGTTGTGATGCTCATGGTCATTTTTGTAGGCTGTAGCGATAAAACAAATGAATTAGATGAAACTCAAGAAACAGAAAATTATACACCTGTGGAGGTGGATAATGCGGAGATAAGCAATATTGAAAATGTTGTTAATATCAATGGAAAGGTAGCCGCAAAAGAAGAAGTATCTATTATACCAAAGGCAATGGGGACTGTAACAAAAGTGAATGTAGACCTTGGAGACAATGTTGAAGTTGGAACAGTTCTTTTCAATATAGAGCAGCAGGATATTGCATTGACTGTAGATCAGGCTTCAAATGGAGTTGATTTGGCTCAAAAAAGCGTTGCACAGGCAGAAAACGGTCTGGAAACTGCAAGAACAAATTATGAACTGAATAAAGAAAAAATAGAAAATGCACAACTAAACCTTGAAAGAACGAGGGCTCTTTATGAAGAGGGAGCGGTTTCCAAGGCTCAATTAGAACAAGCAGAGCTATCTGCAAGTGAAAAGAATCTGGATGTGCTATTAGCTCAAGTAACGCAAGCTGAAATAGGCTATCAACAATCACAAAACCAGCTTAAACAGGCTCAAATTTCCTATGAGCAAGCTGTGAATGGTCTTAGCAATACTGTAGTTGAAGCTCCGATGAAGGGGGTAGTATCATCCCTAAATGTAAAGCAGGGACAAATCGTAGGCAGTGGGCAAGTTGCAGCTACAATTGTAGATATGGATACAGTATATGTACAGATTAGCGTTGTTGAAAATGTTGTAAACAAGATAAAAGAAGGTCAAGAAGCAGAGATTAGTGTACCGGCTGTATTTGATGGATACATAAAGAGTACCATAGGCTATATTAGTCCAACAGCTGACCCAATGAACAAGCTTTACACCGTAAGGCTATATTTAGACAATAAAGAATACGGTATAAGACCAGGTATGACCGGCTCCGTGAAACTAAGTCTTGATAGCGTAGATGAAGCAATTGTCATAAAATCAGATGCTGTTCTTGATAAAGATGGAAAGAAGATTGTATATATTGTAGAGAATGACATGGCAGTTGAAAAAGAAGTTGAAACAGGACTTGACACCGGAGAATTGATTGAAATTATCTCTGGAATAAATCAAGGAGATTCTGTAATAATCGAAGGACAACATTATGTGTCAGATGGAGCTAGAGTAAAAGTGGTAAGGGGTGAGTAGCAATGAATTTATCAAAGCTATCAGTTAAAAGACCTGTTACCATTACGATGATTATTCTAGTTGTGGTCTTAATTGGGGCAATATCCCTAACAGAGCTACCTCTGGATTTATTTCCAGAGATTGAGATACCAGTTGGTATAGTTATGACCACATACTCTGGAACAGGTCCACAAGAAATGGAAAACTTAATAACTAAACAGATAGAAGGAGCTATATCCACAGTTGGAAATATAGATACTGTAAGCTCCATATCCTCAGAGGGAACCTCAATAGTCATCGCTCAGTTCAATTTCGGCGTAGATATGGATATGGCAGCTCTTGAGATGCGTGAAAAAGTGGATATGATCAAAGGTTTCTTGCCGGGGGATGCAAGTACACCAATGGTAATGAAAATTGACCCAAATTCAATGCCTATAGTACAAATTGCGCTTTCAACAGAAGGAAACTTAGCAGGACTGCAAAATTTAGCAGAGGATACCCTTAGTCAAAGACTTGAAAGAATTGACGGCGTAGCTTCGGTGGACATTTACGGAGGGAATTCCCAAGAAATTGAGATATCTGTAAATCAAAACGAGCTTGCCAACTACGGTCTTACATCAACACAGCTATCTCAGCTCTTAAGTGCATCCAATATGAACCTTCCGGGAGGAAGTGTCAAAAAGGGAAATCAGGAACTTACTGTAAGAGTAGAAGGTGAGTTCAAAAATATAGATGAAATAAGAAATATGCCTGTACCACTAAATACAGGCAATGTAATCAGACTTGGTGATATTGCAGAAATCAATCTAGTAACCAAAGAACTAAGTACAATATCAAGGGCAAACGGTAAGGAAAGTATTACAATGTCCTTGCAGAAGCAGTCAGGAAAGAACACCGTACAAGTAGCCGAACTCATTAATAAAGAAGTAAAAAAACTTCAAAAAGATTATCCTAATATCAAAATAGATGTTGTTATGGATACTTCAGAGTTCATAGTTCAATCCATAAGTACAGTTGCACAAAATGCTGTTATGGGATCACTCTTGGCAGTACTAATTCTATATATATTCCTTAAGAATGTAAGAACAACATTGATAATCGGTATTGCTATACCAATATCCCTTGTTACATCCTTTATACTTTTGTATTTTACTGGCATAACTCTTAATATGATGACCCTTGGAGGACTTGCGCTAGCAGTTGGTATGCTTGTTGACAACGCCATCGTTGTACTTGAGAATATATTTAGATTCAACTCAGAGGGACATTCAAGAGAAGAGTCAGCTATAGATGGAGCATCTGAAGTAGGAATGGCAATCACAGCATCGACTCTTACTACTATAGCGGTATTTGTTCCTATTATGTTTGTTGAGGGAATGGTAGGTACAATCTTTAGAGATTTTGCACTTACTGTAACCTTGTCATTAGCTGCATCACTCTTGGTATCTCTGACAATAGTACCTATGTTATCTTCAAAGTTGTTGAAGGCCAACGAGGAAGAAAAAGGAAAGAAAAGAAAACTTGAAAAATTATATAACGTATTTGATGGAATCTATGAAAAGTTAGAGTCACTTTATAAAAAGCTCTTGACTAAGAGTCTGGAAAGAAGAAAACTTGCACTGCTTGTAGCCTTTCTAATACCCGTTATGGGAATATTAAGTCTTGCGGTAGTAGGTATGGAATTCCTTCCATCTACTGATGAAGGAATGATAAACATAGGCATAAGTCTGCCAATGGGTTCTAAAATAGACAAAGCTGACCATATAGCAAGACTTGTTGAGGAGAAACTTCTTACAGTAGAAGAGCTGGATACTATATCCACTAGTATAGGTGGTGGAAGCATAATGAGTATGGTAGGCGGAGGTGGTTCTTCAACCATAATGCTACAATTAGTACCACTAGCTGAAAGAAGTCGCTCTACAGATCAAGTTGCCGAAGAAATAAGAACTCTGGTAAAGGATATTCCGGGAGCTGAGATTTCAGTGTCAGAAATGGCCACTACATCTATGATGGGTGCAGGAAATCCGATAAGTATAAGTATCAAGGGGGCTGAGCTGGATGTTCTTGATGATATATCAAATGATATCAAGACAATAGTTGAATCAGTCGAAGGAACCAGAGAAGTCAGCACAAGCACAAGCGATGCAGTACCCGAATTGCAAGTACTTGTAAAGAAGGATATTGCTGCAAACTATGGGCTTACAGCTGCTCAAGTCGCATCAAGTGTAAGGGGCAGCGCGGCAGGTAGCGTTGTAACAAAATTAAAACAGGGCGGAGAAGAGATAGATGTAGTGATACGCTCATCAGAAGACATTACAGAGAGTATTTCCAACTTTGAACATATGGAAATCTCAACTCCTATGGGAAGCAATATACCATTAAGTCAGATAGCAGACGTTACAATACAAAGAGGACCTACCTCTATAATCAGGGACAATCAGGAAAGAGTTGTGACTGTTAGCAGTCAGATAATGGATAGAGATCTCAACAGCATTGTAAAAGATGTAAATGTCAAACTCCAGGAATATGATATGCCTGAAGGATATACCTACGACATAGGTGGAGAAAACGAGGAAATGACAGATGCATTTCAACAACTTGGATTGGCATTGTTATTGGCTCTCGTATTGATATATATGGTCATGGCTGCACAGTTTGAATCATTGATCTATCCGTTTATCATCATGTTTACAATACCTTTGGCATTCTCAGGAGGAGCGCTTGGACTTCTTTTTACAGGTAGATCCCTTGGAGTTACAGCACTTATCGGGGTAATCATACTTTCCGGTATAGTCGTAAACAACGGTATAGTACTTGTAGACTATATAAACGTACTTCGTAAAGAAGGCAAAGAAAGAAACGAAGCAATAGTCTTAGCAGGACCAATCAGACTTAGACCTATCCTTATGACAAGTTTGACAACCATACTTGGACTTTTACCAATAACTCTTGGTATAGGAGAAGGTGCAGAGCTTATGGCACCTATGGGAAGTGTCGTAATTGGAGGATTGATTCTTTCAACAGTATTAACACTTGTGATTGTTCCGGTAATATATTCTATCCTTGATGATTTATCTAACTCTGTTAAGTCCAAACTTCGCAGAAAGGATAATGAAACAGAGGAAGTGAAGTAATGACCGGAATGAGAGAAGAAAGAAGACAGCAGATTATAGAAGCTGCCATAATGGTATTTGGAAATAAAGGATACCACAGAGCAAAGATTGAAGAAATTGCAATAGAAGCCGAAATCGGAAAAAGTACCATATATGAATATTTTATCAGCAAGAAAGAACTCTTTGAAGAGATGATAATATTCATTGTGGAAGACTATGTAAGTCAAATTGAAGATGTACTCAACAATACATCTGGCTGCAGGGAAAAGCTCATAGCTTTTGCGATAAATTACGGAAACTTTATAAATAATCATGTAGGTTTGGCGGAAAATACAATTTCAGCTTCAGAGTCAACAACTGTATCTTTTGGAGTAAAAAAAGAGATAAAAAGATGGAAGATGCAAGTATTTTCTACACTTGAAGGAATATTCCAACTTGGAAAAAGCTCCGGAGAGCTAAGAAATGACCTGGATACAAATATTGCTGCTGTAATAGCCATGGGCTCAATCAATGAGTATTATGGAATGCAGCTGCTAATAAAAGGAATGAATCCAGCCAAAATCGACCCAACTCCAATAGTAGATATGCTCTACAAAGCAATAAAAAAATAAAGAAAAACCCGAGATCCTTCGAAAGCAGTAATCATACTGCAAAACTCAGAATGACAAAAGGTGACGCCATTCCGAACGCCTATACACTTTTGTCATTCTGAGCGCCAGCGAAGAATCTCGGGTTTTATAATTTTTTTATACAAACAGACACATTTATGATATTATAGAAATAATTAGGTAAAAGTTACTTATAAACATTAACAAACTTACGGGGGTGTCACCATGTCAAAAAAATTATGTATATTACTATTAGCATTCGCATTACTAATTCCAAATATGTCATTTGCCACAGATGCAAGTTCAATTATGCAAATTCAAAGAGAACCTGATTTATTGTTCCTTATAGATACATTCCAATATATAAAGAGTATCTATCCATTTGAAATTGAGGACGAGCAGCTTATCGAAGGTGGACTAAAGGGCATGCTTCAAACCATAGACCCATATAGCAACTACTATACTCCGGAAGAAGCCATTGAAATATATAAAAGCTTGTACGGAGAATTCACTGGAATAGGAGTATATATAGAAGAAAAAGATTCCTATATTAATATTAAAGACGTGATAAAGGGAGCTCCTAGTGAGAAAGCAGGACTTCAAAAAGATGACTTGATAATCTCCATAGATGACAAAGATATAAAAGGTATCTCATTGGACAATGCTCATGAAATGATACAAGGACAGGAAGGTACCAAAGTAAAACTAGGTATCAGAAGAGGTAAAAAATCGAAACCAATATATATAGAAGTAACTAGAGAAAATGTCGTCAAAGATCCTCTAGAATATGAAATCCTTGAAAATGAAATTGGATATATAAAGCTATATGAATTTTCACAAAGCTCAGCAGCTGAAATGGAAAGAGTATTGGAAGAGCTTGATGGAAAAGGTATCACACAAATAATACTTGACTTAAGAGACAATCCGGGAGGACTACTGGATCAAGCAATAGAAATCTCCAGACAATTCATACCAGCAGGTCCTATAGTTCATATAAAGGAAAAGAACAAAGAATTAGTAACCCATATATCTACAAACAAAACTCCTAAATACAAACTAATTGTTCTAGTAAACGAAAATAGTGCCTCAGCATCAGAAATAGTAGCAGGAGCAATAAAAGATACAAAAGTAGGTACTATAATAGGAAAGAAAACTTTCGGCAAAGGCATAGTTCAATCCGTCATACCTTTGGATAATGGTGGCTTGTTGAAGCTTACAACAGCAGAATATCTAACTCCAAAAAAGACAAGCATCCACGGAATAGGCATTCAACCGGATATAGTAGTAGAAAACAAAACAAACGAAGACCTACAACTAAAAAGAGCAATGAAGGAGATAAGAGCTAAGAAGTAAGAGACACATCTTCACTCTTAGTTCTTAACTGTTTATTTCAATTCTTCAATTTGAAATAAATCTGTAACACAACTGTAATGGTATTTCTCACACTACTGTTATATAATAATCATGAAAGACAAGATTTGAAATCTAGGGGCAACCCCTATATTACAAATTTATTACATTGGCATTCTAATCTTGAATTGACGAGCTAGGGGTGCTATAATACAAAATAGAATGCAAGACTATACTTAGCTTGCAGGTAAAAATTTAAAGGAGGTCATTCGACTATGAGTAAAAAAGTATTATCATTAGTACTTGCTCTAGTAATGGTGCTAGGAAGCTTCAGCTTCGTATCAGCGGTTAAATATGATGATGTAACTGGTACAACTTATGCAGAAGCTGTTGATAGACTATCACTATTAGGTATTCTAGAAGGATATCCAGACGGCACATTCAAGCCAGACGGAGAAATCACTAGAGCAGAATTTGCAGCTGTAGCTATTAGAGCAAAAGGCTTAAAAGCTACTGCAGAAGCAGCACAAGGATTACCAACAGGCTTCACAGATGTTCCTGGAACATTCTGGGCTTCAGGTATCATTGGTACAGCAGGAAAATTAGGAATAGTTAACGGTGTAGGCAATGGACTATTTGCTCCACAAGCACCAGTTAAATATGAAGAAGCTATAACAATGTTAGTTAGAGCATTAGGCTATGAGCCATCAGCTCAAGCTAAAGGTGGATATCCATACGGATATTTAATCGTAGCTAATGAAGTAGGTCTTCTAGATGCTGTTAAAGGTACTCAAGGAGCTCCAGCTACTAGAGGTAGTGTAGCTCAAATGACTGACAATGCATTAGAAATTGAAATGATGGTTCAAGTTGGTTATGGTACAGACACTAAATGGGTTGTATCAGGAACAGAAGATACAACTGAAAAATATCTATTAGATGAACTTGGATTTGATTCCGTAATAGGTAGACCAACAAGTGTTAACTCAAACAGAAAAGGTATCACTGTTTCAGTTGAAGATGAAGATGAAATCAAGAGATTAGGCAAAAACAAAGTATCTGTTACTTTACCAGAAGGTTTTGACGTTTATGAAATAGAAGGATTAGAAACTAAGATCTGGTACAAAGATGCTATAGTTATTGCAAAAGTATTAGAAGAAGCTAAATATGATGCATTTGAATACAATGAAGATGATGAAGAATTAGACTTAATAACAGAAGATGAATCATATGAAATAGCAGCTTCAAAAGATTTATATGACATAACTATTGATGATGATAAATTTAAAGATCTTAAAGATGGAGCAGTAGCGGATTATGCAAAAGTTGTTCTAAATGATGATGATGAAATCATTTGGGCACAAGGATATACATTCGATGGATTCATAGTAGTTGACGAAGTAAAAGATGAAGTAGTTTACAGTGCAGATGACTATGATGATGTAGATGTAGAAGATTTCTTATTTGTTAAAGATGGTAAAGAAATAAAATCAGCAGACCTTGAAGAAGGCGATGTATTATACTACAATGCTGACGAAGAATTTGCTGTAGTTTATAACAACAGCAAGACTGGCGAAATCGAAAGAGTATATGCTGATGATAAACAAGATATAAGATTTGCTGGAAGCAACTATACAATAGCTGATGATGCTATCTATGTAAGTGAAAATGGTAAGATAGGAGAACTTAGCTCAGTTAATCTTGAAGAAATAGCTGATAATGATGAAGAAGTAACTATTTTCTTCAATTATCATGATGAAGTAACTGTAGTTATGGGAGAACCAGATACAGGAACTAGTGCATACTACGCTCTAAGAGAAGATGCTAATGTTTATCCTGGTAGAAAAGGCGATATGTTAGCATTAGATTTAAGAGACAGTACAGGTGCAAAAGTATCATTTGATTTAGACAAAGATTTCATTGATAAAGATGAAGATGCAGACTTCTTAATCCAAGATGGAGACGGTAGTTTTGATGTTAATGAAGATGATATGAAAACACTAGCGGCTGAATTAAAGAAAGGTCTTGTTCTAAAAGTAACTCTAGATAAAGACGGAGATCCAAAAGAAGTTGTATTAATGACAGCATTTAATGTTAAAGATCATGATGATATTGAAACTGATGATTCTAAGGTTAAAGCTGTTCTTGAACATGGTAATAGTGGTACTGATTACAAACTTCAATCAAGCACAGTTGTATTCTATGATGATTTAAAAGAAGCTATCACTATAGGAAATGCTAAAGATGAATTCTCAAAGATTAAGAATTCAAATGATGAAGATGAAGAAATTAAATTATTCGTAGAAAAAGGTAAAGTTGTAGCAATCGTAGGAAAGACAGATGCAGATTCAGATACTACAACAGTATCAGGATTATTAGTAAAGAAATCTGATATTTCTAAGTTAAAGAATGATAAGTATGAATTCAAGATTAAAGTATCTGGAAGCACTAAGAGATATGTTACAGAAGATGATGATTTAACTTCAAGTGCTTTCGATAAATTCAAAGACGGTAGTATAGTTAACCTAGAAATAGGTGACAAGTCTGGAGAAATAAAAGAATTTGATACAGCTAAAGAACTTCCAATTAAAGTTACAGATGTAAGAGGAAAGATTATAAAAGCTGACAATGGAAAAGAATACACATTAAATAATGATGGTATAGTTTACGAATTAAAAGACGGTAAATATGAAGAAATCAGATTAGCTGAAGTTGATGATGAAGATGTAACTATCTACTTCGAAGGCGACAGCAGTAGATTCGTTAACTATGTAATAATGGGTGTAAAAGCAGAAGATCCAGGAGAAGATAAAGGCGTAGTAACTTATATTAGTGGGAATGTAATTGAAACTGATAACAAGGATTTATTTACTGTTGACGCAAAAACAAAATTAGTAGACAAAGATGGAAATACACTTGGATTAGGACTTGAAGTAGCAGGGAAATTAGCAAAAGGTGATAAGATAGACATTAAAGACAATGTAATTACTTTATTAGAATCACCAACAGCAGATGCAGAAAAAGATTTAGAAGAAGCTAAAACTAATCTTAAAAATGCTATAGCAGAAGCGAAGAAATTATTACCTGAGACAGTAAAACCAGGTTCCGATGCAGCAGCTCTTCAAGCTTTAATTGAAGCTGCAGAAGCTAAGATTACTGACAAAGATATTACAGTAAAAGCACTTGAAGATGAATTAACAGCACTAAATACTGCAGCTAATAAATTTGAAGAAAAATTAGCAGAAAAAGAATTAAATGATGCATTAGCAGCTGTAAATGCTATAACAGGAACAGCAGCTGATATAGAAACAATAAAAGATAATGCAGAATTATTAGGACTTGACTTAACAGCATTTAACGCTTTAGATGCTAAAACAGGCCAAACTGGTGGAAGACAAAAAGCTGTAATGGGAGACCTAAAAGCTAACATGCCAACAGCAGGATATAAAGTAGAAGACCTACAAAAAATCTTCAATAGCATAGTAGCAGTTAGAACAGCAACTCAAACATCAATGGATATGGTAAATGATGCCGAAACACTTGAAAACATTGAATATGTTGAAATTCTTCTAAATGCATTTAAAAATGCAGAACATGGAACTCATAGTGGTATAAGAATGACTACTAAAATAAGCGATATGCAAAAATTAGTGGATGACTTTAATGCATTAGGAAAAGCTGATCAAGCAACAGTGTTAGAAGCTGTTATAAACGCTAGACCAGAAGGTGGTTTCTTAAGTTCAAGTTTAACAACTAAAGAATTAAGAACAGCAATAGATGCTTTAGGTATTTAACCATAAGAAATAAATTAAACTCGAGAGCCGATGAACTTCTCGAAGATAACTAAAGAAGGACCCCAGCGGAGAAATCCAAAGGGGTTCTTTTTATGCTTGTTAAGTTGAGTGAAAATATTGAGCACCCTAGTGGACTCTGATAGTTTGCTGGGGTTGTTTTTTATTGCAAAGAAAAAGGACTATGCCTATTTAGCATAATCCTAATATTCGCTTATTTTCTCTTCTCTGATTATTCTTCTATTTTCCAAATCAACCAGCATCACAAACAGGTTAGCTCTTAGATTTATTGGTGGTCTTTCAAGCATAAAATTGAAAGTCCTTTCATCATTTACTACTAAAGTAAATTTATCTGTAGCAGTTAATTCAAAAGTAAGAAGTCTCCCATAAAAGTTATAGATTATAGAGATGGGCATAAAGTTTCCTCTCATAGCCTTAAATTCAAAATACCATCTTTTGTATTCATCATCTTCTAAATTAATTATCATATCAGGAAACCTCATCCTACCTTCAGGTTTCTCCATGCTCCATCGGAAATCGCTATTCATTAAGGTCCCGATAATTATCTGAAAAATATCTTGTTCCATTCTCCTGGCCTCTTCTATTCTACTACGGGGTGAATCTTCTTCAACTTTATTATCTTCACTAATATGACCTGCTGCAATCATTAAATCCCTATAAGTAACTCCGTTATATGCTTTTTCTGCAAATTTAGATATAGTTTCAGGAGTAGGAGGTGCATCTATCATCTGTCTAAGAAATCTAGAAATATGTGCTGCACTTATATCTGTTTCAATGGCGTATTGGTTTATTGATCTATCACCTTTTGCTCTATCAAGAAGCATAGCAAATTTTTCTTTATTAAAAGTTGTTTCATCGTTCATAAATATCACCTCCCCTAAACACATATGTTGTGTATAATTTAATTATATATTAAGTATTGACAATAGTCAATGGAAATATTCAAATAAATTCAAAATAGGTATTGTATTTATTATACAGTTGTGTTATTATTAAATAAACACATTAGTAAAAGCATATAAATATGTTTGACTGTTATAGGTAGATTTAAGGAAGGCGTAGTGTTATTATAGCTATGTCTATATCTGTCTATTTTTTTAGACCAACTATTGAGTATAGTCAATAGATAAAACAAACTAAAGTATTGACTATTGTCAAATCAACTAAACGACAAGGAGGTGTAAATAAGCTATAAACAATAAAAATACGGAGGTGCTTATGGTATTAGAAGAGATAAGAAAAGATGTGGTAGATAAGAAAGGAAAAATTCATAGCAAGTTAGTGTGTATAGCTCTAGCGGAAGAAGATTCTATTGTAATAGAAATAAAGAACAAGGGTTATAAAGCTCCAGTTTTAGTAGACGTAACTTCCCTTATAGAGCCTTATATAAATGAAGATACTATGGATGATGTAAAAACAATTTGTAAGTCCATACATGAAAAACTGAAACATACAAGTAAGATAGCATCATAAAAATTAAATAAAACTTACAATCTCTAGTGAGTCGCTTGACGGCCAGATTGATTTGCAAATGTGTATAAAAGCACATTTCAATTCGATCTGGCTTTTTTATTTATTTTATTACATAAATTTTATTTTCTAAAAAAACTTTTTAAATATGAAATAGACCTGCATATTTAACATTTATTCTTTAGTTACAGAGCAAATGAAAGGGGGTGAGAAAGCGATGGGGCCAAATGAAAGACGTATGGAAATCATAGAAACTTTATGCCATAGAAGGCAAGATACAATGGCAAATTTAGCTACAGAGTTTGGCGTAA
>ENA-UOOK01000338-UOOK01000338.1-fermentation-metagenome-genome-assembly--contig:-NODE-338-length-60989-cov-5.826107_pt1 | contig 60989 bp, 57 predicted proteins | sample MGYA00245777_ERZ724023 | MGnify/ENA primary metagenome ERZ724023 (study PRJEB28704, sample SAMN03018312) | fermentation metagenome | biome: anthropogenic terrestrial biome; feature: soil; material... | reverse complement strand
CTTTAAAACACTCTACGAAGGCGATGTTGTAGAGTTTGAAATTGTTGAAGGCCCCAAGGGTCTGCAAGCTGCTAATGTTTGCAAGGCTTAAAAAGAAAAACCCTAAAACTGCAGCAATATTAAGTATTATACCCGGCCTTGGTTATTTATATTGTGGTTACCCAAAAACAGCAATTTCTTCTTTTTCAGTAAATGGGTTATTAATGTGGGGAACAAAGTCCGCTTTTGAAGAAGATAACCGGGGTTTGGGGATCTTTTTAGGTGGAATGAGTCTAGGGTTATATGCTGGTAATATATACGGTCCCTACCATACCGCAGAAGAGAAAAATAAAAAAATGGTTCAAGATCACTTAAACAAGTTTAGTTTAGATTTTCTAGACTAAAATAAAACCCATAAAAAGGAGAGATAGTTATGGTAAATGTAAAGAAATATTATGGACGTCCGGTTATTTGTGCTCTTATTCTATTATTAACACTTTTTACGTTTTTCCAAACAGTTCTTGCTGGTGAACAAGTAGAATTAACCACAGGAACTATCTTTTATGTTGAAACCGTAAATAAACTTGATCCCAAAACATTAAATAATGGTGACAATGTTACACTTACTGTTTCAGCTGATGTGATGGTTAACAAAAAGGTTGTAATCAAGGGTGGGACTCCTGTTGAAGCAGTAGTTGCTACCGCTAAAGATCGTGGGATGATAGGGAAAGCTGGGGAAATAGGAATTAGCGTTAGAACAACCAAAGCGGTAGACGGAAGTTTGATTATGCTTTCGGGGGATAAGTATGTCTCCGGAGATAGCAGTACTGTAGCCTCTGCGGGTTTAGCAATTTTTTTATGTCCATTATTCTTACTTATGGAAGGAGAAGAAGCGATAATATCGCCACATACAAAAATAGAGGTAAGAGTAGCTGGTTCTTACCTAATCGAGGTTGAATAGTATATACAAAAATATTGAATGCTTTGAAAGTTTAGCCCGTCTTAATTTAAATTGAGCGGGCTATTATTAAAGGTGTGTAATTAATAATGGTAAAAAAGGTAATTTCTATTTGTTTAATCTGTTCGTTATTTCATATTTCTGCTATAGTTCTGGCCAATATCGAAGAAAAAATTCCTGAACATCAAATGGAAAACTTAAAAGGGTTTTTCTGTTATGAGGAAGGAGAGTATAGAGAAGCAATTAAATATTTTTTAAGCGCACTTGAATTCAATCCAGAATATGTTACTGCTCTAAATAATTTAGGTTCATCGTATTATCAATTAAAAGACTATGATCAAGCGATTTATTACTTTGAAATGGTTCTTAACCTGGATAAAAATTATATTAAGGCTTATTTAAATCTGGGAGCCTGTTATTTTTGGAAAGGTAGATATCTAAAAGCCTATAATATTTACCAGAGATCTAAAACAATTAATCCCCAGTATACTGAAGCTCGTATTGATTCAAAAAAATACACCTTACTTATCGAAAACAGACTTAAGGAGAACCCTGAAGATGAAGAACTTAGAAAAATTTATAACAAATTATTAGAATAACAGCCAGGAAATAGTTGCCTGTAAAAAGATTTTCTTGCCAGAAAGCAAACCCCATGATATAGTTATTATTGGTGTAAATTACACACGCTTTTGGACTCAGGCCAAGGTGCCCCACTCGGGGTTTGGACGGGGGAAGAAAAAAGCGGAGGACAAAAAACCGAGAGGAAGGAGGTGACCAATTATGGCAGTGATTTCCATGAAACAATTATTGGAAGCAGGCGTCCATTTCGGTCACCAAACAAGACGTTGGAATCCAAAGATGGCACCTTATATTTTTACCGAGCGGAACGGGATCTACATCATTGATCTCCAGAAAACCGTTCGGATGGTAGAGGAAGCCTATCATTTTATCCGTGAGACCATAGCCGGCGGCGGATCTGTCTTGTTTGTAGGTACGAAAAAACAAGCGCAGGACGCCATACGTGAAGAGGCGACCCGTTGCGACATGTTTTATGTCTCACAACGTTGGTTGGGCGGGATGCTAACTAACTTTACCACCATTCGTTCACGGGTGGAAAGGCTGAAGAAGATTGAACGGATGGCGGAGGATGGTTCTTATTCGGTGCTCCCGAAAAAAGAAGTGCTCCAACTGGAAAAGGAACGGGAGCGACTGGAGAAGTTCCTCAGTGGGGTTAAAGAAATGAACCGGTTACCGGATGCCCTTTTTGTGGTGGACCCGCGAAAAGAAAGAATCGCTATTGCGGAAGCGCGGAAACTTAATATTCCGATTGTCGCCATTGTCGATACGAACTGCGACCCGGATGAGGTCGACTATATAATCCCCGGCAATGATGATGCGATTCGAGCCGTGCGTCTGCTCTCCGCGACGATGGCCGATGCCGTCATCGAAGCTCGTCAGGGCGAACAGCTCTCCGCGGAGGAACCCGCGAACGCTGATGCCGAAGGGGAAACAGAAAACACTACGGAAGTCGGCGATGAGCCGACCCAAGCAGTAGACGAACCGGTCTCGGCAGAAAACTAAGGAAAAGGGGGGAGCGGCGAGGCCTTCAAGCCTTCCCTCCCCCTTTTTTAAAAACCCATCGCTGATTGGCTTCTCCGCCCCAAATGGGGGATAATACGTGGGGAAGCTAAGTGGCGATGTTGAGGGAACAATGCGAAAGGGAGGAGACATAATGGAAATATCTGCTTCAATGGTGAAAGAGCTTCGGGAAAGAACCGGAGCTGGGATCATGGATTGTAAGCGCGCTCTGGGTGAGTATAATGGTGATTTAGAAAAAGCCGTTGAATATTTACGGGAGAAAGGATTGGCTTCGGCGGCCAAAAAGGCGGGACGGGTGGCTGCTGATGGTATGGTAGGTTCCTTTGTCCAAGCGAATCTCACGAATGGTGCCTTAGTGGAAGTCAACTGTGAAACCGACTTTGTCGCCAAAACTGATGATTTCAAAGCTTTTGCCCTTGAATTGGCTGAACATATTACGAAAAACGCGCCCCAATCGGTTTCTGCCGACGAGGAAGGTGCAAAAGCTCCATACTTATTGGAACAAGCATTCAAAGACCAGCAAACAGTAGCTGAATATGTGAACCAGATGGTCGCCAAGACCGGGGAAAAAGTATCGGTACGCCGTTTTGCCCATTTTCAGACCGACGAAAATGGTTTTGTCCAAGACTACAACCATATGAACGGGAAGATTGGGGTCCTGATCGAACTGGCGTTAAACCGTTCTGACCTCAAAACCAGCGAGGAACTCTTGACCTTAGCCAAAGATTTGGCGATGCAAGTTGCTGCCGCGAAACCCGAGTACCTGAGGAGACAAGATGTACCGGCGGCGGTGATCGAGGCGGAAAAGAAGATCTATGTTGCCCAGGCGATGAATGAAGGGAAACCGCAGGCGATTGCCGAGAAGATTACGATGGGACGGATCAATAAATTATACAAAGAGATTTGTTTAGAAGAGCAAATCTTCATCAAAGACAATCAGCAGACGGTGGCCGCTTTGCTGGCGGAGATCGGAAAGAAGATCGGCGCTGAAATCAAGATTGTTCGTTTTGCCCGTTTTGAGAAGGGTGAAGGGATTGAAAAAAGAGCGGACGATTTTGCCGCTGAGGTTATGTCCCAGATTAAAGCATAGGGGACACCGTTGGTGTTCCCTTTTTTTGCAGGAATTTTTCGGACTAAGCGCGAAGATAAAATATAAACTGGGGGTTAGGCCAGAATGGAATCACCTAAATATCAACGGATTATGCTTAAACTTAGCGGCGAGGCCTTGGCTGGGGAGAAAGGTTTTGGTCTTGATTACAAAGTGGTAGATCGGGTAGCTCGACAGATTCAGGAGGTTGTAAATTTAGGGGTTCAAGTTTCTGTAGTGGTTGGCGGCGGCAACTTTTGGCGGGGTTTAACCGCCAGCGCCCAAGGGATCGACCGGGCGACTGCCGACTACATGGGAATGCTCGCAACCGTAATGAATGCTCTAGCCCTCCAGGATTCCTTTGAAACAATTGGGATGGCGACGCGCGTATTGACGGCCATTGAGATGCGTGAAGTAGCCGAACCTTATATCAGGCGACGGGCGATTCGTCATTTGGAAAAAGGACGGGTCGTGATCTTTGGCGCCGGTACCGGTAACCCGTTTTTCTCGACGGATACCGCGGCGGCCTTAAGAGCGATCGAAGTAGATGCGGAAATAATTTTGAAAGCCACAAAGGTGGACGGGGTTTATGAACAAGATCCGGTGCTCAACCCTGACGCCAAAAAGTTTGATGATCTAAAGTTTATTGAGATTTTAAACAAAAGACTAAAGGTGATGGATTCTACCGCCACCTCCTTATGTATGGATAACAAAATTCCGATTGTCGTTTTTAACCTGAATGAGGTTGGAAATATAAGAAGAATTATCATGGGGGAGAAAATTGGAACTTTTGTTAAAGGGGATGATTAACCGTGGAAACCATTAAAGAGATTCGGGAACAAGCCGACGAACGGATGCAAAAAGTGATTGAGGCGACGAAAAGGGATTTTGCCGCCATCCGGACCGGCCGCGCGAATCCGGCAATTTTAGACCGGGTTTTGGTGGAATGTTACGATGCACAGATGCCCTTGAATCAAGTGGCCAATATTTCGGCACCGGAAGCCAGAATGATTCTTGTTCAACCCTGGGACAAGTCACTTTTATCTGCAGTGGAGCGGGCTATTTTAAAGGCCGATTTGGGTTTTAATCCAAGTAACGACGGGAATGTGATTCGGTTAGTTGTTCCGCAGTTAACAGAGGAGCGCCGTCGAGAGCTGGTTAAAGTCCTAAAAAAGGATGCGGAGGAAAAACGGATTGGCATCCGTAATATTCGCAGGGAGGCCAATGACAACATCAAAAAACTGGAGAAAGACAGTGTAATTGCCGAGGATGACAGTAAAAAAGCATTAGACGATATTCAGAAATTGACTGATAAATACATCGGGGAAATTGATCAATTAACTGCCAATAAAGAGCAAGAAGTTATGGAGGTCTAATCTTTGGCTTTATACTCCCTTTCACCCAAGGGACTTTGGCACCGGCTCAAAACAGCCAGTCAAGCCCAGTCCTTAGAACCGGGTAATCCGGCGCTCCCCAAACATGTTGCGCTGATTATGGATGGTAATGGCCGCTGGGCCCGGAAACGGAATCTACCCCGGACCTCCGGCCATGAAGCCGGTTTACAAAAGGTGCGGGAAATTGCGGAGGAATGTGGACGTCTAGGTATTCCCTATTTAACGCTCTATGCTTTTTCTACCGAAAATTGGAAACGTCCAAAAGCAGAAGTTTCATTTTTAATGAACCTTTTTTATGATAGTTTAAAGGATGTCACAACGACATTAGATGAGCAAGAGGTGCGCATTGACTTTCTGGGCATTCCGGACGGTTTGTCCCCGAAGCTGCTGAATTTGGTCAAAGAAGTCCAAGCCCAAACCGCAGCCCACCGCAGACTCACCCTGAATTTAGCCATTAATTACGGTGGCCGCAACGAGATCCTGCACGCCGCCAAGGAATTGATGCGGGCTGCAGCCAGGCAAGAGATGGATCCGGAGGTGCTTACGGAAAAACAGTTCGCCGCTTACCTGTTTACAGCCGGACAACCCGATCCGGATCTGCTCATCCGCACCAGCGGTGAACAACGAATTAGTAATTTTCTGCTGTGGCAAACAGCCTATACGGAATTATACTTTACCGATACCCTCTGGCCCGATTTTGGTCCGGCGGAATTACGCGCGGCCTTGGTGGCTTACATGAAGCGATCCCGGCGGTTTGGCGGGATTAAGAAAGGGAGAGGAAAGTGAAGACACGAATCTTAGCGGGAGTTATCGGGGGATTACTCTTTCTTTTTTTAATTTTTCAGGGTGGGATCTGGCTAAGCCTTGCGGTGGCCTGCCTGTCAATCCTGGCGACGCGAGAGATTTGCCAGCTTCTGCAAAAAACCGGCATTGAGGTTAGTTTTCCCCTCGTCCTTCTATTTAACTTAATCATGACGATCGGACAATCTTTTGTCCTTCCAGAAGGTAGTCACCGGCTCCCAGCCGGTGATTTTGGCGGGTTATATTTTTTGGCGCTTCTTTTTATTGCTTTCCTGATCAACATGGGGAAAGGCGTGACGCAAACGACTCTGGTTTCAATCTTTGCTCACTTATTTGTGCTGTTTTACCCAGGTTTTCTTTTTCTATATATCATATCAATCAGGAACTTTCCGCAGGCTTACGGCTGGCAATGCCTAATTTTTGCCTTTGCAGTGATTTGGGGGACAGATAGCGGAGCGTATTTCATCGGTTCTGCTTTGGGAAAAACGCCGCTGGCTTCAAAGCTCAGCCCGAATAAAACGGTGGAAGGCGCCCTCGGCGGACTGGTGGTGGGAACCCTCTCCGGCGTTCTGTTCGGTCTGTTTTTTCAGTTCCCGCTATTTTGGTCGATCGGAACCGGGCTGCTTACTAGTATTGCGGGGCAGACCGGAGATTTGTTTGAATCTTTGCTGAAAAGAACGGCTGGTCTCAAAGATTCGGGAGTTTTTATGCCCGGTCACGGCGGTGTGCTTGATCGTTTTGACAGCGCCTTCTTTGCGCTCCCCGTTGTTTATTATTTGGCCTTATTGCTTATTTAAGTGCTTTCCATAGGTCAATTTTTTGTTTTTGCTAATCTCGGAGCATGATTTCTATGGTTCGGACGTATGCTTAACAGGGTGGTAGTGTTGGTAATTCCCGAACAGCTCCGTTTTAAACTGGTTTTTGTACTGTTGATCTTCCTTTTTATTCTGGTAATGAAGTACCTTTTCCCGTTGGTGAGTCCATTTTTGTTTGGCTTAATCATTGCGTCCCTGATCGAGAAACCGGTGACCTTGCTCCGACGCTGGTTTGGTTTTCCTCGGTCCTGGGCTGTCCTCCTTGTGCTCTTGTTAACCGTGCTCTTGTTAGCTTTCTGCTTAACCTTCTTGTTGGCCCGTCTTTATCAAGAGGCCAGAGCATTACTGGTTGCTTTACCAAGCCAGGTTAAGATGATTAGCCAAGGATTGGAACGGTTGAAGGGGGAGATCACGGCCGGTCTCCAGTGGCCGGAGGGGTTTTGGGACTATGGTTCCTTGTGGGTAGATAATTTACGGTCGACGATCAGTGGATTGCTCCAGAATGCTTTAAATCTCAGCGCCAGATTTCCGGTTTTCCTCTTTAACCTGTTTTTAAGCTGTTTTGCCGCCTTCTTTCTAAGTCGAGACCGGGTAAAAATTAAACACTCGATTTTAGCAATTTTCCCGGAGCGCTGGCAAACAGCCGTCCTTGTACTCCACCGCCAAACGCTTGTTTCGGGGTGGAGCTTCTTACAGGCCCAGTTTTTACTGGCCATGTTGACCGGTTTGCTTTCGGCAGTATCCTTGGCGCTCTTCGGTTTTTCCAAACCTTGGTTTGTTGGGACCATCCTTGGGGTCTGTGATTTTCTCCCCCTAGTTGGTCCGGCAGTGGTCTTTCTGCCTTGGATCGGGTGGCAACTAGCGATGGGGGGAATTTCCCACGCCTGTTACCTGGGTCTAATTTTCCTTGTTACCCTTGGGGTTCGTCAATTGCTCGAAGTGCGGCTGGTCGGAGTAAAACTGGGGCTCCACCCTTTACTGGTGCTCATCTCTTTGTACATTGGCGTTAAAAGTTTGGGTGTGTACGGATTGATCTTTGGACCGCTCTGCTGTGTTTTCCTGCGTTCCTTATACTTGGGCATGATTAAGCTGAACCCCAGAAATAGTTGTGGCGCTAAATGAAGGTGATTAAACGTGAAAAAAAACTTAGTAATTCTTGGCGCGACCGGGTCGATTGGACGGCAAACCCTTGAGGTGGTTGAAAACCTCGCCGCCGACTATCGGATCTATGGCCTTACGGCCCACCACCAAGGGGCATTGTTGAGCGCGCAAATCAGAAAGTTCCAGCCGACGAAAGCGGTGGTGACCGCAGCGGAACAATACCAATCGGTACTCGCGGCGACGCCGGAGTGGGCAGGTCAGTTACTGGCTGGGCCGGAAGGCTTGATTGAACTGGTGACCGATCCTGCAGTTGATGTGGTGGTATCGGCCGTGGTCGGAGCGGCTGGGATCCGGCCAACACTGGCCGCCCTTGAGGCCGGTAAGAAAGTAGCCCTTGCCAATAAAGAGTGCCTAGTGGCAGCCGGTGAACTGATCCTGGCGGCGCTGGAAAAAGAAAAGAACGCGGCCTTAATCCCGGTCGATAGCGAGCATAGCGCTATTTTCCAATGTCTGCAGGCGATCGCGGCACCCGATCTAAAACAAGTGCACTTAACCGCTTCGGGCGGGCCTTTTCGCCAATTTACCACTCAGCAGATGGAAGCGATCACCCCTGAAGCGGCCCTGAATCATCCTACTTGGCAGATGGGGGGTAAAATCACCATTGATTCGGCAACCCTAATGAATAAGGGCTTAGAAGTTATTGAAGCCCACTGGTTATTTGGGCTTTCCTACGATCGGATCAAAGTCGTGGTTCATCCCCAGAGTATAATCCATTCCTTAATCGAACTAGTCGACGGTTCGCTTCTGGCGCAGTTAGGTCCGGCCGACATGCGCCTGCCAATCCAATATGCTTTAACGTTTCCGGAGCGGAAAGGAAACCCCTTTTCCCGCCTGGATCTTTATCAGCTTTCCGATCTCCAGTTTTATCCTCCGGACGGCGCGCGGTTTCCCTGTTTGGAACTGGCCTATGCAGCCGGGAAAGCGGGGGGCACCCTGCCAACAGTCTTGAATGCGGCCAACGAAGAAGCCGTCCGAGCTTTTCTGGCGGGAGAGATAACTTTTTTAGGGATTCCCCGTTTAATTGAGCAAGTAATGAATGAATACGATAAAGGGATTAACCGGGACCTTAATCTGGAGACTATCCTCGCGGTGGATGCGTGGGCTCGACGGGTAAGCCGACAATATCTTCCCGGTTAGTCAACCGAAAAAGGAGGCTATCAGGCTTGTCGTGGGCGACCATACCGGTGTTTATCGGGCTTTTTGGTTTTATCGTCCTGATCCACGAAGGTGGTCATTTTTTCTGGGCACGACGCTTTGGGGTTACCGTTCACGAGTTTGCCATCGGCTTGGGTCCAGTGTTAGTTCAGAATAAAAGGAAGGATGTTCTTTACTCCTTACGGGCGATCCCATTGGGCGGTTTTTGTAAAATCGCCGGCACGGAGTTGGCGCTGGAGGGGAAAAGCGCGGAGCCGCCGCCTGGTGTTAAACTCTTTAGCGATCTTTCCCTGGGTCGGAAGCTATTGGTTGTTTTGGGGGGACCCCTTAGTAATCTCCTCTGCGCCTTGCTGACCTTTATCTTGATCGCAGCGGTTCTAGGGTTACCGACTGAATTGCAGAGTGACCGCGCTGTTGTTGGTTTTATCGAGCCCAACTCTCCTGCTTTTGAAAGCGGACTTAAAGTCGGCGACGAGATCGTGGCGCTTAACGGACAACCGATTTCCCGCTGGGGGCAGTTATCCGGCCTGATCCATCAGGCGACCAACCAAAAGCTACGGTTTACGGTAAATAGGAAAGGTACGCTTTTGGTTCGGGAGATTACCCCAGTCTTTGACGCCACCATGGAAGTGGCTAGAATTGGGATTTACCCGGCCTATACAGTGAAAAGATTGCCCTGGCCGGAAGCGATTCGGTACGGGGTGACCATTACTGGCCGCCAAGTGGTGGCGATCCCGCTGAGCATCGTCCAAATGTTGACCGGAAGGGTAAAGCCGCAGTTTATCGGGCCGCTGGGGATGGTCGGTGTGATCGACCAGGCTCTAAAATCTGGTTTATACTTGTTCTTTACGATGCTGGCCAGCTTCAATCTTTTTATGGGGATCTTCAATCTTTTGCCGATTCCATTACCCCTGCTGGATGGAGGGTGGGTCGTCATTTACCTCTTGGAAGGGATGCGCAGAAAAGAGTTTAAACCCGAGCAGAAAGCCGTTGCTCAGTTGATCGGGGTAGTAGTTTTGATGGCTTTTTATCTTACTGTAATCTATAGTGATTTTGCCAGCATCATTCGGCGATTAATACCAAAAAGTTAAATCGACTCACGACAACTTAAAAAATCAACTGACAATGCAAAAAGCCCAAGGGAGGATCATTATGGCCGGAAAGCGTAAAAATCCGTGGTTGGATCCGAATAAAGAAGGTAAATCCAAGGGGAGACGAGGCCAGCGCTACTGTGCCCGCTGTGGGAATACGGTGCGTCAAAGTCGAATCTTGAAAGTACATAATCTTTGTGAATATTGTGTCCAAGAGATGATTAGAAAAAAAGAACAGAACTGGGTCTGCCGTGGTTGCGGGCGTTTTGCCCCGGAAGAAGTGAAAGCGGGGAAGGGTTACTGTCGGCAGTGTCTCTGTTCAGCCTGTGGTCGACCGGATCCAACGGCTGTACCCAAGTTCGGTTTATGTCGGGAATGCGCCAAGATCGCCGGTGTTTTCTGCCTGCGTTGCGGGAGGGAAGCGCCGGCCCAGGTCCGGAAGAACAGAGGTTACTGTGATCGCTGTGCGCAAAGGAATCAAAGCAGGGACAAGCTGTAAGAGAGGCGATAAAATGACTCCACGCAAGAAGACCCGTCCCATTAAAGTCGGGAAACTGGTGATTGGTGCCGATGCGCCGATTGTGGTCCAATCAATGACCAATACGGATACCCGGGATGTTGCTGCCACCTTGCGGCAGATTGAAGAACTAGTTGCCGTCGGTTGTGAATTGATCCGGGTGGCGGTACCGGACCAAGCCGCCGCTGATAAGCTTAAAGAGCTTGTCCAGCGCTCACCCTTACCGGTTGTTGCTGATATCCATTTTGATTACCGCTTGGCATTGGCGGCAATCGAGGCCGGTGTGGCCAAACTGCGGATCAACCCGGGAAATATCGGCGGTTCCGATCGGGTAAAAGCAGTGGTAGAGGCCGCGAAAGCTAATGGGGTGGCGCTACGGGTCGGGGCGAATGCCGGTTCATTGCACCGGAGTTATCTAGAACGTTCGGAGGGTGATGTGGTCGCGGCGATGCTCGCCAGCGTTGAAGATCAATTGCGGCTGGTTACCGCCGAAGGCTACGACCAGATTGTGGTCTCTCTAAAGTCTTCGGATGTTTTAGAGACGATCGAAGTTTATAACGCCTTTGCCACCCGGTGGGATTTTCCGCTGCATTTAGGGATCACCGAAGCCGGGATCCGCTGGCGGGGAACAATTAAGTCCGCCGTGGGGTTGGGGGTATTGCTTAACCAAGGAATTGGCGATACCATTCGCGTTTCCCTGACCGGCGATCCTCAGCACGAGGTGACTGCAGCCTATGAGATCTTAAAAGCGCTGCACATTAGGGAACGCGGGCCAGTGGTCGTGGCTTGTCCGACTTGCGGACGCTGTCAGATTGGTTTAGAGCAAATTGTCGAAGGAGTAGAGGAGCTGGTCCGGGATCTCCCTTACCCGCTACATTTGGCGGTCATGGGTTGTGTGGTGAATGGGCCGGGTGAAGCGTCCCGGGCTGACTTGGGCTTAGCCGGGGGGAAAGAGGAAGGAATCATCTTTCGCCATGGCGAAATCCTTCGGAAGGAGAAACAAGAACGGTTGCTACCGGCTTTTGCTGAGGAACTAAAAAAGTTGGTTTGGGAAAAGTACGGTGTTAAGATTTAAGAGGAAGCAGAAAGCGAGGAGGAAGATGGATCATGAGATACGCTGATTATTACATTCCAACCCTGCGGGAAGTGCCCTCCGAAGCGGAGTTGGACAGCCATAAATTGATGCTGCGGGCTGGAATGATCCGCAAAGCAGCGGCCGGGTTTTATAGTTTTTTACCACTAGGACACCGTGTTTTGAAAAAAATCACCGGCATTGTAGAAGAAGAGATGGACCGGGCAGGTGGGATGCAAGTTTTGCTCCCGATTGTGCAACCGGCTGAGATTTGGCGTCAAAGCGGGAGATGGGATGTCTATGGGGAAGAGATGCTCCGCCTGCAAGACCGCCATCAGCGGGATTTTTGTTTAGGACCGACCCATGAAGAGATGATCACGACTTTAGTTAAGGATGAAGTTCGTTCCTACCGGGAACTACCCTTACGGATTTATCAGATCCAAAATAAATACCGGGATGAAATCAGACCCCGTTTTGGGGTGATGCGCGCCCGTGAGTTTATAATGAAGGATCTTTACTCTTTTGACCGGGATGCCGAGGGGTTGAATAAAAGTTACGAGGCGATGTACGAGGCTTACGAACGGATCTTCACCCGGTGTGGACTACGCTTTCGTGCCGTTGAAGCAGATTCCGGAGCGATTGGCGGAGATGTTAGTCATGAGTTTATGGTACTGGCCCCCTCCGGTGAGGCAGTGATTCTCTATTGCGAAGCCTGTAGCTTTGCGGCGAACAATGAAAAGGCGACAGCCGCCTTGCCAAAAGCTATTGATGAAGCGCTGCTTAACCTAGAAGAAGTTGAGACGCCGGGTCAAGCTACTGTTCCGGAAGTAACGGCCTTCCTCCAGGTTGGTCCGGATCAATTGATTAAGACGCTTTTTTACGCCACCGATGAGGAATTCATCGCCGTTCTCGTCCGGGGGGATGATGAGCTTAACGAGATTAAACTAGGTAATTTAATTAATAAACCTTTTCGCCTAGCGCCGCCGGAAGAACTTGCGGCTCGACTTGCGCTACCCGTCGGTTACGTGGGACCAATCGGGCTCAAGGAGAAGAAAGTTAAAGTCCTGGCTGATTTACGGATTAAAACGATGAAAAATGCTGTGTGCGGTGCGAACCGTCAGGATTATCATCTTCGTAATGTCAACCCGGAACGGGATTTTACGGTTGATACCTTTGCCGATCTAAGACTGGCGAAGGCCGGCGATCCCTGCTCCCATTGTGGGCATCCCTTGGCGGAGACCAGAGGGGTGGAAGTCGGGCACATCTTCAAGTTAGGAACAAAGTACAGCAGTGCGCTCCAGGCGACTTTCCGTGATGAAGACGGGGTAGAGAAGCCCTTTATCATGGGCTGCTACGGGATCGGGGTCAGCCGTATTGTGGCTGCGGCGATTGAGCAAAATAATGACCAAGATGGAATTAAGTGGCCGCTACCGATCGCTCCTTTTCAGGTGACCATTTTGGCGTTGGGCGCGGAACAAAAGGCAGCCGCGGAAGAGATCTACCAGGAACTCTCCGCTGCCGGTGTCGAGGTGCTCTTTGATGATCGGGATGAGCGACCGGGCGTGAAGTTTAAAGATGCTGATCTAATCGGGATTCCCCTCCGCTTAACGGTTGGTCCCAAGAGTCTGGCCCAGGGCGAGGTGGAAGTAAAAGTCCGCGCTACAGGGGAAGATTTCCGTTGGCCGCTACCAGAAATTACAGCACGGGTGTTGGAATATCTTAGAAATGCGATGGATGCTTGCCGTTAGTCTGAAGGTTTTAAAAGCAAGGTGATAGTGGATGAAGATTGCAGCGGTAATCCCAGCCTATAACGAAGCAAAAAATCTTAGCCGGGTCCTCAAGCCTTTGCGGGAATGTCCGGAATTGGCAGAAGTGATTGTGGTTAGTGACGGCTCAACCGATGGAACTGCCGCCGTAGCCAGGATAATGGGCGCGCGGGTAATTGAGCTACCGCAGAACCGCGGAAAAGGTGCCGCGGTACAGGCGGGTTTGCAGGCGACCACCGCTGAAGTGATCCTCCTTTTGGATGCGGACCTGATCGGCTTGACACCACGTCATGTCCAGGATCTGCTGACGCCCATCTTTACCCAGCAGGCGATGATGACCATTGGGTACTTTACGTCAGGACGGCTCCCGACCGATTTATCCCAGCAGATGGCGCCGTTCCTCAATGGGCAGCGCGCGGTGACCCGAGAGCTACTGGCCGCCTTGCCGGACTTGGATCATAGTAGATATGGACTTGAAGTAATGATGAGTCGTTATGCGCGGGCTAAACATTGTAAAGTGGTCTGGGTTGACCTTCCCAACCTAAGTCAAGTGATGAAAGAAGAGAAAATTGGTTTGGTACGGGGTTTTGCCGCGCGCCTCCGGATGTACTGGCAGATTATCAAGGTCTTAGTGGCAGTTCGAATTCAATAAGCGGGCAAGTAACGGCTTTAATCAAAGCACAACCAGGGGGTTATCATGGAAAAAGAGTATCGGATCCTACCGAAAATTAAAAATTTAGCTGAACTGAGGGGGATTGAAGAGATCTCCCTTTTCTTTCCTGATCCGCAGCAGTTGGCCACCATTGAGATTGACCAAATTCTGGTCAATTGTCAGCGGCAAACGGTGGTTGTCCGCCTTAAAGGGGCAGCTGACTTGGATCAAAAGTTGTTGGAGGCTTTGGCGTCCAAGTTTTCGGCCTTGTTAAAAGTCGAATGTCAAGTTGAAGCGCTGGTGGAAGCAACACGAAGCCAAGAACCGGTGCCAAAGCAGACTGCGGAAAGCTTGGCCGACGCGGTTAAAAAGGATTTCCCGGCGGTCTTTGCTTGGTTTACCGACCCACCGCTGACTTTGGAACAGGAGACCAATCGACTGACATTTCATGTTAATTCACCTTTGGCGGTGGATTACATCCGACCACGGGAGAAACAGTTGTTGGCATGTTTGCAACAGATTGAAGGCAAATGTTATCAACTGTGTTACGAGATTGAAGAAGATCCGGCCGACTATTTAGTTCCGCTGGATTATCCATATGAACCGGAATTACTAATCCCGGAGAGCCCGCCGAAACCAGCGCCGCAGAAAGTAGATGCTGTTCTTTTAGGGCGAAAAATTAAAGAAGTGCCGGTTTTACTCAAGGATCTACCGGAAGCAGAGGAAGAAGTGATTGTGTCCGGAGAAGTACTGAAGGCGGAAGTTCGGACCCTAAAATCTGGCCGTAATCTGCTCATCTTTGATCTGACCGATGATACCGATTCGATTACCGTCAAGGCCTTTGCCACCACGAAGCAGGATCCATCAGCCGAGGTCCAGAAAGGGATGGAGCTAAGGGTTAAAGGCAATTTGCAATATGATGAATATGCGAAGGAAATCGTTCTGATCGCCCGTAGCATTCAGTTGGACCCCCGCCCCGAGATTCAGGACACAGCGGACGAGAAGCGGGTGGAATTACATCTGCATACCAAAATGTCGGCGATGGACAGTATCGTTGAGTTAGAAAAAGCGATCAAAACAGCGGCGGCCTGGGGCCATGAAGCTTTGGCCATTACTGACCACGGCGTCGTCCATGCTTTTCCCGATGCCGCCCGTTTAGGCAAGAAATACGGGATTAAGATCATCTATGGAATGGAAGGTTACCTTGTTAATGACCAAGAACCGATTGTTACAGCGGCTCCGGATTCTAGTTTTACCGAGCAGGCGATTGTGGTGGTTGATCTGGAAACCACCGGTTTAAATCCGCAGTGGAACGAATTGTTAGAGGTCGGAGCGGTTAAGATCGAGGCGGGTGAAGTGACCGCTACCTTCGAAAAATTAGTCCGGCCTGAGCGTCCAATCCCCCATAAGATTCAGCAGCTCACCGGAATCAATGATGAAATGGTAAAAACAGCGGCGCTGCCGGCGCAGGTTCTGGCGGAGTTTTTGGCGTTTATGGGAGACGCGATTTTGGTAGCCCATAATGCCCCGTTTGATTACGGGTTTCTCCGGAATAAGGTTGAAAAACATCTCCAGGTTGAGTTTCGACCACCGGTGGTGGATACATTATCGCTGAGTCGAGCCCTCTGGCCGCAGCTGAAAAGCCACCGTTTAGATGCGGTGGCGAAGGAACTGCGGATCCCCCAAGCCCAACATCACCGGGCCGGTGATGATGCCCTGACGGCTTGGCGGATCCTAGAGAAGGGTTTGGAGCTTTGTCGGGCTCGTGATCTTACCAAGTGGTCGGATCTTAATGGTTTGACACAAGCGGTAAGGCCGGAAAGTTTACATCCTTATCATATTATTCTGTTGGCGAAAGACCAGACCGGCTTGGGTAATTTGTATCGTTTGGTCTCATCTTCCCATTTGCAACATTTTCACCGTCATCCCCGGATCCCCCGCTCGCTTCTGACCGCCCACCGGGAAGGGTTGCTGGTGGGTTCCGCCTGTGAAGCCGGGGAGCTTTTCTCGGCTTTGCTAAACGGCGCTGATGAACGGAAGGTGCGGAAAATCGCTTCCTTCTATGATTTTTTGGAGATCCAGCCCTTGGCAAATAACGACTTTTTACTCCGGGAAGGGCGGCTCAGCCGTGAAGCATTGATGACTTTAAACCGCAATATTTGCCGGTTAGGGGATGATATGGCCAAGCCGGTGGTGGGCACCGGTGATGTTCATTTTCTCCGGCCTGAGGATGCGATTTTCCGGCAGATCCTCCTGAAAGGGCAGGGTTATGAAGATGCGCACCTGCAACCGCCCTTATATTTGCGCACTACGGCGGAGATGTTAGACGAATTTTCTTACCTCGGCGCTGATTTGGCGCAGCGGGTCGTCATTGAAAATACTCGGCAGATCGCAGCGGAGATCACGGATGTCAAACCGGTTCCCGATCAGTTTTACCCCCCCCAGATTCCCGGGGCGGATGAAGAGATTCGCACCACTGCCTATCAACGGGCTGAGGAATTGTACGGTTCACCTTTACCGGCAATCGTCGTTGACCGTTTGGAATTGGAACTGAAGAGTATTATCGGCCATGGGTACGCCGTCTTGTATTTAATCTCCGAAAAACTGGTAAAAAAGTCGATGCAAGATGGCTATTTAGTTGGGTCCCGAGGTTCGGTGGGCTCTTCTTTTGTGGCAACGATGTGTGGAATTACGGAAGTTAACCCCCTTCCTGCCCATTACCGATGTGCCGCCTGCTATTACTCGGAGTTTATGGAGACCGGTGCCATCGGTTCCGGTTATGATCTCCCGGATAAGGTGTGTCCCCAGTGTGGGGCGGCTTTGATCAAGGATGGTCAAGATATTCAGTTTGCGACTTTTATGGGGTTTGAAGGGGATAAAGAACCCGATATTGACCTTAACTTCTCCGGTGATTATCAACCGGTTGTTCACCGCTATACGGAGGAGTTATTTGGGAAAGGCTATGTGTTCAGGGCGGGGACCATTACCGGACTGGCTGATAAGACCGCTTTTGGCTTTGTCCGCGGTTATATGGAAGAGCAGGGACTGAAGTTGCGCCAAGCGGAAATTAACCGTTTAGTGCAAGGGTGTACGGGGGTCCGGCGTTCCAGCGGGCAACATCCGGGCGGGATGATTGTTATACCGAAGGACCAGGAGATTTATAACTTTACACCGATCCAGTATCCGGCGAATGATCGTAGTGCCGAATGGATTACCACCCACTTTGACTACCATGGCGCCTTAGAGGGGCGCTTGGTTAAGTTGGATATCCTCGGCCATGATGATCCCACCGTCATCAGGATGCTACAGGATCTGACCGGAGTCGATCCCAAGACGGTGCCGCTGGATGACTCGGATACGATGAAGCTCTTCTCCTCCGTGGAACCGCTGGGGATCAGTCCGGAGGATTTAGGTTTTGACTTGGGAACGCTAGGGATCCCGGAGTTTGGCACGGAGTTTGCCCGGCAAATGCTGGAGGAGACCAAGCCCCATACCTTTGCCGAACTCGTTTACATCTCTGGTTTGTCCCACGGGACCAATGTGTGGTTGGGGAATGCCCAGGAATTGATCAAAAACAAACAGGCTACCTTATTAGAGGTGATTTCGACCAGGGATAAAATCATGAATGACCTTATTTACCGGGGCGTTCCTCCGAAAGCAGGTTTTACAATCATGGAGAAAGTACGGAAAGGACGGAGTCTGGATGAGGATGATATCAAACTACTTAAAGAGTATCAAGTACCTCAGTGGTATATTGACTCCTGTCTGAAGATCCGGTATCTGTTCCCGAAAGCCCATGCGGCTGCCTATGTGATGATGGGATTTCGGATCGCCTATTTCAAAGTGCACTACCCAGAAGCCTTTTACGCCGCCTTTTTCTCCATCCGCAGCACCGATTTTGATGCGGAGAAAGTTATGGACGGACCGGATCAGCTTAAGAGTATCATTAGGGAACTGAAGGCGAAAGGAAACGAGATGACGGCAAAGGAGAAGGGACTCCATGCCACCTTGGAAGTGGCTTATGAGGCCATGCTGCGTGGGATACATTTCCTTCCTGTTGATTTGTACCGTTCCGATGCCACCCGGTTCTTAATTACGCCCCAGGGTTTGTTGATGCCCTTAACGACGATTCAAGGCCTGGGTGAAGCTGCGGCCCGAACTTTAGTGGAAGCGCGGAAAGATGGTGAATTCTATTCGGTCGAGGACCTGAAAACAAGAGCCCGTTTGTCTTCTGCTGTCATTGAGGTACTGACACGCCAAGGTTGCCTGCGCGGTTTACCCCCCACCAACCAGCTGACCCTTTTTTAGCCCAGAGCAAAGCTTTTTATGGTGTCTTCCTAAAAAGGTGAGAACTTGACAAAAGACTTCGGCTTGGTAATAATTAATTTATTAGTAAATCGGGAAATACTTGATGGAGGACTGAATTTGTTTTTATTTGCGATCATCATCTTCGTGATCGGTGTGGATCAATTTTCAAAATGGCTGATCACACGGTCCTTGGTCATGCACCAGAGTGTGAATGTACTGCCCGGAGTTATTTCTTTTACCCGGATTAGTAATCCGGGAGCTGCTTTCGGCATCTTACAGAATAAAATGGTTCTTCTGATTGTGACTCCGTTGCTCCTTTTTTCCCTGGTCTTTCTGTTTCGGAAAGAGATTATGCAGTATTCTTTTCCTTTCCGCTTTGGGTTGGCTTTGTGTGTAGGTGGGGGAGTCGGCAACTTAATCGACCGCCTGGGGAATCAAGGCCACGTTATCGATTTCATTGACCTTGAATTTTGGCCTTTCAAAAATTTCCCCGTTTTCAATCTGGCGGACACCGCAATATTTGTTGGAGCAATCCTTATTTTTGGCGCTTTGACGCGACTGGAGAATTAAAAAAGGCGGGAGGATGACAAAATGCATCCTATATTGTTTAGCTTTGGGCGGATTAATGTATACTCCTATGGCTCGATGGTAGCTCTGGCTTTGCTCTGCGGTCTACTGATGGTCGGCTCGATGGCTCGTAAGCGTAAGATCGCCACCTTCGAGCAGATTATTGATTTTGCCTTCTACGTGATTATCGGTGGCCTCATCTTTGCGAAACTGGTGAACGTGCTTTATGAATATCGGAGCTACCTTGATAATCCGGCGTCGATCTTCTCCGGATTTACCGGATCCTTTTTCGGGGCGGTCATTGGCGGTGTATTGGTCGGGGTTTGGTATACGAAAAAGGCGTCGATTGATACCTGGCATTTGGCCGATTTGATCGCGTTATATATTCCCCTTGGTCATATTTTAGGACGGGTGGGCTGTTTGTTGAGTGGTTGTTGTTACGGGGTCGAATCACAGGTACCATGGGCGTTACCATGTGCCGCCGGTGATCACCTTTTACGCCACCCGACCCAGATCTACGAAATACTGGCGAATCTCTTGATATTTCTTGTCCTTCTCTATTATGATCGCCGGGCGCAGCGGCAGCCTAACCGGTACTTTGCCGGGTTCATCTTTGGCCTTTATGTCGGCCTTTACTGCTTAGCCCGGACGGTGGTGGAGATTTTTCGCGACAGCCAGATTTTAGCTTTTGGCTGGCTCCGGACCACGCAGGTCTTTTCTTTAGGGATTGCCGTAGTGGTCTTCGCCTATATTATAATTCGGCAAAAAAAACAAGCAAGGAATGAATATGGCGCTGCTTCATCGCTTCAAAATTAGCGCGGAAGATGAAGGAAAACGGATCGATACTTTTCTGGCCCAGATGGCGGAGCTACCATCCCGTGCTTTTGCCCAGAAGCTCCTTAAAAACGGAAAGGTAAAGGTCAATCACTGCGCCGTTAAACCCAGTTACTTACTGCGGGACGGGGATGAGATCGAGGTTGAGGTGGAGGAACCCAAACCCCTTGAGCTTAAGGCGGAGGATCTACCCCTTACGATCCTCTACGAAGATGCGGATCTAATTGTCGTCAACAAACCCCGGGGAATGGTGGTTCATCCGGCTGCCGGTAACTCCAGTGGAACACTGGTTAATGCGCTGCTTAAGCACTGCCATGATCTATCCGGCATCGGTGGGGTAATGAGACCCGGGATCGTACACCGCTTGGATAAGGATACCTCCGGGGCGCTGGTGGTAGCCAAGAACGACCGTACCCATCTGGCCTTATCCAATCAGTTAAAGGCGAGGCAGATGTCCCGGATTTATGTGGCGCTCGTCCATGGTACGCTCCCGGCTATGAAAGGCGAGATTAATGCGCCGATCGGACGCCATCCACGGCAGCGGAAGCAAATGGCCGTGCATCCGCAGGGCAAACCGGCTTTAACTTATTACCGCGTTTTGGCCTCTTTTGGACCCTACACTTTAGCACAAGCTCGGTTAATATCGGGGCGGACCCATCAGATCCGGGTGCATTTTAAGTATATCGGACATCCCGTCGCCGGAGATCCGGTGTACGGACAAGCCAAAGAACCTTTCGCCATCGGTGGGCAAGCCCTACACGCCGCAGTGCTTGGGTTCACCCACCCCCGTTCTGGTAAAGATCTGCGGCTGGTGGCGCCTCTGCCGACTGATCTTGAAGCGGCGATTGCCTATTGCCGACGCCGATGGGCGCCAGAAAATAGTGAGAATGCCCTTGACCTCTTTCAAGAATGGTGATATAATTTTGATTGAAATTAAGCCTTAAGTAGAAGCCTCTGCTTCTCACCCAGCGGTTTTAACCAGTTTGGGTTGACTTGTGAACACAAAAGTGATCGTCGATGATCAATTGTTTACGATTACTGTCACGAAGCGAGTAGAGGTTCTGCTCGCTTTATTTATTATTCCGGATATATAAAACAGGAGGTGGCGGCCGATTAATAGTGAGCTGCGTGTAAACGAAGAGATTCGGGTCAGAGAAGCAAGGGTGGTCAGTGCTGACGGCGAACAACTAGGGATCATCCCGGTAAAAGAAGCCCTACGGATTGCCCGGGAGAAAGACTTGGATTTGGTGGAGGTGGCGCCTGCCGCGAAACCACCGGTCTGCAAAATCATGGATTACGGTAAATACCGGTATGAGCAGAGTCGGCGGGAGCGAGAAGCGCGAAAACGGCAGAAAGTTGTAGACATTAAGGAAATCAGGTTAACACCGAAAATTGAAACCCATGATTTTCAAGTTAAAGTAAAACGGGCATTAAAGTTTTTAGAAGGTGGCGACAAAGTAAAGGTTTCCGTAAGATTCCGCGGACGGGAGATCGTCCATGCCGATCTGGGCAAAAAACTTCTGATGCAGCTTTACGAGGCCGTTAAAGAAACGGCTACCCTTGAACGGGAACCGAAGGTCGAAGGAAGAAATATGATCATGATTCTATCCGCTAAACAGGAATAATAGCATTACTGGAATACTTTGATAAGGGGAGAAAAAAATGCCGAAAATGAAAACCCACCGTGGAGCGGCCAAAAGATTTACCTTGACCGGAACAGGCAAGATTAAAAAGAACAAAGCGTACCGGAGCCATATTTTGGAGAAGAAATCACCCGAGCGGAAAAGAAACCTGCGCAAAGCCGAGCTGGTTCATGCTGCCGACGAAAGACGGGTTAGAAGGATGTTAGGTTTACAATAATTTGTCCGCGACGGGTAATAGATAGGAGGAATTAATTTGGCACGCGTTAAAGGTGGTTATACCACACGTCGACGTCATAAAAAAGTACTCAAATTAGCAAAAGGATACCGGGGATCCAACAATCGTTTATATCGGATTGCCAATCCTAAAGTCTTAAAGGCCTTAACTTATGCCTATCGGGATCGGCGAGTGAAAAAGCGGGATTTCAGAAAACTCTGGATTACGCGGATCAATGCGGCCGCTCGGATGAACGGGATGTCTTACAGCATGTTTATCAGCGGTTTGAAGAAAGCCGGCGTCCAGATTAACCGTAAAGTCCTGGCGGATTTGGCCGTTAATGACGGCGTTGCTTTTGAGAAGCTTGTTTCCGTAGCTAAACAACAACAATAAACGTAAAACGGCCATCCGGCCGTTTTTGGCTTTAAGGAGGCGTCGGTGTGACTCTATTAACCAGTCGGGATAATCCGTTAATTAAAACCGTTATTTCTTTACAGAAGCGAAAAGGACGGGAGAAACACCGGCTATTTTTAGCAGAGGGTCCCCACTTGTTGGAGGAAGCGCTTAAATCTGCTTTCACGGTCCGAAGTGTGATCGTGCAGGAAGGGGTTTCTTGTTCCGGATTATGGTGGACTTTGCTAAAGGAGCAAAGCGTCCCTGTTTATCAAGTCTTACCTCGCCTCTACCAAACCTTAACGGAGACACAGCATCCTCAGGATGTCATCGGCATAGTCGAACAACCAGCGGAAACCGGCGGATTTCCCCTGGTGGACAAGGAATTTTGTGGATTGCTCCTCAATGAGCTTCAGGATCCGGGGAATCTGGGGACGATCATGCGTACAGCTTGGGCGGCTGGATTTAAAAATCTCTTTACCACCCCGGGAACAGTGGATTCCTATAGTGGGAAAGTGGTCCGAGCGAGCCAAGGGGGGATCTTCAATATAAAGCTTTATACCCACCCGCTGGAGGAGATGCTTGCTTGGGCCAACAAGCAAGGTGTTAGAGTATGGGTTGCCGATCCGAAGGGGACTAAATTCCATTTTGAAGCGGATTTAACTGGGCCGACCTTATTTTTACTCGGGAATGAGGCCCATGGTTTTGACTGGTCCAAGCTGGAGAAGGGCCGGGTGGTGGAGGGTCTAAAGATTCCGCTACCGGGAGGGGCCGAATCGTTGAATGTTTCGGTCGCGGCGGCAATTCTCCTTTATGAAGCGTTACGCCAGCAAATGGTGGTTGTGGGCTAAGTTAAGGACATAAACCCTGTTTCTAATTCATAGTTTAATTAGAGACTCTGGACGAAGCGGATGGTCATCGGCGACCCGGTGATGACCGCTCGGCCAAAGGAGGAGGGTTGTCTGGTGAAAAACGCTGTTCTTCTATATCTACTGGTTTTTCTCTGGATGTGCGGCGTTTATGATCAGTTTAAGCGCTTATGCCGACAACGGAGCGCCGCCTCTGCCGCGGCCTTTGTTTTCCGGATCCTACTGGGTAATTACCCGATGGCAGCGGGTGTAGATGGGACTTGTGACAAGCAATTAATAAAGATGGCTATTTTAATTAAAACAGGCGAACTGCTTTCCCTAGTCCTTTTGCTAAGGATCTTCTGGCTTAACCAGTGGGGAGAAGCGGTTTTGCTGCTCTTGATTTTGAGTGCGCTCGTTTTAGCCTTTTTTTACTTAGTGTCGCTCCAGGCTGGGAATAGCCAGGCCATGCAATGTGTCTACCCATTATCAGAGGAGTATGGGGTGTATGAAATTACGCTGAAGTCTGGTATCGTCCGGGATTGGGTTGGTACCACCTTAGCCGAACTGGATCTTAGGCGGAAGGAACTGTTGGTTTTGTCGATTGTCCGTTCCGGACAATTAATCGTTTTTCCTAAAGGGCCAGAGGTATTATTGGCCGACGACCGCTTGTTGGTATTTGGAAAAACGGCGACGTTACCCGTTGAAACCGACGGAAAGGGCCAGACTTTAAAGGGGAAAGAGGAATAAATCATGGAAGCAGCAGACAATCGTCAGGAAGTATTAGGGGATTTTATGATGGTAAAGGCTTTAGAGGATGGCGTGACCATTATCGGGTTAACCCGCGGTAAAGATACTAAGTTTCATCATACCGAAAAATTGGACTGCGGTGAAGTGATGATTTTTCAGTTCACCCACCATACTTCCGCCATTAAAATCCGGGGGCGTGCAGAGATCTTTACTAAACACGGGCAGGCGACAGCCGGCCACTAGGTCAAAATCCCATTCTTGCCAAAAAACCAACGGTGATGATTCCCTCCTCGGATTGGATTCATATAATGATAGTAAACATGAATTAAGGAGGAAAGGTCATGACCGATGGTTCCTACGAAAAAAATAATAACTATCTGCCTTTTATACTTTTCCTAATCCTCATTTTGTTGATTTTAGGTAGCGTCGGCTATTAATAGTTAAGGGGAGCGCTGACTCCCAATTTTGTTCGGGTGGCTACCGGTACGGATTCAGCTAAAAAGTATTCGGCGGGAGGAGGTCCGAGATGCAGTTGAGATTTGCCGGTTTGAACATCTCTCCCTTTACCCTCTTTTTGATCCTGATCTTATTGGTTTTAGGTTTTTCTTAGAAAAGGAAATTATATTTTTTATAACACGTTGCTACGCGAAACGATTACCAGGAAGATCCGATCTTTCCTGGTTTTTTTCTTTCTTCGCTCAACTGGAAACTGGTGAAAAGATACTAAGGATGCAAGGTTTATGGGATGCTAATGGTAATGAGGTGGAGAAAGAATGAGTAAGCTGGCAGGAACTTATAATCGTTTACAGAATGAGCAATCCCCCTACTTGCGGCAACACGCGGAAAACCCCGTTAACTGGTACCCCTGGGGGGAAGAAGCCTTTACCGTCGCGAAAGCGGAAGATAAACCGATCTTTTTGAGTATCGGTTATTCAACTTGTCACTGGTGCCATGTGATGGAGCGGGAGTCCTTTGAAGATGAAGAAGTAGCCTCATTAATGAATGAGGTGTTTGTCTCCGTCAAAGTCGACCGGGAGGAGCGGCCAGATCTGGATGGGATCTATATGGAGGTTTGTCAGGCGATGACCGGAAGCGGGGGCTGGCCTTTAACCGTCATCCTGACGCCGGAACAACAACCATTTTATGCCGGAACGTACTTTCCGAAAAACAGCAGTTTTGGCCGGGTTGGTATGTTGGAACTGATAAGGAAAATCCAAGAACTCTGGAAGAAACACCGGGACGAATTGGTGACCATTGCCGAAAAAAACACCGCGGGGTTAAGAGCCGGGGAGCCCAGGAGTGACCAGGAGGATTTGGACATAACCCTTTTGGAGCAGGGATTTGGACAGTTGGCTGAGGCTTACGATGCTGAGCATGGGGGCTTCGGTTTTGCGCCTAAATTTCCGACTCCCCATAACCTCAACTTTTTATTGCGGTATTGGAAGCGTTCCGGAGCACAAAGAGCTTTGGAGATGGTAGAACGGACCTTAAATGCCATGCGGGATGGGGGGATTTACGATCAAATTGGTTATGGCTTCCACCGTTATTCCACGGATGAACGTTGGTTGGTTCCCCATTTTGAAAAGATGTTATACGACCAGGCCTTACTGATCCTGGCTTATCTAGAATCTTATCAGGTAACGGGTAATAATAGTTATCGGCAGACGGCGGAAGAGGTTTTTACCTATCTCACCACTGTGCTGCGGGATCCAAGCGGTGGATTCTATAGCGCGGAAGATGCCGACAGTGAAGGGGTTGAGGGGAAGTTTTATCTATGGACCAGCCAGGAAGTGGCAGCCCTCCTGAACCCGGAGGAAACTGCACTCATCACCGCCTATTTTGGGCTCACCGCTGACGGTAATTTTCGGAGCCCGGAGCATGAGGCCGGTGCCAATATTCTTTACCGTTCGGCAGACCTCACCATAGTAGCCCAGCAGTTAGGGCTTGATCTGGAGCAAGCCCGAGAGCTTCTGACGAGCGCCAGAACTAAACTCTATACCAACCGGGAACAAAGAGTCCATCCCTTTAAAGATGATAAAATTCTCACCGACTGGAATGGCTTGGTGCTAGCGGCTTTAGCCAAGGGAGGGCGGGTTTTACAGGCTCCCCGTTGGGTGCAGGCGGCGACCGCGGTTGCCGATTTTCTCCTAACCGTGATGAGGAGACCTGATGGTGGACTTTGGCACCGCTATCGACATGGAGAAGCGGGAATTACGGCCTTTCTCGATGATTATGCCTTTTTGATTTGGGGTTTGTTAGAACTTTACGAGACAACCTTTACCACGGAATATTTGGCGGCTGCTTTAGAATTGGCTTCCTACTTACGCCGACATTTTTTCGATCAGGAGCAGGGGGGCTATTTTCAAACTTCCTCTGCTGGAGAGCAGGTACTAGCGAGGCGAAAGGAATTATATGATGGGGCGATTCCTTCCGGAAACTCGAGTATGGTCCTTAACCTCCTGCGTTTAGCCCGCATTACTGGGGATCCTGCTCTCCAGCAAGAAGCGGAAAGAACCAGCGCTGCTTTTGCTGACCGGATCAGAAGGTCACCGGTGAATTACACGCAGTTGCTTTCCGCTTTGGATTTTGCCTTTGGACCAACCCGGGAAATTGTGGTGGTCGGACGACGAGGCGATGATCGAACTGAAAGGATGTTGGGTAAAGTGGCAGCGAGTTTTAATCCCCGCCAAATTGCGCTTTTTCGGCCAGTTGATGTCAAGAATCCGGAGATCACCAGGCTTGCTCCGTTTACCAAGGAGCTGACCGCCATAGAGGGACAGGCCACCGCCTATGTTTGCCAAAATTATCAGTGCAATCTCCCTACGACGGATTGGGATCGTTTTCGGCAGTTGCTTGAGGGATCGGCCCCGGACTGAGGACAATTGCTTTATCCAACCACGCTTGGGCTTCTTCGTGGGGTACATCAGAGAGCGCCGGGTCGGAGGTGATTCTTTCGACGGCGGTGGTCAAATGCTCACGGGCTTGCTCAAAGTGGCCCAGTTCTAATTCGCTACGGCCAAGCCAATAGTAGGATTCCACTGGCCAGGAAGTATGCTGAAGACACCACTCATAATTATCCTTGGCCGCGGCATAGTCTTGCTTTCCAAAGTAGATTTTGGCAATGAGGAGCACCGGGTCGGCGTCGCTAAGGTTGTAGGTGCGGGCTTTTTCCGCGGCTTTAAGGGCTTCGTCTAAATGACCGGTTTTATAATTGGTATAAGCTAGGTTGTAATAGACTTTATCATTGGCATAACCCTCTGCCAGCAAGGATTCGATTAGCGCCATGGCTTGTTCATATTGGCCTGCTTCCCGGTGGCAAACGGCCCAGACGTTTCGGAGTTGTGGTGATAGGCGTTTACCAGGTTTTTTGTCAGCCTCTTTCAGCAGAGCAGCCCCTTCTGCCCATTGTTTGCGGCGGGCTTTAATTAAGGCTAAATTAATGTATGGTTTGGGGCTAGCCGGTTGGTAAGCGATGGCTTTGCGTAAGTAAGTTTCCACTTTGTCCTGATCCATATTAAATGTGGCAATCAGGTTCCAAAAACTCGCCGGAGTAGTAAGAAAAAATAGCACAATCCAGACGATGACGCCAAGCCCGAAGGGAATCCAGCCCGGACGGATATAGAGCGCCACCCCACACCAAAGAAGCAGCAACCAGTGGATTTTTTCTTCCCATAAACGTTTAAATTGCATGACAATCCCTCACTTTTTACAAGCTGCATTCGAGCAGTATGAATATTAATATTATAACGGAGATAATGGCTTTATTCAATAACGGCCGTTTGCGATCACCACTGCGGACCGGTTTGGGAAGTATAGTTCCTAACTTTAAGGTTATACTAAAAATTCCCAATCCCCAAAGGAGGTGCCTATGTGGTGAAACTGCTCTATTTTTTCGACCTGTTTTTTTGGTACCTACAAAAATTAGCGCTGCTCATTATCCTGATCTGGCTGGGGCATTCCTGGTGGGAAAAAACGCAGGCGGCGAAGGAAGAGCACCCACCAAACTAAAGTAAGGGGGATCACGCTATTTTCCTTGTCAGAATTACCCTTTTTATAATATGATAATGAGAAGAATGGGATTCTGCTGGGATGAGAAAGGAAAGTGGTTAAGCTGAAAAAAAAGGTTGCGGTTTTAGGGCTTGGCATTGAAAACCTGGCTTTAGCGCATTATTTAATTAGGAAAGGCGAAAATGTTACCGTTTGTGACAGGCGAACTGCCACGCAATTGGGGGAACGTTTCGATACGCTAGCCGCTGCCGGGGTTGATTTTCGACTTGGACCAGCCTACCTCGATGGACTGGAAGATTTTACGGTTTTGTACCGCTCGCCCGGTTTGCCCTTATTCCAACCGGAATTGGTAAAAGCAAAGCAACAGGGGGTGGAGATTACCAGTGCCATTCGACTCTTTATTGCGCTTTGCCCGTGTCCGATCATTGGCGTCACGGGAACGAAAGGAAAAGGGACTACTTCAACGCTGATCTACCAGATGCTGGCTCATAGTCAGTGGCGAAAAAGTGCCCATGCCTATCTGGGGGGAAATATCGGGGTCGCGCCCTTTAGCTTTTTACCGCTCCTTTTCCCCGCTGATGTGGTCGTTTTAGAGCTGTCCAGTTTTCAGTTGGAGGATCTGGATCAGAGTGTAGAGATTGCTGTCGTCACTAATATTACCGAAGATCATCTGACCCCAGTCGATCCCAATAATCCCAACTATCACAAATCCCGTACCGATTATGTGCAGGCCAAGACCAATCTTTTCCGGCATCAAGACGGGTCTGAGGTCACGATTCTCAATAATGACGACGAGACGTGTGGTTCCATTGCCGGATTAGTACCCGGTGAATTACTGTCCTATGGTAGCAGCTTACAGTCGCGTGGCGCTTGGTATGAGCAAACCGCCACCGGTGATTATAAAATATTCTGGAACGTGGACGGCGTTACCGAGGAACTGATCGGCAGCGCCCAGATTAAACTGCGCGGAGAGCATAATCTGTTAAACATTGCGGCGGCAGCCTTGGCTGCCCACACCGGGGGCGCCGACCGGGAGTCAATTACTAAAGCTATCAGTGAGTATAATGGTTTAGAGCACCGTTTGGAGTATGTGGCGACCGTCGATGGCGTGCAATACTTTGATGACTCTTTTGCGACGGCACCGGAACCGACGATCGTTGCTTTACGTGCTTTTCAGGAACCCCTGATTCTAATTGCCGGGGGTGTTGATAAAGGAGCAAACTATCTTCCATTAGCCCAGGAGATTCTGGCTAGTTCAGTTAAGGCAGTCGTCCTCATTGGTAAGATGGCCCCGGTACTGCGGAAGATCATTACCAAGTTAGGACTGGAGCAGGGAAAAACCCCGCTGATGGTTGAAGGCGGCACTGAGATGTCTTCGATCATCAAAACCACCAAGAAATTGGCAAAGCCAGGGGATGTGGTGCTGCTTTCACCGGCCTGCGCCAGTTTTGATCTCTTTGCTAACTACAAGGAACGGGGTGTCCTTTTCAAAAAGCAAGTACTGGCTGCTAAGGAAGAAGATGTAATCTGATTAACGTAAACTAAAAGAGGAAAACCGGGAATTTATATTGAAGGATAAAGGGAGTACAGTTTTGAGCTGAGGAGATAAGATGAGGGGAGCAGTTTTAAGGAGGTTATAATGTCTGGTATTGTTGGTATCTGTCGAACAGGAGAAAAACAGCTGGTTGAAAAAATGTTGGCGAAGATCAGTCACCGGGGGACCGGGGGTAAACGCATCTTTGCGAAAAAGGGCGGCGTTTTAGGAGTCGTCTATCAGAAGGGAGAAAAGCCTCCCTTTCTTAATAATCCGCGGGGTACTGCCGTCTGGGATGGGCGTTTCTCGGGTGATTTAGACCAGGCGGAAACCGATTCACCCCTGGCGTTAGCAGCTTTGAAAGGGGGAGAGGTTTTCTTAATCCGGGATGGGCTTGGGATTTCCCCCCTCTATTATGGCGAAGTAGACGGGACGCTGGTTTTTGCTTCCGAGGTGAAAGCCCTAATCGGAGTCGCCTCGAAAATTCAGGAATTCCCCCCCGGGTATAAGTACCTTTCCGGAACAGGATTTCAGCAGTATTTTGGCTTAAAGCCCGTCGAGGCCTGGCCGCTTGGACAGGAAGAAGCGGCGCTCCGGTTAAGGAGAGCATTAGAGGAAGCGGTGGCCCAATATACAGCAGGACGGACGGAGATCGGCTCGCTGCTCTCCGGCGGTCTTGATTCTAGTACCTTGGCTGCCCTTGCCCGGCCGCAAGTAGACAGGTTGCACACCTTTGCTTGCGGGATGGAAGGAGCATCCGATCTGGAGTATGCGCGGGAAGTGGCGGATCATATCGATTCGATCCATCATGAAGCCATTTATGCGCTGCCGGATTTATGGAATGTTTTGCCGGACGTAATTTACCACTTGGAATCCTTTGATGCGCTTTTAATCCGTTCCGCCATCACCCATTATCTGGTGACAAAAATGGTGGCCGATTATGTGCCGGCCGCTTTCTCCGGTGAAGGGGGAGACGAGCTTTTTGCCGGCTATGCTTACTACAAAGATCTGGATCCGGACGATTTAAACGGTGAATTAATCGCCAGTATTAATCGGATGCATAATACCGCCCTACAACGGGTGGACCGGGCGGCTTCGGCCTACGGAACAGAAGCGTATGTTAGTTTCCTGGCGCCGTCGGTGGTTAAATTAGCGGTGCACATCCCCGTCGAGTATAAACTCCATGCTGAAGCGGATGAAGAACCGGTGGAAAAGTGGATTCTAAGAAAAGCCGTGGAGGACTTACTACCGGAACAGGCTTTGTGGCGACCGAAAGTGAAGTTTTGGGAAGGGGCGGGGGTCGAAGACCATTTAGCCGATTATGCCAAAACCCAGATTACGGATGCTGATTTTAGGCAAGAACGCCGGTTACCGGATGGTTCCTTCCTCAACACCAAAGAGGAACTGCTTTATTACCGGATTTTCACGGAGCACTTTGGTAACCTAACGGACCTGGATTTTGTCGGACGGACGAAAGGGGCCCCGAAAGTCCCTGAACCCCTATGAAATAATTAATCAATAGTTTAAGAGGCCATAAAGAAATACCCCCTTAAGGTTAAGGGGGTATGTTTTTATGGGATTAGTTTAATAAGTTTTCAGTTATTCGTAACGGAGTTTTCTTCCGCGGGGACAAAAGCGGCATAGATCCGGCGCATGGCTTCTTCAAAATCTTTGTTTTCGATCCCAACGATGATATTAATCTCACTGGATCCTTGGTCGATCATGCGGACGTTAATTCCCGTCAAGGCGGTAAAGAGCTTTGCAGCGATTCCCGGCGTATAAGCCATACCCAATCCCACGGTGGCAATTAGGGCAATATCATGAAAAACTTCAATGGCATCAGGCTGGCAGACGCGGCGAATATCGGCTACAAGCTCGTCTAATTTGTTATTAAGCTGGGAATCGGCAATTACCACCGAAATGGTATCAATACCGGAAGGCATGTGCTCGAAGGAGATGCCATGATCTTCAATGACGGAGAGCAGTTTCCGCGCATAACCCGTCTCGGAATGCATTAGGGTTTTTTCAATGGCAATAATAGTAAAGCCTTTGCGTCCGGCTATTCCAGTGATCGAGCCGGGACTTTTAATATTGCCGTTATCTTTAACGATTAAGGTGCCGGGGGCGTCCGGATCATTGGTGTTTTTAATGTTAATCGGGATCCTGGCTTCCCGCACCGGATAGATTGCTTCTTCGTGCAGCACGGTAGCGCCCATATAGGCCAGTTCCCTTAGTTCCCGGTAGGAGATGGTGTTGATTGTTTTCGGGTTGTTGACGATGCGCGGATCAGCCATGAGAAAGCCGGACACATCGGTCCAATTCTCATAGAGATCGGCATTTACGCCGCGGGCGACAATGGCACCGCTAATATCGGATCCGCCCCGTGAGAAGGTTTGAACTCGACCGTCGGGCGTCGCGCCATAAAATCCAGGGATCACTGCCTGTGGATAGCGGGCTAATTCCCGACCGAGGATCTCCTGAGTTTTTTCGGCGTCAAATTTTCCTTGTTCGTCAAAGCAAATCACTGCTGCCGCATCAACAAAGGCAAAGTCTAAATAGGCCGCAAGGATTCGCCCATTAAGATACTCCCCCCGGCTGGCCGTGTAGTCGGCGCTGGCGCCGGACGCGATCTTGGCTTCGATAGCAGTTAGTTCGGGTTTAAGATCAAGGGCGAGACCAAGCTGGCGGCAGATGGTGAGGTAACGTTCGCTGATCAAGCCGAAGATCTCGGCGAAGGGGAGCTGCTGCTGGACCAGGTCGTGACATTTATATAAAAGGTCCGTGACTTTAAAATCATCCTTGTCTCTTTTTCCGGGGGCGGAAGGAATGACATACTTTCGAGTAGGATCAGCCGCGATGATTGCTCGCACCTTACGGAATTGTTCGGCCGCCGAGAGGGAAGACCCGCCGAATTTAGCTACTTTAATACCCAATCAGGTTCCTCCTTTATCGCTCCTTGGTACATCAAAGAACGGTTCTTTGTTAAGATTAAGTAGTTGAAACTATTAAAGGAATATTAGCCACCAAAAATTTATCGCCTTCCTCTTTACCAATATTTAATAAAGAAAGTCTTTCTTTTCAAGGGAGCGCAGGGCTTTGGGGAGAATAGATGGAATGATAATATTAAACTTAAGGATTGGCTTAAATTAAATTAAAAGCCAAAAAGCTTAGTTAGTTTAACCCAAAGGAGAAACTGCTTAATGTCATTTCCAACCGAGAAAAAATTCTGGCATAAATGGCTCTCAATCATCAAAACTAATCTGCAGGATCAGTCAGATGCGGCTGGAAGCGGAGAAAAACCAGCGAAGACGGGGGAGAAGCAAAAACCGCTTTCGCTCCAGATTGCGCTGCTCTTAAATCTGCTGGATATTCCGCTGTTTTGGTCGGGAGTACTCTTGTTTTCCTGGCTGATCTTGGAATACCTGTTTGGACCGGCCCTTGACACAGAGCTGCGCGGAAAAATTCAGGTTTACAGCGAACCATTGGTAGCGGTGTTCGGACCGGCGGCGGTCGGTTACTGGACCAACCGGCTGGCGATTAAGATGCTTTTTCATCCTCAGCGAAAAAACGCGGTTTGGTGGGGTTTGATCCATGCCCGGCGGGAAGATCTGATTGCCAGTTTAGCAAAGGGAATCAAGTCTTCCGTGATTTCACCGGAAATCATCCAGGACTACCTTTCTGAACATGAAGTGCTTAAAAGTTTTACCGACCGTACCGCCCTGGTGATGACTGGGGTGATTTACGATCCGGAGTTTCGTACTGATTTACAGGAGGAGCTTACCAAGTTACTGACGAGAATTGTTAATGATCCCCGTACCAAGGAGCAGTTTGATCAGTACCTGAGTTCCATGATTCAGGATTGGAGCGGTGAGAGCTTTGGTGGAAAAATGCTGGAGTGGACGAAACAACTATGGGGGACGTCCTTACGCCAGAAAATGCTCGCGCTGCTGACCGCAGTGCCAGAGGGGGCTCAGGAGTATCTTTTGCCTCGGCTCCTAGCTTACTTGGAAACCCTCCCTTCCAAGCTCCAAACGGAAGAACGGGAGATCAAGCCGTTGGCGGCGGAACTAATCGCGGAAGGCCTCCACAGGATCGATTTTGAAAAAGTCATCCGTGAACAGTTAGGAAAGCTGGATGCAACTGCCCTTGAACGTTTATTGACTTCCGAAATCGTGGGTGAGCTGGTTTTTATTCAAACCTCCGGCGGGATTTTCGGCTTCTTGGTGGGACTAGCGATCCTTTATCCCCTTTTACGTCCGGTCTTTTTCCTCGGCGGTTTACTCCTCTGGGGAATTTACCACTTGACGGTGGAAAAAGAGTAACCAGCTTAAAAGCTGGTTAAACGATTTGAGCTGTGTTTTGTTCCGGAAGCCGCTCCGGGGTAAATTTCCGCCGCTGGAGGATTTGCTCCACACTGACCAGTTGGACGCAGACGGCAAACAATTCCAGCGCTGTTTGCAGTTCTTTCAGTGGAGGGTACGTCGGGGCGATCCTGATGTTTTGGTCCTGCGGATCGTTGCCGTAGGGGAAAGTAGCCCCGGCATTGGTAAGTTCCACCCCTGCGGCGGCGGCCATCTGCACGACTTGTTTGGCGCAGCCAGGGAGGGTGTTGAAGCTGATAAAATAACCACCCCTTGGCTCACTCCAGGTGGCGATGTTTTTATCCCCAAGTTCCGTTCGGAAGATTTTAAAGGCTAAATCAAATTTGGGCCTGATGATGGCGGCATGTTTTTCCATGTGGGAGCGGACCTGGTCGGCGTTTTTGAAAAAGCGCACATGGGCCAGTTGGTTAAGTTTATTGGGACCAATGGTCTGCAGCGCCAGCTGCTTTTTGAGCCGTTCAAGATTAGCCCGACTGGTGGCCACCATCGCCAGTCCGGCCCCAGCGTAGGAAATCTTCGATGTGGAGCTAAAGATATAGACACGGTCCGGATGCCCTGCTTCTTTGCAGGCTGTTAAGATATTTTTAAGCCGATCTGATTTGGCGGTTAGATCGTGCCAAGCATAGGCATTATCCCAGAAGATCCGAAAATCCTGCGCTTTGGTTTTCATCTTTGCCAAGCGGGTGACCACCTGATCCGAGTAGGTAATGCCAGTGGGGTTACCGTACTTCGGGACACACCAGATGCCTTTAATCGAATCGTCCTTGGCGACCAATTCTTCGATGCGATCCAGATCCGGACCATCATCCCGCATGGGGATGGTAATCATCTCGATTTTGAACAATTCACAAAGGGCAAAATGCCGATCATAGCCGGGGCTGGGACAGAGAAATTTAACCGGATGCCTGCTCCAGGGTGATTCTTGCCCATCCACGCCGAAGAGCATAGCCCGAGCCAACAGATCATGCATCAAAGCTAAACTAGAGTTTCCATGGACAATAATCTCCTCCGGCTCGACTTCCAACAATTCGGCAAAAAGGTGCCGGGCTTCCGGTAAACCTTCGAGGCCGCCATAATTCCGGCAATCGGTTCCATCCGCGGCCTGAAAGACGCCATCAAGGCCTTCCAATAAACCGGCGGAGAGATCTAACTGTTCGGGGCAAGGTTTACCGCGGGACATATTGAGTTTAAGGTTTTTCCCTTTATAATGCGCATACTTTAATTGTAATTGCTTTTGGAAATGAAGTAGGGTATTTGTGTCTAACGTTAATAAATCCACCGTTCAATCCCCCTGAAAAAATATATATACTTCATTATAGGAAAGGTGGGATTGAAAATCAACATAAGTGGGCCAAGTATACAGGTATACCTTTCATTTAGCTTCTCTTTTTACAACTTTTCCTGATCACTAACTCACTGGGGATCAGGACCTTCTTCGGAATGGTTCGTTCTTTATAGATTCTTTCTTTTAAGAGGTCAATGGCTGTTAAAGCCATGAAATTGATGTGGACGCGGATGGTGGTTAAGGGCGGAATTAAAAACTTTGAAGTAGCCAGGTCATTAAAGCCGATGATGCTGATTTCGTTGGGGACATTGACTTTAGCTTCGTGTAAAGCGCGTAAAGCGCCGGTGGCCATTGTATCATTGGCGATCAGAAAAGCGGAGGGTATGTTTTCGGAACTGAGGATGTGCGTAAGGACATTATAGCCTTCCTGATAAGAGATGCGGCAACCGGTATAAATATGGTCGGGATTATATAAATTATATTCCTGCATTAGGTCGATGAATTCTTTCTTACGGTTATCGACAGTTTGTTCTTTATTATCCCCGACGACCGTTCCACCGATAAAGCCGATTTCCGTATGGCCCAAACCGATCAGATACTGAATGGCTTCGGTAATGCCTAACCGAAAGTTGATCGTCACCGAATCGTACAATTTTTCTTGGGGGGAAGAGTCAAGAAAAACAATATTCTGCGTATAGGTGGCAAGTTCGTTGATTTCTTCCTTGGAAAACTTGCCGATGGCGATAATTCCATCCAGTTGATCGACCATAACTTGATAGTGGTCGTTTATTTTATTCAGTTTAAAGGTACTGATGTTGGCCTGTGCGCATTCTTTTTCAAGCGTTGTCATCAGATACAGATAATAGGGGTCATCTAAGAGTTCACTTTCGGAATACCAATCTAGGATCCCAAAATTCAAACGGGTTTCGCTTTGATTTTTTTTCCGTTCTCGAACCGTGACATATTCTAACTCGTCGGCCACCTTAAAGATGCGGACTTTGGTTTCGGGAGAAACCGAGATGGTTGTATCGTGATTAAGCACTCTAGAAACAGTGGCCGGCGAAACTCCTGCCATTTCAGCTATATCTTTTATAGTAGCCATGATTGGTTCCTTCCTAAATTACAAAATTTGTTTTTATTATTATAATTGATTTTCACGCAAATGACAACTGGGTTTAGTAAATATTCAGTAATGTATTCAGGTAAACACCAGGCAAGCAAAAAACTTTATGTAATCACGAGTAAAAAACCACGAGACGGGACTGGACTCTGGAGTATAGCAGGAGATACAAGCGTAAACAAGAAAACAGCGGTGAAACAGAGATTAATAAACCAAGATAAATATTTAGTAAATAAGTGTTGACAAATCACCTAAATGATTTTAATATTTAATTACAACTGGATATAACATTAACACAATAATTTAATGAGGAGGGAAAGATCTTGAGAAGGTGGTTACCCCTATTCCTAGTCTTATTGCTTTTACTTACAATCCTGGGAACAACGGTGTTTGCTGCGGAAAAGTCGGGGAAAATTACCATTTGGGCATGGGATCCTAACTTCAATATTCCAGTCATGGCGGAGGCGAAGGCCCGATACCAAAAGGTCCATCCAAAAGTGGAGATTGAAATCGTGGATATGGCCAAAGCGGATGTGGAACAAAAGCTCAATACGGTTCTTGCTTCAGGAGCACGGGAGGGTTTGCCCGATATCGTCTTAATTGAAGATTATAATGCGCAGAAATACTTACAGGCTTACCCTGGTGCCTTTGCCGATCTAACGAAAAAAATCAATTATAAGGATTTCGCGGAATATAAAACGGAATTAATGACTTTAAAGCGTAAAATCTACGGAGTTCCTTTTGATTCCGGCGTGAGCGCGCTTTTTTACCGTAAAGATATCCTGGCGGAAGCCGGCTTTAAGCCTTCAGACCTTAATAACATCACCTGGGACCGGTTTATTGAAATCGGGAAGATCGTTAAGGAAAAAACTGGGGTAGCCATGGTGGGTTTTGATACTGCTGATGGCGGCACCATGCGGATTATGATGCAATCAGCCGGCCAATGGTATTTCGATGCCAAAGGGGACCCGCATATTGTCAAAAATGACGCGATCAGAGAAGCGTTTCTAACCTACAAAAAACTGGTCGATTCAGGAATCACGAAAACCACCAGCGGATGGAATGAATGGGTAGCCGCTTTCAATAAAGGTGAAACCGCGACGGTGCTTACCGGTTGTTGGATTATCGGCTCTATTAAAGCGGAGGCCAGTCAGGCTGGTCTTTGGGCGGTAGCGCCGACCCCTCGGTTAAACCTGAAAACTTCCGTCAACTATTCGAATCTAGGCGGTTCCAGCTGGTATATTACGGCTAAATCAAGAAACAGGCAAGTGGCGGAAGATTTCTTGAATGCCACTTTTGCGGCGGATCGGGATCTCTACCAAAAGATCCTGGTGGAGCAAGGGGCAATCGGTTCCTATTTACCTTCACAGAACGGACCAGCTTACACCGAAGCGGATCCTTTCTTCGACGGGCAAAAAGTCTATGCTGACTTTGCCGCCTGGATGAGGGAGATTCCCCCGGTTAACTATGGTTTATTTACCTATGAAGCGGATTCCGCGATGATGACGGTAATGCCTGATTATTTGGCAGGTAAGATTAATCTTGAAACCGCGTTGAAAAGAGCGGAAGACCAGTTGAAAAACCAGATTGCCTTCTAAAAGCGGAACACAATGACCAGTAAAAGAGGGATAATACTAAAAGCTGGGCTGTGTATTATTCCTCTTTTTACAGAAAAAGGTGAATGATGATGGCCGAAAAGCTTCCCCCTTTAACATTATCCAGTTTAGACAAGAAGCGCAGGAAGGTTTCTTTTAATAACCGTTATGGTTGGTTTTTCATCTCTTTTTGTCTAATCCTGCTCGCTTTGTTTATGCTTTATCCGATTATCAGCTCCCTAATCATGTCGACCTTTTCCTCTCGGGGTATGATCAGTCGTTATGTTGGTTTGGGTAACTATAAAAGATTATTGCATGACACCGTTTTTTTACAGGCGCTCAAGAACACTTTACTCTTCTTCATTATTCAAATGCCGATCATGCTTTTTTTAGCTTTAATGATCGCCACCTTACTGAATAATAAAGCAATTAAATTCCGGGGAGTGTTCCGGACGGGGATTTTTCTCCCGGCCGTAACTTCCCTGGTGACCTACGCGACACTTTTTAAAATGATGTTTAGCTTGGAAGGATTCGTGAATCGATTTCTCATGACCACGCATCTAATCAGTGACCCTATTCCCTGGTTGGTGGATCCTTTCTGGGCGAGGATTACCGTTATGATTGCTTTAACTTGGCGCTGGACCGGTTACAACATGGTTTTTTACCTTTCCGGTCTGCAGAACATCCCAGATGAGCTTTATGAAGCGGCTAAAATCGACGGGGCCAATGCCCTTCAACAACTGGGGCGGATTACGGTTCCTTTGCTGAAGCCAATCATCTTATTTACGGCGGTTACTTCGACGATTGGAACCTTACAATTATTTGATGAACCGACCAGTTTTGCTTCGGGAGGAGTAACGGCAGCGACCATCGGGCCGGGGAACTCGCTTTTAACGATGTCGGTCTATATCTATAACCTGTGTTTTAAATACATGCCCAACTTTGGTTATGCGGCGACGGTCGCCTATGTGATTGTGATTTTGGTGGCGATTTTAGCGTTTGTTCAGTTTAAATTGGCAGGTGATCGACGGTGAAAGGCAAGCTTTATTTGTTAAGAGTTCTGCAGTATGCTTTTTTGCTCAGCTGTTTTATCCTTGCGGTTTTCCCTTTTTTCTGGATGGTAGTCGGTGCCACCAACACCGCCGTGGATATCATCAAGGGGAAGATTTCATTTGGCAACGAATTAATTCCTAATCTAAACCGTCTTTTTTCCGACTACGATGTCACCGGGATCTTTTGGAATTCATGTAAAATCTCGCTGTTGACTGTCCTTGGCCAGCTGCTCTTTTCCTCCATGGCGGGTTATGGTTTTGAATTATTTTCTTCGAAAACCCGGGAAAGGATCTATGGCGTGGTGCTCTTGACCATGATGGTTCCCTTTGCCGCTTTAATGATCCCCCTCTTTAGATTGATCGTCAGTTTTAATTTATTGGATAACCATGCCGGGTTAATCTTAACCTCGTTGGTCTCGGTTTTTCTGGTCTTTTTTTTCCGGCAAAGTTTTAAATCCTTTCCCAAGGAGATTATCCAAGCGGCACGCGTGGATGGGGCCGGTGAGTTTCGGATCTTCTGTTCGATCGTTGTGCCCGCAATGAAAGCCACCTATGCGGCGGCTGCCATCTATGCCTTTATGACCAGTTGGAACAGTTATATGTGGCCGTTAATTGTCTTGCAAAGTAATGAGCAAAAAACCATGCAACTTTTAATCTCTACGTTGTCGTCAGCCTATTTTCCTGAATATGGCGTGATTATGACTGCAATTATCATTTCGACCCTCCCCATGATCTGTATCTTCTTTAGTTTACAAAAACATTTTATCCATGGGATCACCGGATCCTTAAAACAGTGATAGGAGAAGGCTAATGAGGAAGATAATTAATTTGAACAATGGCTGGTATTATAAGCCTAAATACCAAAAAGGTCTGGAACGGGAAGAAGATCTATCCGGATTTGTACGGGTTAATTTACCCCATACCAACCTTGAGGTCCCTTATAATTATTTTGATGAAAAAAGCTATCAATTTCAATCCTGTTACAAATATCCGCTGCAGATCCCCCGTGAGATGGAAGGAAAACACATCTATCTTCATTTTGAAGGGGTCATGGCCGCGGCCAGCGTATACTTGAACGGTTGTTTTTTAGGCGAGCACAAGGGCGGGTACACTCCCTTTGCGTTTCGACTGGATCCGGCTTATTGTTTTGAGCGGGAACCCAATATGATCACGGTTGTGGTTGATTCCACCGAATTAAACGATGTTCCGCCCTTTGGGGGGCAGATTGATTATCTAACTTTTGGCGGGATTTACCGGGAAGTCAGCCTCGGTCTTTACGACCCAATCTTCATTGAAAAGATTAAGGTGGAAACTGGGCAGGTGCTGGCGGTTGATAAAAGTCTGAACGTAATGGTCTTCTTAAATAATGGGCAGCAGCTTAAAGGAGAAGGTTCGATCCGAGTTACGCTCCAAGAGACCGGCGGTCAGGTGGTTCAGACGCAAGTTTTTCCAGCTGCGATTGGGCCTGAGCCTGATCCATTGGTCTTTACTTTAGAGGGTCTGAAGAACATTAAGTTATGGGATGTGGACCACCCGCATTTGTATGAAATCCGCGTTGAACTGAAGCTCAATGAATACTGCGATGAATATTGCGACCGGATCGGCTTTCGCCAGGCCGAATTTAAAAAGGATGGTTTTTTTCTCAACGGTAAACGGCTAAAAATCATTGGTCTAAACCGCCATCAGTCTTTTCCCTATGTGGGGTATGCCATGCCCCGACGGGTGCAAGAAAAGGATGCGGAGATTCTAAAAGAGGAATTACATGTTAATTTGGTGCGGACTTCACACTATCCCCAATCCAAGCATTTTATCAATCGCTGTGATGAACTCGGGCTTTTGGTCTTTGAAGAGCTACCAGGTTGGCAACATCTGGGGGGCGAGCAATGGAAAGCCGTAGCCAAAGAAAACCTCCGGGAGATGATTGAACGGGACTGGAACCATCCTTCCATCGTCCTTTGGGGGGTACGGATCAACGAATCCGCAGATGATGATGGGTTTTACACCGACACCAATCGTTTGGCCAAACAATTAGATTCTACCCGGCAAACCGGCGGCGTCCGATTCATAACCGGGAGTAAAATGTTGGAGGATGTGTATACGTTTAACGACTTTGTCCACGACGGGATCCGCGGGCCCTTGCGAGACCAGCAAGCAGTTACCGGTCTGCCGGCTAAGGTTCCTTATCTGGTTACCGAATTTAACGGCCATATGTACCCGACGAAACGCTTTGACCAGGAAGAAAGACAAATGGAACACTCTCTTCGTTTTTTGCGGATCCTAAACGCCGCCGGTCTTGATGATTCCATCGCGGGTACCATCGGCTGGTGTGCATTTGATTACAATACCCATCAAGACTTCGGGTCCGGCGATCGCATCTGCTACCATGGGGTAATGGATATGTTCCGTTTGCCAAAATTCGCCTCCGCTGTCTACAAATCTCAGGTTGCCCCGGCAATTGAACCGGTACTGGAACCCGTTACTTTCTGGGCGCGAGGCGAAAGAAGTATTGGCGGAGTGCTTCCCTTAGTGATCTATACCAACTGCGACTATCTTCAGTTGCAATTTGGGGAGGAACGTCTGGAGCAAAAGTTTTACCCCCAAAGCCGGGAATATCCGGGGGTGCTCTTTCCGCCGGTGATTATCGACTTAGCGCTGATTGGTCCTGAAGTGGTCGGAACCTGGGGATTAGCTTGGAAAGATTCGATTATTACTGGATTCTACCAAAACGAGGCCGTCATCGAAAAGCGTTTCTGTGCCAACCCCTTACCTTCTACTTTGGCAGTGACCGTCGATGATCCGGTTTTAACGGCGGTTGAAAAGGATGCGACGCGGATTACGGTTAAAGTTTTGGACCAGTGCGGGAATTTACTCCCCTTTATTGATGAAATTATCAAACTTGAGTTACACGGACCCGGTCGGATCATCGGCCCACAGGAAGTAGTGGTTAAAGGTGGCGCAGTTGCTTTCTGGGTCGAAACCAATAACGAACCGGGGACCATTGAGGTAACGATGGATGCGCAGTCTTTCGAGAAAAGGTCAATTCGGATTGAAGTCAATTGAAGTAACGGAAACATCAGTTAAGGTATTGCCAAATCCAAAGCATCATTCTGGGCGGAGGTTTTCCTTCGCCCTTTATTTGTGCGCGGGCGTGTAATATAATATGGGGAGTGGTAAATAATTACTCCATTTAATAACGGGAGGAATTTGTTGATTATCAGCGAAACTGTACAAAGACACTATACTGTTGTTTTTCGGTAATATGGGCTTAAGGAGGAGACAATGATGTGGCAAGTGTTTTTAAGCGGTGGTCCGGTAATGTTTCCCTTGTTATTCTGTTCGCTTCTGGTGGTAACCATTACGATCGAGCGACTCTGGTATTTCCTGAGCCAGCGTGGGGACTTGGAGGAAATACGGCGTATTGTCTTCCGCTTAATGGAAAAAAGTGCTCCTCTGGAAGCCATTCAATATTTACAAAAAATAAATCATCCGGTCGCGCGGATGCTGCAAGCCGCTTTATTACATTATGGGAAAGACCGGCAACAAGTTGAGTTTACGCTCCGGGACGCCGGAGAGTTGGAAATCAGAAAAATGGAACGGGGCTTGGGTTTGCTGAATGTGATCATTACCGCTGCTCCTCTTTTAGGTCTTTTAGGAACGGTGACCGGAATTATTAACAGTCTAAACGTTTTAGGATCATTACAAGGCGTGGCTTCCCCGGCCCAACTAAGTGGAGGAATTGCCCAAGCCCTTATTACCACAGCTTTTGGTTTGATGATTGCCATTCCTGCCCTCTTCGTGATGCATTGGTTAAATTCAATCATTGATAAAAAGGTCCAAACCATGAACCAGACGAGTAAAGAATTTCTTGACAACTATGAGAACAGAGGTGAGTAGCCATGATGTTCCAGCGGAAAGAGCGCATTTCCCGCATTCCCCGCGTGGATGTGGTGCCGCTGATTGATGTTATGTTCTACCTCGTGCTCTTTTTTATGGTTTTTACGACATTTCGCACTTCGGTTTCGGGGATCCCGGTTGAATTGCCCAGTTCCAACCAAGCCGTGAATTTAGAACAACAACGGGTGATGGTCACCATTAACCGACAAGAAAAAGTGTTTTACGACGATCGGGAAATTTCCTTAAGTCGACTGACCCAAACCCTTACCCCCTTAGCAGAGGCGGACCCCAATCTATTGGTAATTATCAATGCGGATGCGCAGGTTACTTACCAGCGGTTGATTGCGGTTATGGACGCAATTACCGATGCGGGCATCGTCCAACCGGCCTTAGGGGTAGAAAAGAAAAAATAAGCACCTTAAGACCGGGTTGCTCACGAGGAGGTTTAGTAATGGATAAACTCCGCTCCGGAGAATTTTCGAGAAAAGCCGGGTCATTTCTTCTGGCTGTGGGGTTGCATGTTCTGATCTTCTCCATATATAGCGGCGGGTACTGGGGTGCTGGTGGGGATGAACTGGGCTATACACTGATCCAGCCGCGGGTGGTTGAAATTGAAGGGGTGCGGACGGAGGTTAGATCCGTACCACCGCGGGAACAGGTTCAGCCCCAACCGGTAAAGCCACCGACGGTGAAAGAGCCGGTCAAGGAACCTTCTGCCTCTCCCCAGCAAGAAAAGGCGATTAGTAAAATCGATGAAGTTCAGCAGGAGAAACCGGCGGCACGTGAAACGAAGCCGGAGGCAGGTGAGGTTGCAAATCAAGTTGGCGCTCCGGAAACGGAGGGGAAAGCCAGTGCCGAACAACCGGCACTTCCGCCTCTAGGGCAGGCCGGAGGGATGGTTGGATTTGTTCCCCGCTTTACCTATCCGAAAAGTGCGGAACATCTGGGTGCCGAGGGAAAGGTCTTGATGGAACTCTATCTGGCTCCCGACGGGACCCTTTTAAAAGAACCGGTAATGCTCGCGTCTTCCGGTCATGCCGCTTTAGATGAGCATTGTCGCAGAATGTTTACCTCACGGGAATGGAAGTTTAAGCCGGCTTCCCAGCCTTATAAACTTCAGGTTGAAATTGATTTTTCAGACAATGAAGTTAAACACAAGTTCATTGGGGAAGCAGCCTACCTTTCAACGGAGGAAGGAGGAGAACAGGTTGAATAGGATCATTCGGAATAAACTCTTACTAAGCTTAATCTTTGCTGTAAGCATGTTAATGGCCGCCATTGCCCTTGAGGCGCAGGGACCAACCGTTTTCACAGTGGGTGGTAGTGGGGAGACGACGGATGCCCCTGTGGAAACAGCGGTCCCCGACTCCATCTACCGGAAGGACGCCCAGCGGTTAATCTTGGAAAACGAATATATTGCGGTCGCGGTCAATAATTCGGCTGATGCCACTGGCCGCTTCGGCATTAAGGTCACGGGCGGAGATCCGCTCCGTACCGGGGACGAGGAAAAACCGTTAATTTATGGTTATGAAATGCCCTGGACTTCTTTTACCACGGTTCGGTTTGACGGGAAGGATTACATATTCGGGGGCAAGACCAAAAGACGTTCCGGCGGAACCGGTGAGTACGGAACGATTGTCAGCGCTCCGACTTGGAACAGTGAAACCGAGAGCATCACCATGACCTGTCGCTATGGTTCGGTCGAGGTTACCCAGGAAATTTCGATTGTGGAAAGTACAACGACCGGTTATCCCGATACCACTAAGGTTAAGTATTCCATCGTCAATCGGGATCAGCTGCCCCATGAGATCGGCCTACGCGTGGTGATCGATACGATGTTGGGCAACAATGACGGAGCGCCGCTTCGGATCGGGGAAACAGCGGTGCAAACCGATGCGGTCTTTGATCAGGAAAGGCTTCCCGAATTTTGGCAGGCCTTTGATACGTTAACCGCTCCTCAGGTGATTGCCCAGGGGACACTCAAGGGGCGCGAAGCGACTCCTCCCGATCTGCTTTACTTTACGAACTGGGGAAGTGTCGCCGATGTCCACTGGGAACCGCCCCTCGTCCCCGACCGCGACTTTACCAGAGCCGGTGAGTTTGAACTGGACAGTGCGGCTGTTTATCTTTGGCAACCGGTGACAGTACCGGCAGCCGGCAGCGCTACCTATGTGCTCTACTACGGTCTTGGCGGGGTGACGGTGGTTCCCGGCCAGTTGCAACTAGGTGTTAGTTCCCCGGCAGAGGTTGTTTACACGGAACGGGAGGAATCTTTCTCGGTGGTTGCATATATTCAAAATACCGGGATCGCTCCGGCCATGAGTGTACGCGCCCGTTTGAATTTACCGCCGGCCTTAAAAACAGCAGGAACAAAGCCCAGAGAGATCTATATCGGGAAGCTCGAACCGGGTGAAGTGACCCAGTTACACTGGGAAGTCCAACCCACCGGGACGGTTTTTGGTAACCTTCAGCCCTTTTCAGTGGTGGCTTCAGCGATTAATGTACCGGAAAACAAGGTGGAAAGAAGTATTCGGGTGGTGAAACCGGCTGAATTAACCTTAAAGGTTAATCCGCCGCCTGGGTTAAAGGTGGTAAATGAAAAACTGTCGCCTAATCCGTATCCAATTTCGGCGGTGATTAAGAACACTGGGGAATCGGAAGCTTACGGGGTGATTGGCAGTTTACAGTTGGGAGAGGGAATGCAACCGGCGCCGAAAGAGATTCTCCGGCGTTACATTGGTAACCTAAAAGCGGGGGAGGAATATAAATTAACCTGGTACCTGACCCCCGAAGGCATTGGCAAGCGCTCTTACCTTGGTGTTCAATTTGAATCGAACTCAACTAAACCAGTGATGTATATCGCTGGGGTCCGTTTGCCGATTCTTACTCCCAAGATCCGACTGGTCGCTTTAAAAACCCCGAAGGCAGGGGAAATTATCCCGGTGGAAGTTCGGGTGGAGAATTTACCGATGTTGACGGGGGCGGAGTTTGATTTAATATATAATCCAGGGTTAATGGAGATAATTAGGGTGTCAAGGGGGTTGTTTTTCATTGAGAATCAGGGGATGACTCCTTGGCAGGCAGGGGCGATTGACAATACAGCCGGTGTGGTATCACAGATCGGTGGTACGCGGCAAACAGCAGCGATGGTCAGTTCATCGCTGGCAACGGTCTATATTGAACTGGGCAAGGAACCCGGCGAAGCAGTGCTGATGCCGACGGACCTAAAGCTTCAAAGTACGATGACGAAGATTCCTTCTTACGAAGTAGAAGGCTTGAAATTTACCATAAATAAGCAGGGAGGGGTAAAAGTTGATCCATTCACGCCGAGCCAGTGAACGGTGGATGAAGATGCTTGTTTTGGGTTTGAGTTTTCTTTTAATTGCGGTGCCGGCTTGGGCGCAAAGCCGTCCCTATTCCGATGTACCGGAGTGGGCTTACCAAGCGGTTAAAAAACTGGTGGACAATGGTTACCTTGAACTTTATGAGGATGGTACCTTTCAAGGGAACAACGCCGTTGACCGCTATACCTTAGCTACAGTTGTCGCTCGCTTGTTGGCAGACTTCGGGGACGGGGTAGCCCAGGGGGGACAGGAAGATGTGGCGTTACTCCGCCGACTATCCAACGAATTTCAGAATGAATTAGTGCTGATGACTCTGAAAAATAAAGAGTTAGAAGCAAGGTTGATCCAGATTGAACAAGGGAAAATGGTCCTTGCTGAGGACCAGACCAAGAACACCTCCGGCATAAAACTCCTGTCGGAAGAAGCCCAAGCCTTACGGGTTGAAATCGACGGGCTCAGGAGGCAGGTTGCCGAGCTGCTTAAAGAGAAGAACCGCCTGGATACTCTGGAAGAAAACCAGAAAAAACAAGAGGCCGCCTTGGAGAGTTTACAGGCGGAGCTGAACAAGGAGAAACGAACCAACCGCATTATCTTGCTTGTCTTGGGGGTCATTGGGGCGGCAGGTATTTTCCTTCCGGCGCAATAACTTTAGCTTTGTCAGCTTTTTGCTTTGGATCTTCAAATTGACAACCGTTTTATGCTCGTTTATAATACAGAGGTGAGTTTGATCATGAAACCCATCCTTCAAGTTGATCTTTCTTCAATCAAGGATACGCCGGGATTGAGTCTGACCGTAAGTAACCGGCTTGACCTTCCTAATGTAAGTTGGGAAGGAGAACGGTTATTGGAATTTATCAACCCGTGGCGGATTGAACTTACAGTAACCAATGTTAACCGGGGTTTTCAGGTTAGCGGAAAGCTTAACGGTAGTTACCGATTGAATTGCGACCGTTGTTTGGAAAAGGTTCAATCGGAACTGACAACTGATCTTGAGGGCCTTTTCCTTCCGGAGCAGACTGTGAACGAGATAGGAGGAGAAGACGAAGAAGAAGCCACGACGATTACCGGTGATGAGTTGGATCTATCGGTGACGATCTTGGAAGCTATTACTCTGCAGCTGCCTTTAAAAATACTTTGTTCGCCTAATTGTCGCGGGTTATGTTCGGTTTGTGGAACGAATTTAAACGATAACTCTTGTAACTGTCAACCTGAAAGTCTTGATCCTAGACTGGCGACCCTGCTGCAGTGGAAGCAAGATGAAGGAGGTGGAAATAGTGGCCAATCCTAAGCACAGACACTCCAGTACACGCGGGAAATTGCGTCGTACCCATTGGAAATTAAAACTCAGCGCCTTGTCCCGTTGCCAGCAATGTCAGGCACCAAAGTTACCGCATCATGCCTGCCCCAGCTGTGGTTTTTACCGGGGGAGAAAGGTAGTAGAAGTAGACACTAAAGCCTAAGTAAGCTTTTTGCGTTGTATCCATTAAAGAAGATTCCGTACAATATATAGTGTTTGACTTGAAGTTAGGCGATCAATATATTGTACCGGAATAGTTGAATCAAATGACAACGCAAAAAGCCCTATGCAAAGAAAGAAAAGGTCATATTAGACCTTTTTTCTTTTTACCGAATTACTTTCGCGGGCATAAAAATCGTAGACCATAATAATATCTCTTAGGAAAGCTTTTTGCGTTGTATTCAATTCCTTTTTAGTAAATTACCCTTTAGAGGATAATAATAGCTTTACTCTCGCATTTATCTTTGTTATACTTTTTCTAGTTATTCGGAAACCCTTAAAGGAGGTGTCTAGATGAGAATAGCGGTAGACGCTATGGGTGGCGATTATGCGCCTCAGCAAGCTGTCCTCGGCAGTGTGCTAGCAGCTAAAGAAGAAAAGATTGCTTCGGTGTTGGTCGGTCGAAGCGAAGAAATAAGTCGTGAACTTGCTCAGTATGAAGATGTACCGCCGGACTTGATTACGATCAAAGAGGCCCGGGAAGTCGTGGAATTTAATGATCAACCGGCGATCGCGGTTCGGAAGAAACGGGATTCATCGATTGTTGTCGCTAACCAACTGGTAAAGGCGGGAGAAGCCGATGCGGTAATTTCCGCGGGGAGTACCGGAGCGTCGATGACGGCCTCGCTCTTTGTCTTGGGACGGATTCCGGGGATTTCCCGACCAGCGATTGCGATCCCGTTGCCAACGGTGAAAGGGGTTACGGTGTTACTTGATGCCGGTGCCAACGCGGAGAATGATCCGGAGGATTTGGTTCAGTTCGGGGTGATGGGAAGTATTTACGCCTCGGCGGTCCTGGGGCTAGCGGCGCCGAAAGTCGCCTTATTAAGTATCGGTGAAGAGGAGACGAAAGGGAATAAACTAGTTATCGACACCCACCAGCTGCTCAAAGAGAGCGGACTGGATTTTATGGGCAATATAGAAGGCAAAGATCTTTTAATGGGCGCGGCTGATGTAGTGGTCTGTGACGGTTTCGTCGGCAATATTATTCTAAAATTTGCGGAAGGAATGGCCACGGCGATCTTCCAAAAGATGAAGGAAGCGCTACTACAATCAACCCTGACCAAAATTGGCGCTTTGGCGATCAAACCCGGATTAAAACAGTTAAAGGATAGTTTTGATTATTCGGAGTATGGTGGCGCTCCTTTACTTGGCGTGAAGGGCGTAAGCATTATTAGCCATGGCCGCTCCGATGCGAAAGCTTATAAAAACGCCATTAAAGCAGCCGCCAATGGTGTGCGGCAAGATATGATCGGTAAAATCCAGGCCTCATTGATTTAAACGCTTTCATCGCGCAGGAGGGTATGCTGATGACGGGAGAACTCGCTTTTATTTTTCCGGGACAAGGCAGCCAGTATGTGGGGATGGGGTCCTCTTTCTACGCCGAGTATGAACTAGCCCGTTCGATCTTTATAGAAGCGGAAGCAGTAGTCGGCGTTCCGCTCCGCAAGTATTGTTTTGAAGGACCGCTGGAAGAGCTAACCAAGACCCAAGTGGCCCAACCAGCGATTTTGACCTTAGAATACATAATATACCGTCTCTTGACAGAGGCCGGGGTAAACCCCGCCTGGGTAGCCGGACATAGCTTGGGTGAATATGCGGCTGTAGTGGCCTCCGGTGCGCTTTCTTTTGCCGACGCGCTCAAGCTGGTGCAAAAACGGGCGGCGTACATGGCCGCGGTTTCGGTTCAAGGGGGGATGGCGGCAATTATTAATTGTCCTCCCGCCCATCTTGAGAAAATGCTCAACGAGCTTGCGACAGAGGGGGTTATCGAACCGGCGAATCTGAATTCCCCAAGTCAGATTGTGGTTTCCGGTGAATTACCGCTGGTGGAGAAGCTGGTCGCGAAGGTTAAGGAGGAGGGAGTAGGAAAGGCTATTCCCTTAGCTGTCCAAGGCGCTTTTCATTCCAGTCTGATGGTGCCGGCGGCCCGGCGCTTCCGTGCGGATTTGGAAGAGACAAGCTTTTCGCCGCCGACAACACCGCTGATTGCCAATGTAACCGGGGAAGAGGTGACCTCCGCCGGTGATTTTCAACGATTACTGGAGGAACAAATATATTCCCCGGTGCGTTGGGAAGCCATTACGCGGCGATTATGCGCTCTCGGTTGTACAATGTTTTTGGAAGTAGGAGGGAAGGTCCTTTCCGGACTGGTCAAAAAAACATGTGCGGAGGTAAACACCGTTTCCATCAGGGAAGCTGATGAATTTAAAATAGTACTTGCAAAACTAAGGGAGGTTTAGTAATATGAAGTTAGTTCAAGAGGTGGCAATTGTTACCGGGGCAGCGCGGGGAATCGGACGGGCCATTGCGGAGGCTCTCGCTAAGGAAGGGGCCAAAGTGGTTCTAGCTGATCTCTTGCCTGCGGTTGAAGACACGGCGGAAGAAATGCGTCAAGCGGGATTTGAAGTGTTGGCGCTGACTGGTGATGTCGCCAATTATGCGGAAGCCCAGCAATTGGTGGACAAAACGATCGAACATTTTGGACAAGTTGATATTCTTGTGAATAATGCCGGCATTACCAGGGATAATCTATTATTACGCATGACGCCGGAAGACTGGGAAAAAGTGATCAACATTAACCTAACCGGGACTTTTAACTTGACGAAAGCGACCCTTAAACCGATGATGAAAAAGAAAACCGGGAAAATCGTGAACATTGCTTCGATCATTGGTGAGATTGGGAACGCTGGACAAGCAAATTACGCTGCCTCCAAAGCCGGAGTGATTGCTTTCACTAAATCGGTGGCGAAGGAAGTGGGTTCCCGCGGAATTCGCGCTAATGCGGTCGCGCCGGGTTTTATTAAATCCAAAATGACCGACGTTCTACCGGACAAGGTCAGAGCGGATTTAGAAAAGCAGATTCCCCTAATCCGGTTGGGCTCACCGGAAGATGTGGCAAAAGCCGTTGTTTTTCTTGCTTCTTCCGACGCAGATTACATTACAGGCCAGGTTTTAAATATCGACGGTGGAATGGTAATGTAATGGTTTTGGCAACTACTTAAGTAATATTCTCGCTTTAGCTTAGATAAACTTGATGGAGTGATGGAAGGAGGTGAAGTGGTTGGATAAGGTGTTAGAAAAGGTAAAAGAGATCGTCGTCGAGCAGTTGGGTGTAGAAGAGGAAGAGGTAACAGAGAAGGCCTCTTTTGTAGATGATTTAGGCGCTGATTCTTTAGACATCGTGGAGTTGATTATGGCATTTGAAGAGGCTTTTGAGACGGAAATCCCGGACGAAGATGCCGAAAAAATGGTGACCGTTGCCGATGTGGTGAAATATATTAAGGAAAATGTTCAATAATCAATAGTCCCGGGAGTTTCTCGGGACTATCCACAAAATGGTATTATTTTTTATTTTCCCCGCCATTAAGGTGGGGTATTTTATAAATTGGGATCAAAAATAAAGTATTTTGCACGATCATGCAAAAAAGCTCAAATGAAGATGGGGTGGACAAATGAGTAGAAGGGTTGTCGTAACCGGGCTGGGAGTAATCTCACCGCTCGGTTTAGAGGTAGACACTTTTTGGAGAAATATTGTAGCGGGAAAATCCGGTGTTTCAGTCCTGGAAGCTTTTGATGCAACTGAGTTTGACACGAAGATTGCGGCTGAGGTGAAGGGGTTTGAGCCAACCAACTATTTTGAAAAAAAAGACGCTCGTCACATGGATCGTTTTGTCCAATTCGCAGTTGTCGCTGCCCAGCAAGCGTTGGCCGATAGTAACTTAACGATCACTGCAGAGAATGCCCATGAGGTTGGCGTTATAACCGGTTCGGGGATCGGCGGCATCAAGACTATTGAAGAACAAGCTAAGCGGTTATTGGAAAAAGGGCCCAAACGGGTGAGCCCGTTTTTCATCCCCATGATCATCCCGGATATGGCTGCCGGACAAATTTCAATTTATACCGGTGCCCAAGGACCGAATTTGACTGCAGTCACCGCTTGTGCTTCGGGTGCCCACGCGATCGGCGAAGCATTTCGGTTAATTCAGTATGGCGATGCGGAAGTGATGATCAGCGGGGGCACCGAAGCGGCCATTACACCACTGGGGATGGCCGGCTTTATCGCGGCGGGTGCCTTGTCCAAAAACAACGACCATCCGGAACAGGCCAGCCGTCCCTTTGACGAAAAAAGGGATGGGTTCGTCATGGGAGAAGGGGCCGGGATCATCATTCTGGAAGAACTGGAACATGCACTGGCGCGCGGAGCCAAGATCTACGGTGAGCTTAAGGGTTATGGATTGTCGGGTGATGCTTACCACATTACTTCGCCGCATCCCGAAGGTCGGGGTGCCTTAAAAGCCATGTCGATGGCAGTCAATGATGCCGGTTGGGCAACGAAAGATGTGGACTATATCAATGCCCATGGGACTTCAACCCACCAGAATGACCTATTCGAAACTAAAGCCATTAAACAGTTGTTTGGCGAAGAAGCCTGTCGTTTAGCGGTTAGTTCCACCAAATCCATGACCGGGCATCTGTTAGGTGCTGCTGCCGGTATTGAGGCGGTAATCTGTTTGTTAGCGCTGCAAAACGGGATTATTCCACCAACCATTAACTATGAATATCCGGATCCGGAATGTGATCTAGATTATGTTCCCAATCAAGCCCGCCAACAAGAGATTACCCGGGCGCTCTCAAATTCCTTTGGGTTTGGTGGACACAATGCAACCCTTGCTTTTGCGAAATACCAGGAATAAAGTGGATGAGTTAGTAGAGAAAAAATAAAATCAGGAAATTATGTGATCGAAATGAAGAGCTTAAGTCAAACTTTAGGGCTTTTCCAGGAAAACAGTTTATTACTAGAAAAAGCATTAGCCCACCGTTCATATATTCACGAAACTGGAGGCCAGTCCAACGAACGTTTGGAATTTCTCGGTGATTCTGTGTTATCTCTTGTGATCAGTGAATATCTTTATAATCAGTTCCCGGATAAAACGGAAGGAGATCTTTCGAAGTGGCGGGCCTATCTAGTGAGCGCCGATAGTTTAGCGCGCTTGGCCAAGAAATTGGAATTAGGTTCCGCCCTCCTCTTAGGGGTGGGTGAAGAAAAATCCGGCGGGCGGGAGAGAAAGTCAATTTTGGCGGATACGATGGAAGCATTGATCGCCGCGATCTATCTGGAGTACGGTTGGGATCAGGTGAAAACTTTCATTTTAGAACAGTGGCAACCCTTTATTCTGCAAATGGGGAAGTATGATTTACCGATCGACCCAAAAACCCGCTTACAGGAGATTATGCAAGCGAAAGCCTTAGTCCCCCGTTATAAGTTACTCAGGGCAGACGGTCCCGATCATAATCGCCTTTATACGATGGCCGTTTATAATGGAACGAATTTTTTGGGACAAGGGACCGGAAAAAGCAAAAAAGAGGCAGAACAAGAAGCCGCCGAGGAAGCCCTAAAAGCCCTAGAATAAAAAATAAAATAAAGATAAGAAGGAAATTTCCCTTAATTATTGAATTAACCATTTAGAGACTAGATTTTAGCGGTAGTCGCTCGCCTCTGGCTATCGCTCACACCCACGAATGATGAAAACGAATTGACTGACGCACTGAATTGAATTAAGCATTTTCCTCATTTAAGTAAAGGATTATTTATAGGGGGGTTAATATTTGGAGATCCTAAAAGTCTCAGCCAGCTCAAATCCGAAATCAGTGGCTGGTGCCTTGGCAGCAGTTGTCCGTGAAAAGAGTAAAGCCGAAATCCAAGCAGTTGGAGCCGGTGCTGTTAATCAGAGCATCAAGGCGATCGCGATCGCAAGGGGTTATGTCGCCCCCAATGGGATTAATTTAGTTTGCATACCTGCTTTTTCGGAAATTGTAATCGACGGAGAAGAAAGGACAGCAATTCGATTTATTGTCCAGTCAAGGTAACCAGCGCCCAGGTGGGCGTTTTTTTTTGGACATATTAAGGACAACCTGACCATATAATCTAGGAGAACGCAAAAGGCCCTTAAAGCGGAGGTGTTCTCGGTGGTCACTCCCAATCAAAGACTGGACTTGGAGTTGCTAGAGAAGATTAAAAGTGGTCAGGACTGGAAAGCCAAGGAAGAACTGGTTGCTAAATACTTACCAATGGTTAAATATATCGTTAAACGCAAGTGTAACGCGGGTTTTGAATTTGACGATCTGATCCAGGAAGGCTTGATCGGTTTATTAAAAGCGATTGAGAATTATGATGGTCAGCAGTATGCAGTAAAGTTTAGCACTTTCGCTTATATCTGTATCTTAAGGAAGATGTTAAATATCCAGAAGTGCTATACTTCGCAAAAATATCAGATGGTAAATCAGACCATCCCTTTGTGCGGATTTGAGGATGAATCAAGAAATTTAATTGAGGTGGTTGAAAACAAGATGGCACCGGATCCCCAAGAGGTGGTGCTACAAAAGTATTCGCTCTACCGTTTAGGGCAAGTCCTCAAAGCATACTTAACGACGGTGGAATATACGGTTATTTTCCTCTATCTCCAGGGGCTGGACTGTGGCGAAATTGGCGGGATTTTGGAATTAGAAAGTAAAGTGGTGGACAACGCCAAGACGAGGGCCCGCCTGAAACTGCAAAAAATTGTCCAGCAATATGGTTCGCTCTCTAATCCGCAGATCCCGCTGCAAAGGCGGAAGCGCACGGATTTAGCGATGAAGGTAAAAGCAATTTGACTGGTGAGATGAATTTACGTCAAAAATATGGTAAAATAAAAGAGTTTATAGTAGAGTCTTAAAATCGCTACGGGAGGGTACCCTTTGCATCTTAAACGTTTGGAAATTCATGGTTTTAAATCCTTTGCGGATCGAATTAACCTTGTCTTCAAACCCGGGATCACGGCGATTGTTGGCCCCAATGGGAGTGGGAAAAGCAATATTGCCGATGGTTTGCGCTGGGTCATGGGGGAATCAAATCTGCGCAATATTCGGGGGACGAAAGTTGAAGATGTGATCTTTTCCGGAAGTGAAGACCGCAAACCCCTAGGAATGGCTGATGTCACTTTGGTTTTAGATAATTCGGATCAAACTTTACCTTTGGACTATGCGGAGGTCGCGGTAACTAGGCGGGTCTATCGGTCTGGTGAGAGTGAGTTTCTGATTAACCGGGCACCGGTCCGGTTGAAGGACATTCAAGAGCTGTTCTTCGACACCGGACTTGGTAAAGAAGCCTATTCGGTGATTAGTCAAGGTAAGATTGATGCCATTCTTTCCGTGCGTCCGGAAGACCGGCGTAGTATCTTTGAAGAAGCGGCGGGCATCATGCGGTATAAAGTGAAGAAAAATTTATCTATTAAGAAATTAGGCGAGACGGAGAATAATATTTTAAGGATTGAGGATCTGTTGGCTGAACTCCGTGCCCAGCTTGATCCGTTGTCGGTCCAGTCTGAGAAAGCCACTTTGTACCTTAAGCATCGTACAAACTTAAAACTGGTGGAGATTAACCACTCATACCAGGAAATAACCGGGGTCGAGCAAACCTTACAAAGCTTGGAGGAGAAGCAGCGGACGAAAGAAGAAGAGTTATCGACCGTGCAAGCCGAAGCGGCCACCCTGGCCGAAAAGGCATTGACTGCGCAAACAGAAGCGACTAACCTTGAGACCGAGCTTCAAACCCGACAAAAACAGCTCATGGAAGGACTAGCCCAGCGCGAACGCGCGACGGGAGAACTGAACCTTTATGCGGAACGGAAACGTTCTTTGCAGAGCCGGGAAGCAGAGATAACCCACACCTTGGCGCTACAGGAGGAAAAAGCCGTCGCCCTGGAGGAGAAACACGCGGAACTTCACCGTCAGACAACCGGGATCATGGCGGAAAAAGACCGTCTGTCATCGGCGGTTAAACAAATGGAGGAAGTGCTGGCAAACAAAGAGGAAGAAATCAAAGCGGTTCGGACCAAATTGAGTAGCCAAAAAGCGCTTTACAATAATAATCTGGAAACTAACTCCCTTTTAAAACAGAAGATTAGTGAGGAAGGGGCGCAGAAAGGGTTTCGCCAGGAGAAGGAGGCCGAACTCGGCGGAGAATTGGATCTTGCCGTTGAAGAACTGGCGGAGACCGAAGCCCGCCTCCGCACAGTGCAGGCTAATCTAGAGGAGCTGCGAAAAGCAGCAGAGCTGGGTAAAGCGGAGGAACGTCGGTTAGCCGCTGAGCTAGAAAAACACAAGACCTACTTGGCGGAAAGAGTCCAAAAAAACCAAGAAATGCGGGAACGTCTCCGTGGGATTGAGTCGAAGATCACAATCCTCTCTGAGTTGGAACGGAGCCGTCAAGGATATTACCATGGGGTTAAAGCTTTATTAGAAGCCAAGCGGGAATCCTTCCACCAAGAGATCCATGGGGTGGTAGCTGATTTAATCCGTCCGGAACGGGGCTGTGAACTAGCTTTAGAAGTTGCCCTTGGTTCTGCCCTGCAGAATATCGTAATCAATCATCACCGTCATGCTGGACAAGCCATTACCTATCTTAAGCAAAACAAGTTGGGAAGGGCAACGTTTCTACCGTTAAACATGATTGAAGGGAAGGTTGATCGGTTTACCGATTCTAAAGCCTTATTAACCCAGTATAATTCCAAGCCAGCCACGGAAGCGGTTTTTTACGACCAACAATACCAAGCGGTGGTTTCCCACTTACTAAGCGGTACCTTAATTGCGCCCGATTTAAAAACAGCGGTGGAATTAGCAGAGAAGACCGGGAAGAAATTTCGAGTGGTAACTTTGGAGGGCGAGGTGATTGCTCCCGGCGGTGCCATTACCGGTGGTAACCTTGACCGTCGCCAAGGTGGTCTCCTGAGCAGGAAAGGGGAGATTCGCCAATTAACTGGGGAAAAGCAGGATCTTTTAGCTTTTCTAGAGCGGGGTCTGACCGAAGAAAGTAAGCTGCAAACCACCATCGAGGAGCATACCAAGGAATATGAAGAAAAGCGGAATTTGGGCCAGGAAATAAGTTTTCAACAAAACTCCGCACTGAAAGATATGGAGGCGATGAACGCCAGCCACCAAAAGGCCATCAAGCAAAAGAACCTTTTAGAAACGGCGATCCAAAAATTAAAAGGTGAATTATCCTCACAAAATTCGGTCGTTATTCAGTTACAAGAAAAACAGCAGCGTTTAGAGGCAGAGCTTGGACTAATCTCTCAAGAAATCCAGTCTTTAGAGGAGAGGGAAAGTAAGCTCATTCAGGAACGGGAACAGAGTTTAAGAGCGCTTTCTACCCTCTCGGCGCAGTTGGCGGGAATACAACAAGAATGGGTCGGTAAACAGGAGAATTTGCAAGAAAACGAGCATTCTATCCAGGAGATCCGGACGGAGGTAGCACGGCGGGAAAGTGAGCTTAAGAAAATAAAGGAAGATCTTGAGCGTCTTGAGGTCGAAAGAAATCAATTAGAAGCAAATATTCGCCACACTGGGCAGGAACTGGCGACGGAAGAAGCCGCCCTTGAGCAACTGCGAACTTCATGTCAAGCGGCCTTAAACTCTGCTAACCAGATGGAGATTGGCCGACGGGAACTGCAAAAACAGGAAGGGGAGTTTTTGGCCGAACTTCACCGTTTGGAACTGCAAATTAACCGTTTAAAGATCAACCGGGATAACCTGGCCGCTAATTTAGCTGATGTTTATGGGGAAAGCTGGCAACAAGATGTTCAGCCGGAGCTAACCCTCCCACCCCATCCGAAACAGGAGATTTTACGCTTAAAAACCCAGATGAAAGCGTTGGAACCGGTTAATCTTCAGGCGATCGAAGAATATCAGGGTTTGAAACAAAGGGTGGATTTCCTTTCTCAACAGCTTACCGATTTAACCACTGCCCGGGAATCGTTGCAGAAAGTAATTGCTGAAATTGAAAAAACCATTAAGAAGCGATTTATCGTAACCTTTGAACAGATCCGCAAAGAATTTGTTACCCTCTTTGAGCAACTATTCTCTGGTGGGAAAGCTGATCTTCAGTTACTGGATCCGGATCAACCGCTCGAATCTGGGATCGAAATTCTGGCACAGCCCCCGGGGAAAAGATTGCAGAATTTAGCGCTCCTGTCCGGCGGGGAAAGGGCGATGACCGCTGTCGCTTTGCTTTTTGCCATCTTCCGGGTTAAGCCGTCACCCTTTTGTATTCTCGATGAAATCGACGCTACTTTGGACGAGGGTAATGTCCAGCGTTTTACTGAATTGCTGAAGATGTTCAGTAAAGACCAGCAGTTTATTATCATTACCCATCGGCGCGGGACGATGGAAGTGGCTAATGTTCTCTACGGAGTAACCATGGAAGAGAAAGGAATCAGTAAGCTAATCTCGCTTGAATTGAAGAAAGAAGCAAGTTAAGGAGGAGCATCATGGCCGATGGACTAGTTTCTCGCCTGAAAGCAAGTTTAAATAAAACCCGCCAAAAGATTTTGGCTCCCCTAGAAGAGGCGGTTCATTTTCATAAAAAAATCAGTCCGGAGTTCTATGAAGAATTGGAAGAGATTCTCATCACCTCAGATGTGGGGTATAGAACCACGATGCTGCTGATGGAGAAGCTAAAAGCGAAGGTAAAAGCGGAAAAAGCAGAGGATACCGCCGTCGTTCAGAGTTTCCTCCAAACCATCATCACCGAATTGCTCGCCACGGCACCCCCACCTCTGATCGAAGAAGATTCACCCTTAGCTTTTCTGGTTGTCGGTGTGAATGGGGTCGGGAAGACGACCTCCATTGCAAAATTGGCACAGTTCTATCGCCAGCAGGAGAAAACCTGTCTCTTGGTGGCCGGGGATACTTTCCGGGCCGCGGCCATCGACCAGTTGGCCATTTGGGCTGAGCGGATTGGCGTCGGACTCATTAATCATCAGGAAGGTGCCGACCCCGGGGCAGTAGCCTTTGATGGGATTACCGCCGCCAATGCTCGCAAGCTGGATGTGGCGATCTTTGATACAGCCGGTCGTTTACATACCAAGGTAAATCTGATGTCGGAATTAAAAAAGGTGCACCGGGTGATCAGCCAAAACTTGGCTTCCCGGAAACTTGTGAACGTGCTGGTTTTAGATGCGACCACCGGGCAAAATGCGCTGGAGCAAGCGCGAGTATTTCACGAAGCGGTTGGCGTTGACGGGATTATTTTGACAAAAATAGATGGAACGGCAAAGGGCGGAATTGTCCTGGCCATTGTCGCTGAATTGGGGATCCCCCTCCTTTGGCTAGGCCTTGGCGAACAGGCCGACGATTTACGCCGTTTTGATCCTAAGGAGTTTGCTGCCGCTCTGTTGGGCGAAGCACCTAGCCGAGGGTGAATGACTACCTAAAAAATATTCTCCCAGGTGAGGTCAAGCCCGTCGGGAATCCGGTAGATGATCTGTTTTAATTCGGCGATTTCACTTAAAGCAAAGACCGGAGCATTATTGTTCAGGAAGGCTTTGGTTCGGGCTAAGGCGACTTCGAAATGGTCCAGATCATGGTGGTCAATGAGTAAAACCCAGTAATTACGGGCTTTTATCCATAGTTCATCAATAAGCTCAAGTTGGTCGTCGATTACTTCCGGATCGGCGGCTTTTACATAAGTGGCTAGTTTTTCGAGTTGATCGAGGATCTTGGCGGCTTGATTGTCGATCATGACTTCCGTATACCAACCTAAAGCAAAAAATAGTAAAAAGGAGAGCATTACCCCGACGAAGACTTTCATGATTGTGACTCCTTAGTCGCCGAGGGTTTGGTTTGGCAGTAGAACTGGCCGCCGGTGTCGATCATGGCGACTAAGACCGTCCGCGGATCGGTGATCCCTTCTTGGGTTAATTGGTTGCAGAGCCACTCACCGGTCAGTCCGGCCTGGGCAAGGTTTTCTTCTTCGATTTGTCCGTTAACGATGAGGAAGACCGGCATCCGTTCGCGTTTGGGCGTTAGTTCAAAATCCTCCGGGGTAACAGGCCGTCGCCGTGCTTTTGGCAGTACGGATAGGCTTCCATTTGTTTCTAATAAGGCAGACTCCACATCGGACAGGTTAAAATAACCTTGCGAGCGTAATTGCTCGATTAGATCATGCACATGATAAAGGTTTTTCTGCATTTCTGGCCAGTTTAGTTGTCCTTTTACCATGATTGGGCTGGGTTTTCCACAAAGGATGTGGCGAAAAGTCCGGCTTTTAAGTGACCAGAAAGAAAAGACTACTTGCACCAGGAGGAGGGTTAGGACGGGGATGACTCCACTGAGCAAGGATAAACCCCGATCTTGCATGGGAACAGCTACTAGATCAGCGATCATAATCGTAATCACAAATTCGTAGGGCTGTAATTCGCCGATTTGTCGTTTCCCCATGATCCGCGTTACGATGACGACTAAAAGATAAAGGAAAAGCGTACGTATAAAAGTGATTAGCATGTTTTCCTCCTTTTCCTCCTTTATTATGATTACCCCTCTGCGGATGTATACTATATACTTTTTGTAATAGGGCCATCAAATATTGACTTTAGCACCCGGTTAAAGATATCATTATAGAATGAACACTTTAAACGAGGGGAGATTTGTGATGCAGGAGATTAGCCCACTTGTCGTTGCCCAACGGCAACTGGATATGGCCGCTACCAAACTAGAGCTGGACCCCAATATTCATGCGATTTTGCGGGAGCCGGCCCGAGTCTTGGAAGTGAATTTTCCGGTACGGATGGATGATGGTACGGTGAAGGTCTTTAAAGGGTATCGGGCCCAGCATAATAACGCAATTGGCCCGGCTAAAGGAGGGGTTCGTTTTCATCCCCAAGTAACTTTGGAGGAAGTGAAAGCGCTTTCCATGTGGATGACCTTTAAATGTGGAGTGTTAGGTTTACCATACGGTGGTGGTAAAGGCGGTGTTGTGGTAGACCCGACCACCTTATCCCGGGGTGAATTAGAGCGGCTCAGCCGGGCGTATATCGGGGCGATTTCACCGCTGATTGGTCCGGACCAAGACATTCCAGCACCTGATGTTAATACAAATCCACAGATTATGGCTTGGATGATGGATGAATTCAGTAAATATAAGGGTGGAATCACTTATCCTGGCGTTGTCACCGGTAAACCAATTATTGTTGGTGGATCGTTAGGACGGAGCGAAGCAACCGGTCGGGGTTGTGTGATCGCGGTGCGGGAGGCAGCTAAGCGATTGGGAATCAAGCTGCAAGGCGCCATCGGTGTGGTGCAAGGCTTTGGTAATGTGGGTAGCGCCACCGCCCGGTTTTTGGCCAAGGAAGGGGTAAAAATTATTGCCATCATGGAAGTCGATGGTGGGATTTTCAATGCGGAGGGGATCGATCCGGAAAAACTCATCGCCTACAGAGAAAAAGCCGGAACGATTACCACTTACCCCGGATCCCGCCCCATTGATAATCAGGAGTTATTTGCTTTAGAATGTGATGTGCTGGTTCCGGCGGCGCTGGAGAACCAGATTACCGCCGAGAATGCCGGGGAGATTAAAGCAAAGCTGATTGTGGAAGCCGCCAACGGGCCGACGACACCTGAAGCCGATGAAATTTTGGCGCGTAGGGGAATTTGTCTCGTCCCGGATATTCTGGCGAATGCCGGAGGGGTCACGGTTTCCTATTTTGAATGGGTGCAGAACTTTATGAACTACTACTGGACCGAGGAAGAGGTCAATTCCCGGTTGGAGCAGAAGATGGTCGAAGCCTTTGCTTGTATCTACCAAATGAGCCAGGACTATGGGGTTGAGATGAGGATGG
>ENA-UOOK01000336-UOOK01000336.1-fermentation-metagenome-genome-assembly--contig:-NODE-336-length-61072-cov-11.316043_pt1 | contig 61072 bp, 46 predicted proteins | sample MGYA00245777_ERZ724023 | MGnify/ENA primary metagenome ERZ724023 (study PRJEB28704, sample SAMN03018312) | fermentation metagenome | biome: anthropogenic terrestrial biome; feature: soil; material... | reverse complement strand
GGCGTCTGTCTGCATTCCTTTATATGTTGAACCTTAACATAAGATGTATTGAAATTTTTTTTCATAATCTTCTATTACCTTATAAAACTTGGTTGAACCTTAACATAAGATGTATTGAAATCCTGATAACATCCACAATTCTCCTGTCGTAAATGGTTGAACCTTAACATAAGATGTATTGAAATTTTATAATATCTGATTGAGATTTCTTATCCGATACTGTTGAACCTTAACATAAGATGTATTGAAATCATTTTCTTTTGATGCTGTTGCCGTCTCTGACACTTGTTGAACCTTAACATAAGATGTATTGAAATAGTTATCCGTATGCTTTACAAGCCTTAAAACCTCCGGGTTGAACCTTAACATAAGATGTATTGAAATAGAGAAATTTCTATGGGCATTACTTGGAGCATTCTTGTTGAACCTTAACATAAGATGTATTGAAATGATAAGCCGTATGATTTTAGAGCGTTTTGAGCAAAGTGTTGAACCTTAACATAAGATGTATTGAAATGATTTAGACGTAAAGGTCGGCCAAAGATTTTATATTGTTGAACCTTAACATAAGATGTATTGAAATATTAATTCCTTAGCTTGCTCTATACTTCTCATTTCTGTTGAACCTTAACATAAGATGTATTGAAATAAGCAATACGAGCACAAGCGGCGGCATAGAAGACACGTTGAACCTTAACATAAGATGTATTGAAATTACATGTTGTTTGTTAAGAAGTGCGGGCGGAAATCGGTTGAACCTTAACATAAGATGTATTGAAATTTCCCCAGCTTTTCGACTCCGAAGTAAGCTCTCTATGTTGAACCTTAACATAAGATGTATTGAAATGAAATTTGAGAAGCACTTTCCCAAAGTGGTGTCAGCGTTGAACCTTAACATAAGATGTATTGAAATATACAAAAAACATGGAAATACACGTAAAAAGGCAGTGTTGAACCTTAACATAAGATGTATTGAAATCGTTTTATCCAGTTTTCGTCTTCCCAACCTATTAAAAGTTGAACCTTAACATAAGATGTATTGAAATAAATTGATTGCTTTGTTATCCGCATCGTAATCGGTTGTTGAACCTTAACATAAGATGTATTGAAATGGGATAACTAGCTTTATATCTGCAGTATAGGCTATGTTGAACCTTAACATAAGATGTATTGAAATTTCGCACTGAACCCTGCACTTGCAAGGTCCTCCATCGTTGAACCTTAACATAAGATGTATTGAAATAAAGGTACTCGGATGGGCCGGAGGACAACTTACAAGTTGAACCTTAACATAAGATGTATTGAAATTGCATCATATCCCATTTCTTTTACGTATCCGTTTTTGTTGAACCTTAACATAAGATGTATTGAAATAAGCTAAATTCCAGTTTATTTTCTCTACACAAATTAGTTGAACCTTAACATAAGATGTATTGAAATCCCTTCATAATAATTTTTCCGGATAAACTCGCTTCTGTTGAACCTTAACATAAGATGTATTGAAATCTGTAACGCAGCAACAAATATAAATGCTAAAGGGAGTTGAACCTTAACATAAGATGTATTGAAATTTTTATCAATGTTCTTTATTTTGTCAATTATTGTTGGTTGAACCTTAACATAAGATGTATTGAAATTGCAGAACTTATATCTGCCGTTATAGAGCTTATCATGTTGAACCTTAACATAAGATGTATTGAAATTTATCTACAAAATAAATTTAAGTAAGCTACTGCAGGTTGAACCTTAACATAAGATGTATTGAAATAAATAATATTTTAAACATATTTATTTTTAAAAAAAGGTTGAACCTTAACATAAGATGTATTGAAATAAAAACTGGGGTAGGAGTAGATCAGCTTTTTGATTCGTTGAACCTTAACATAAGATGTATTGAAATATATTGAGGTCATTTACTTCTTTTGAAAGATCATCCTGTTGAACCTTAACATAAGATGTATTGAAATAGAATTAGTAAAAAGACTACAAGAGTTTTCCAAATGGGTTGAACCTTAACATAAGATGTATTGAAATTTTTATGTCAGCTCCTTAAGCCAATAGTCCCCGGCTCGTTGAACCTTAACATAAGATGTATTGAAATAGGTAATTTGTAGTACCAGGATCGCCTTTATCTCCTGTTGAACCTTAACATAAGATGTATTGAAATGATGATTAAATTCCCACTCCTTTATTACTTTTCCGTGTTGAACCTTAACATAAGATGTATTGAAATGAAGATTGAAGACATGGGGGAAACGGAAGGAGGTGAGTTGAACCTTAACATAAGATGTATTGAAATTTATGGTAGACGCCATAAAGAGAGGTACCTTAGATTGTTGAACCTTAACATAAGATGTATTGAAATATCCTTTCAAAACCGGTAGTATTCCCTATTTTTTGTGTTGAACCTTAACATAAGATGTATTGAAATTCATTTATAACCCGTTTTTTCTTGTCATATTCCTCAGTTGAACCTTAACATAAGATGTATTGAAATATATAATTTTCCAGACTATTTTCTATAACATGTAGCGTTGAACCTTAACATAAGATGTATTGAAATTGTCGCAAGTGCCAATGCGATTTTGCGTCGGTATAAGGTTGAACCTTAACATAAGATGTATTGAAATTAAACATATGCAGAATTGGTTTTAATCAGTTTTGCAAGTTGAACCTTAACATAAGATGTATTGAAATTTGCAACTTGATATGCCATTAACTTGTCTTGCAACGTTGAACCTTAACATAAGATGTATTGAAATACACCTATAGGGTTTGTATTTTCACCTTCGGGCAAGTTGAACCTTAACATAAGATGTATTGAAATTTTGGTAATATGGGGAGACAACCCCCTGATGAACTGGGTTGAACCTTAACATAAGATGTATTGAAATTGTCCTATATCATCTATTACTAGGAGATCTACTCCTGTTGAACCTTAACATAAGATGTATTGAAATAGTTTTGCAGTATTCCACTTCTTTTTATACTATCCGGTTGAACCTTAACATAAGATGTATTGAAATAAAAAAATGAGATGATTGAGATACTGCCTTCCAATGGTTGAACCTTAACATAAGATGTATTGAAATAATCTTATAATCGTTCCTGGAGTATTCTCAAGTAGTGTTGAACCTTAACATAAGATGTATTGAAATCTCTATAAGAAATTTTAGGACACAAAAAAGATTTTCGTTGAACCTTAACATAAGATGTATTGAAATTCACCCACTTATATTAAAAAAGCAGCTTTTCTAAGTGTTGAACCTTAACATAAGATGTATTGAAATTTTTGTATCCTCTCCCTCAATTCCTTTATCAGCCTGGTTGAACCTTAACATAAGATGTATTGAAATTCTCCATACCTAATAGTGCAATAGAGGGAAATATGTTGAACCTTAACATAAGATGTATTGAAATTCTTTTACCATGAAACAGTCACATTTGACTTTATTCTGTTGAACCTTAACATAAGATGTATTGAAATATTTTCTTACCGTTTACAGTTAGATTTACTGAATTTGTTGAACCTTAACATAAGATGTATTGAAATTTGTTCCGGGCATCTTAGCCCAATTGCTCATTATTGTTGAACCTTAACATAAGATGTATTGAAATCTTTGTTGTTCAACGCCGTTTGTTGTGCCGTGCTAGTTGAACCTTAACATAAGATGTATTGAAATTAATGACCTTTTAGGCCTAAAGTACCCAGCATGCTAGTTGAACCTTAACATAAGATGTATTGAAATTTGCCGGAGCATTGCCAAACTTAATCAAGTATGCTTCGTTGAACCTTAACATAAGATGTATTGAAATATTGACGACATTGCTTGGTTTATAATAGATGGAATAGTTGAACCTTAACATAAGATGTATTGAAATCGAGTACTCTAATCCGCTTACACCGAGTACTCTAAGTTGAACCTTAACATAAGATGTATTGAAATATATACAGACAACACTGTAAGCAGCGATATTTTATTGTTGAACCTTAACATAAGATGTATTGAAATTTGACGGCTCAACTTGATTTAACGGTGCAAACGAGTTGAACCTTAACATAAGATGTATTGAAATAAAATATAATAGAAAACAAAGGCATTAATAGAAAAGGTTGAACCTTAACATAAGATGTATTGAAATTCATCCAGTCTGCAAATAAAAGGAAGCATGCCATTATGTTGAACCTTAACATAAGATGTATTGAAATTCGGATACGGAAATACATTGGAAGCGTAGGTTCCATTGTTGAACCTTAACATAAGATGTATTGAAATTCTGTTGTCAATTGTCTTATTCCCCTATTTGCAAGGGTTGAACCTTAACATAAGATGTATTGAAATTTAAAGTGTTTGGTCCCATTATAACCGGGTCTCCTAGTTGAACCTTAACATAAGATGTATTGAAATTCGGCTCGTGCCTTTATATCATCCAAGGGCCCGCCTGTTGAACCTTAACATAAGATGTATTGAAATTAATAAACTATTCCATGAGTAAGTGTCTTATCGGGGTTGAACCTTAACATAAGATGTATTGAAATGGAAAAGGAGAGAGCTGAATAAGGTATTCAATCCCAGTTGAACCTTAACATAAGATGTGCTTATATTTATAAATATGAGGAGTGAACTATTGTGAAAATAAAAAATGTTGCAATGATTGGGATGGGGGCAATTGGAACTGTATATGGTAGTTTTCTTTATAAAAGATATGGTTCGGATTTTGCTGTTATAGCAGGGGAAAAGCGAAATATAAAGCTTAAGTCGGAAGGAATTACTTTAAATAATAATACCTTTTATCCTTTGGTGTTATCACCTGATAAAAAAGATATTAAATATGATCTGATAATTTTTTGCGTAAAAAATTATCAGCTTGATAAAGCAATCGATGATGTACGTAATTTTGTAGGCGAAAACACGATAATACTCACCATTCTTAATGGAATTACTGCCAGAGACAGAATATTGTCAGCATATCCGGATAATAAAGTTCTTTATGGCCTGTCTACGCATATGAATGCTGTGAGAACACCTGAAGGTGTTTTTAGTACAGAGTATGGAGAAATTCAATTCGGATATGGTGACAATACAGTAATTGCACCGGAAGTACAAGCTGTGCAAGAATTATTAAATGAAGCGGGAATTAAAAATAAAGTTTTTCCTGACATGATAAGAGCAATGTGGAAAAAGTTTATGCTGAATGTTGGAGTAAATCAGGTGACCGCAATTACCAAAGCATCATACGAAAAGGTGGCGAGTGTTAAAACAAATCTTATCCTGTACAAAGAGGCTATGATGGAAGTGCTGAAAGTCGCCCAAGCATCGGGTGTTGATTTGAGAGAAAAAGATGTTGAAGAACTTATGGCGTCAATAACAAGCCGGCTTTCTGCTAAGGAGAAAACTTCTATGTTGCAGGATGTTGAGGCAAAACGTAAAACGGAAGTCGATTATTTTTCAGGACTTGTTGTTGAAATGGGGGAAAAGCTTAGTATACCAACACCTGTAAATCATGTCCTTTACTGTCTTATTAAGTCTATTGAAGAACTATATTAACATTAACAGACTTTTATTATATCAGAATAAAAATTTTTTGGCTATACATAGAAAAATAATCTGTCCCCATCCCTAAATATATTGGTTTTAACATAAAGCAATACGGAAGAGATGGCATAGAAATGCAAAAAAGACAAATGAAACGTCCGAGACCACTGATAAAGTCGTTATTTTTAAAAATTACTCCAGCAAAAATGTGGATTTGTGGATATAAAAAATTAAAAAATCGGACTTTTTCACTGGTCCCGAAACGTCCCCATGTCCTCCTATTTTTTTATTTCTTTCATAATATTTTCGGCAAAGCATTTTGCTTTTTCTTCGATGTTGGGCACGTCTTTTATGGAGTCTTTGTTATTGGCTGTAGCCATTAAAGAGAAATACGGAGGCAGCCTGAAAGTCTTGTTTAGATTTAAACTGCTTATAATTTGCTTAGCCACAATATCGCTTCCTGAATATCCTGATACAATTATGGAGAACAAAGTTTTATCATAAAATTTTGTTCTCCTGAAAAGTGCGGTTAGTCTGTTAATAACAGCCATTATATTAGCCGAAACGGAGTCATTATAATTAGGACAGATGAATACCACTGCGTTTGATTGAAGAAGAGCGGGATAGACCTCTTCAACTATTATTCCCCCATAAAAGCAGCTTACTTGCTGGCCGTAATGTTTACAAGTTTTATAAGGACAACCTTTGCAGTCATATATTGTTCCGTTTCCTATGTGAATTTCTCTTATTTTACATGAATTTAAATTTCTTTTAACCATGTTCCAAAGAAGAAGACTGTTGGAAGTTCTCCAGTTACTGGAGTAAATTATTAATATTTTAGGATTTTTTATAGGGCTGATATTGTCTTTGAAAAACCTTTGTCCCAATTCATAGCAAGAATTTAGGCAAATATTTTCCAAAGAATCATTATATATACTTTTCATAGGAATAAAATTTTCTAAATTTCCTGTTGCTTCAACTAAAGGCCTTCCTATAAATCTTAAACCTAATTGATTTCCGTGGAATATTATATTCTGAGCAGCACTCCTTGTATACAATTCCGTATTACTATGGGTTAAAACTATTCCCTGGAAGCCAAATAGGGAGGAGTTCCCCATAGAATATAGTTTAGAAAATATATTTGAAAGATTATTGCTAAATCCTATATTATTGACTTCAAGAGCAAATATGATCTTTCCCTGCCTTAATGATGAAACATGGTTTTCATCATTGATTATAACGGGATCTCTATCCTGAATAACGGCTTGAATCATCTTTTCCAACATAAAGGAAGGCTTTTCGGGAATAATTAAAAATAAATCATTCATATTATTTTCACTAACCTTTCATAAGCGGATTTAATCTTACTAAACAGAGGTTCAGGTAAATTTAATTTTTCTACTTCAATATTATTGTTTATGAGCCTGCATTTTGCTCCGATATAAGCTCCACCCATATAAGTTGAACCGTAAAACCAATCTCCACTCATTGTTGATAACAGAGATAGTGCACCTGAAGACAAACTGGGAGCAATATATGGCTTATATCCCAAACTTCTTATTTTTAAATTGGCATTCTTTGTTTTTTCCGTTAATAGATTAGACAGATTTTCATTATAATTTTTGATGCTGTCCGCTACTATTAATCCTTCTCCATGAGGGCCAAAAACTCTTCCTTCATTTAAAAAATGTTTTGTTTTTTCGTCCATTTCGGCATAAAAAGCTGCTCTTCCGTTCATAACGCCCAGCCCGTATCCGATGACTTTATCGGCAGGAATTCCTTCAAAATCTAAATTTCCATATTCATCCTTATTGCTTTCAAGAAATGCTTTTTTGCATAGAAGGTCTACGGGATCTGATATTACAGCAAATATACCCTTAAAATGTTTTTTCCGTGCCATATAGGCATATTCTTTTATAATGGCTGAATTGCCGTTGAATTGAACCATTCTGACGTCGCCCGCTTTGCTGTTTGTGGGAGGCACACCTTTTGATGCACAAAATACAAACATGTCACAATCAAATAAACTCTCTATATCTATTCCTTTGACCATAGGAAATTTTTCGTTAGAAAAGGCTTTCCGCACCTGGTTCATTTCATATTCCCATCTTATTTTATTATTTTCGTTTCTGTCACATATTCCTATTTTTTCGATAAGTTCTCCTCCTAAAAGTTTCAAACCGATAAGCAGAGTACTTCCTACATCTCCTAAGGCTAAGATATTCACCTTCCATTTGTTATGACTTTTTTCCTCTAATAATTCGGACCAATGGGGATAATTTGTATTAATTGAAATTATATTTCCATTATAGATATCTTTTATAAGCCATTCAGGCAGAGAATACTCTTTTTCTTCTTTAATGTCGAGTATTATATCGATATCTTCCCTTTCTGATAAAATAAAATCAGGATGGGAAACGGAAAAGCTTCTCCTTGAGTAGAGAGGATCAGATTTTTTCAAATAGTAATATTTATTTTTATTTGCTATAAATTCATCAAGGGAAACCTTTTTAAACATACTATACTCATAAGTTGAAAATAAGTATTTATTTTTATACTTATAATAATTAAACATTAAAATCTCCTACCTTTTAAAGATATTTTTTAACCTGTTCAAATGTTCTAAGTCCCTTTTAACATATACTGAAGGACTAAGATTCATATCATAGTCCATATTAATCCCTATATCTGGGCATCTGGGTGTCTGTATTACTTCTTTTAACCTTTTTAATGTTAAGTTTTTCTTATTTATATCTTGATAAACTTCTTCAACTTTTTCAAGAATTTCATAAGTATTTTTAAGGCAAACTTCCGACAGATTATATATATTATCCTTTGATGTGTTCTTAATAAAATTCGGAGAAACATAAGGTAGAATTAAATTAATGCTTGGTATCAGATTTTTATCCAATCTGTTTTTTATTTGAACCATATCTCCTCCTAAGAAAGGATATTGAGCACTTTCATTAAACCACAGCTTAAGATTCGGGATAAAATAAGCGCAACTTACATTTAGATTTCTCATATCCGCTATTTCTTTTCCTCTTCCGGATAATATACCTACAATGATTTTTTCAATCTTAATATTTGAACCTCTGACTAATGGTTCCAGCACCTTGATTCGATATCCCTTATGGAGTAGGTCATCTACAAGAATTAAAGGTTTGTTAAAAGAACGGAGTACTTTTATTTGATTTTCCAGACTTAAATAGTTAGGAAAAGCACTTATAGAAAAATTTTTTATATCAGAGTCAAATATTTTTTCAGTATGGATAGTTTTTGTTATAGTATTTGGTAAAATACATCCGTTAAGAATAGAACCAAAAGGTGCGCATATACAGGGACCTGATTGCCTGGACTGTTGGGATGCCGAAGAAACTTTATTTGTATCACATATTTGTTGTATTAACTTACTGTATATCATATCCTTACTGAAAGAAAGAAGCAGTTCCCCGGGATATAAATTTACAATTGCTTTTTTTAATTCATTTCTTTTTTCTTCTATGACTTTGTTTATGTCTTTGTTTTCCCTGAAGATTTCCTTTAAAGAGTCCTCTATGTCTAAATCTAATGTTGAGGGATTATTCATGTCTACCATAAATATAGGTTTCCCGTTATAGGAACGAACGGATTTTGCAAAACCCAAAAGAGGAAGAATATTTTCAACCATTTTCTGCCATTGAGTATTATTCTTATATATACAGTAGTTATAATCATCTGAAACGAGAAAAGCTAAAGTTTCGTTAAGGATAGTTTCTATGAGGACTTTACTATTGTTTTTAGCGTATATTCCATCTAATACGACAATTCTGCCCTTGGCGTTTTTTCTTATTTCTTCAGTTAAATTGCTGTTCTGAAATTCATCGAATATCATACTGCTTTTTAACCAGTGATACAAAGAAAAAGCTAAAACATTTTTGTTTTCCGAATCTTTTATAACAAGAACTCTTGTTTCAGATTTATTTTTTATATTTTCCAAGAATGTGATATCAATATTTTTCCCAATAGAACGAATTATATCTTCAATAAGGGATTCACCCAAGGATTCATATACTTTCACTTCAAAGGTTTTCTGCTGCACTAATGTCTTGTATTGAGGTTCTTTTACATAAAGGCCTAATTTAAATATATATTGTTCTGCCACGGAATCTATTAATTTTGAAATATCCCTGTTTTTGTCAATACTTTCCCTTATCTTGGTAGAGCTTATGTCTTCGTATTGAGGAGGAAGAGAAAGCCTTACAACATGCCCCTTAATCTTTTTTATTTTTTCTTCCAATATTGAACTTTGATTTTCCTCAGAGATATAAGTCTCCCTGTTGAATATTATATGGGGAAATTTGTGTATCGGGCTGTTGTTTTTATAAGATGAAGCATTAAGTATAACGTCTGAACCAATAACTATATAGACATCAGAATCGGGAAACAAATTTTTAAGCTTATTTAAGTCCTTACTATTATTGAGACCTATGGGAATTTCTGATGGAAATAAATAAATATCCAATTCTTGAGCAATAGACATTCGCATTATATTTATTCTGAAAGAGTGAGGCTGAGTTCTCTTTGACCAAGAAAATTCATCTACAGCCAGATAAACTTCAAAGCCCATATCTCTGATTTCCATGGCAATTTCCTTATGACTGAGGGTGAAGGGATCAAAGGTACCGGGAAAAAATGCAATATTTTTCTTCCTTTTCAGGTCTATTTCACCATAATTAAATTCATAATCCGATATAAACCTGTATATATAATTTAAGGAAGCGGAATTGTTCAAGAATAGGAACTCGTTTTCTTCTCTCTTTGTTAAAAGAGTAAGGATTTTTTTGGATACTAACAGAAATATATCGTGTTTTTCATTTAAAGTTAACTTTGAAGAACCGAAGATATCCGTTCCCAGGACTCTGAAAGCATAAGTACTTATTTCAGGATTAAAATTAGCCATTTCCATTAATAATATTCCCAGGAGCCTTTTCAATCTTTTTCTGTTTACTTTTGTTTCCTCTTTAAAATTATTCCCGTAACTTTTATAATTTTCAATTGCAACTCCTACGGTCTTTAACAATAAAATAGCGATTTGAACGTTGGACTTCTTTATTTCTATTTCCATATCATCAATAAGTTCGTCTAATTCTATTGGTCTTAAGTATAAAATTATTCGGCCTAAATATTCCGGTATATATTTTGTGAATTGATAGCTTTGCATTTCGAGAGCTCTGGATAATTCAATAACTATATCATTTCGTTGGTCGAGAGTGAGAAAGTTAAAAATTTTGATCAGGGTTTCTCCCGCATAATTTCTTACCCTTTCAACAGCGCTTACTTTAAGAAGATTGCAAAAATGCATGGCAGTATGGAGGCCGTTAGGATCAGATGATTTCATCAATTCTTCATATAGAATATCAATGTTTATTTTTTTATTTATCCAAGAAGTAGCGGTTTTTAAATTGTTGAAAAATATATCCGACATGATATCCTTATGGCGAGCGTAGGAATTTTTATAAGTGTTGATGATATTATCTCTTAATGCTAACTTATCAGCTATTTTTACTCTCAAAAAATCTTCGGCTATAGAGGAAGAGGGCGCATAGTTTTCTTCCATATATTCTTTTAAAGCCGGTATAAATTTATTATCATTTTTCAAATAAGGAGATAAATCTTTGATAGAATCCCAAGCCTGAAGTCTTATCTCGAAATTTGGAGATTTTATTTGCTCGATTATATATTTAGAAATTTGTGAAAGCTCGGTTCTGTTTAAACTTTCAAATGGAATATATTCTACGGTTTGAAGAAGATAAAATTGCTGAGTCTCCGATAAAATCAAATAGTTATTATAATATGATATCAATACATCCGCATAGGATTCATACTTACTTTTATGACAATGCAAAAATAACGAATTTATAACATTCTTAATATTATAAAGCCATTCTTCCTGAAAATCCTGAATTTTATGTTCCGGAAATAATATTAATTTTATAGCATTGTTTAATATATCTGAACTTTTAAGCTCAAAAGTATCATTATTTACAGATTTGGGAGTTTCTTTTCGATATTCTTCGTCATAGGAGCCGATTAAAATTCCTATGAGCTGAGCAGCTTCTTTTCTTATGGCTTCTTCCTTATGAAGAAGTAAATCATATAAGAAATAGAGAGTCTTAATCTTTTGTTCCTGAGTCAGATAAGTGGAATATTCGTAGAAAATCTGCAAATAAGTACTGAGTTTTTGCCAGTTGTATTCGCTTCTGGCAGATTCAAGGATATTGTTAAAGGATTGATTATTCATAAGTTTATTCATTAAGAAAATATTATGCTCAATAGAAAAATATTTTAAATTTTCTACGATTTCTTTTTCCTGCATCAACGAAAACAATTTAAGTTCAGGCTTTTTAAAGTTCTTCTTAACCGTCTCGGTATTAACTCCCAGACTTTTCATGAAGTTTTCAAAATCCTTAAGTTTCGAATAAACTTTCCTGTATCTTTTCTCTTTTTTTTCATCGACATTATCCAATTTATTTAAAATCACATCAAAGGCTTCGTCTAAAGTGTATATATGTATATGATTAACTCCATCTGTATTTTTGCTTTTTACCCTGAAATCGGAATATATGAGTATCAAAGATTCTATGGGGAGATTTTCTAATTCCAAATCCCAGGTAGAATGATTTGTTGCTATATGACCTATAGTATTTATGGAAAAATGTTTGAACCATTCATCCGTATAGTAATAATGAAGGTAAGCTACCCTTTTTTCTTCTCCTTCTTTCAGTCCGTATTTTCCTATATCATGGCCTATACTTGCTCCCGCTATTATTCCAAGATCTAAAGGTATCTCAAGATTTTTTAACTGTCTTGATAAATATAAACTTAAATTATTTACACCGGCAATATGTTCTATAGTGTTATGTCCGGTAATGCACTGGTCTAATTTCATTAATTCATAAATCCAATTTTTAAAAAATATTTCCTTAAAGTGAAAATATTCAGGATTTTTAATATTTTCCTCTTCCTCTTTGGTCAAAAAAGAAACAGGATATTTGTGAAGAAAACTTTTTTTATTGTAAGATATCTCATATTTACAGAATTCCCTTAAGATATAAAGATAAGTAGAAACCAAATTATCATAAGAGTGATTAAAATCAATATTTATTTTTTGAGGAAATGACTTATATAAGATCCAATAATATATGTATTTAAGACATTCCTCCTTATTAAAGGAAAAGTGATCTTTGATATAATCCCAAAATAGGTCCAATAAAGATGAAGGATCAACGGAAAAATTAGCTAAGGAACGATTTAAGCTTCTCTTAAAAGAATCGGCTTTAATATATTCCAATAATTCATCTTTTCCATCAATATCAGATTGTTGGTTTATTATGTTGAACATGGAATTATAAACTTCCTCATACATGATTACTATAATAACCTCCTTTTTAATTCCTCTCCTGTGGGAGTGGCAGCCAATCCTCCCAGGGCAGTTTCTTTAAGAGAAGTGGGGAGCTCCCTTCCTACTTTATACATAGCATCGACAACTTCATCAAAAGGAACAATACAGTCAACTCCTGATAAAGACAAATCGGCAGATAAAAGCGCATTTATAACTCCGGATGCATTGCGAATGATACATGGAAATTCTACCAAACCGGCTATGGGATCACACACAAGTCCCATTACGTTTATCAGAGAAAAACTTGCTGCATTTAAACACTGCTGTGGAGTTCCGCCGAGCATTTCGACTATTCCGGCTCCCGCCATAGCACTTGCTGTTCCGCATTCTGCTTGACAGCCCCCGTAAGCCCCTGAAATAGTAGCGTTTTTTGCGATTATTTCTCCGATTCCTGCCGCAGTAAACAAACCATTTATCATATCTTCCTCCTTAAGATTAAATTTTTCTTTTACGGTAATTATAGCTCCGGGGAGTATTCCGGAAGCGCCGGCAGTAGGAGCGGCTACAATTTGTCCCATAGATGCGTTTACTTCAGATGTAGATAAGGCCCTTGCCATTGCAGAAATAATAGTATCTCCGCATATGGTTTTTCCGGCATTTTTATATTCTTCTACCTTTTTTGCATATCCTCCTGTAAGACCGCTTATGGAGTTTATTTTTTTATTCAATCCTGAGGAAGAAGAACTTATCATTATATTTAAAATTTTTTTCATTTCATTTTTTAATTCTTCACCGGATATATTTGAAGAAGAACATTCTTTTAAAATGACAATTTCATATATTTTTTTATTTTGTTCCTTACATAACTTAAGAAGCTCTTTTCCGTTGTTAAACATTACTTTACCTCCTAACCGGATTTATAATATTTCCGTATATTATTTCTTCACCTGCGGATATTTCATCTAATATTTTCTTATCCATAAAATTGTCGGTTTCAACGATCATAGTAGCATTTTTATCGAATCTTGAAACCTTCATATTTGCAATATTAATATTATTATATGCAAGTATAGTACCCACTTTACTTATTACTCCCTTTTTATCAGGATATTCTAATATAAGGGTAGGTGATTCTCCGGTGAGTTCAACTTTGTTTCCGTTTATATCAGTGATTAATATACTTCCTCCTCCTATGGATGAACCTATTATATAAAAATCCCTTTTATTGTCTTTATGAAATACTATTTTGACAGTATTAGGATGTTCATAACCTAAATCAGTTTCGTAAAAGTTAAATTCAATTCCCTTTTCTTTTGCTATAATAAAAGAATCTTTTAGTTTCTCGGAAGAGGGTTCCATGCCAAGTATTCCGGCGACCAGCGCTTTATCTGTACCATGGCCTTTATATGTTTTAGCGAAAGAGCCGTGCAAATAGAAATCTACTTTATCAAAATCATCTCCATAGATTTCTTCCGAGGTTTTTCCTAATTTTGCTGCTCCTGCCGTATGAGAACTGGAAGGTCCAATCATTATAGGACCTAATATATCAAAAATACCGTATTCTTTCATCTTTAACACCTCTTTTATGATTTAATTTTAACATTAGAAGTAAAAGATATCAATAAAAAAAAGAGGATAAGCCTATCCTCCCAGAGTAATATCCTGTTTATCATACCATTCCAATGCATTATAGAAATGTTTTGGAGTGAATTCGGGCCAGTATTCATCTATTATATATAAGTCTGAATAAACAGACTGCAAAGGTAAGAATCCGCTCAATCGTCTTCTTCCTCCCCATCGAATAATCAGATCTATTCTTGATATTTCTCTTGATCTAATCAAATCCATCATATTTTTATCTTTTTCGTTAGAGGCAAAACAATCATTTAGATCCCATTGCCAACCGTAATTAACTAAAAAATTTATTTTTGTTTTTCCATTTCCAAAAGTTTGCCTTTTAATTGTATAGGGAATTAATTCCCGAGGAAACATGGGAGATTCCGTATTGCCAACTATGAAGAGGGAAGCATTTTCTTTCGACAACATTTTTACTGCATCAATGCAGGCTTGAGTAAAAGCTACTCTTTGGAATTTAGGCCTTTTTGTATTATCAGTGGTAAATCCGTAGTAAGTGATTTCATTTATTCCCTCTTTTTCGCATAATTTGAAGAGTTCCAATCCTGGCTTTAATCCCATGTTATATCCCTTTTCCTTTGTCATTCCATTTTTTACTGCCCATCTTCTATTTCCGTCCGGAATAATACCGATATGATTTGGTATCCTCATTAATATCTATCCTCTCTTAATATTATATTTTTATCTATTATTTCCATATTCTAATAATTAAATTCTTTTTTCTTCTTATAGTCAACAGGAAAGTCTCATTTTTTCTTAATATAAGCCGAAGATAAATAAATTTCAGAAAAAGGTAGATATGCTTATATTTATTATTGTTTTCTTTGAGTATATATAATATATATTCCTGCAATAATCAATAATATAGGCCAATATCTGCCTATATTAAACCATTTGGCAGTGAACCAAGGAAATAATTTTTTGATAAGCATAAAAGAACCAAAGATTATTAAAACAATTCCTATAAACGAGGAATTATTCTTAAAAGTATTGTCATCATCATCACCATAATAAATAACATCGCTGTCCCCTTGGGGAATAACCAGAGCGCATATAAAATAAGCAATAATAGCAAAACCGGCTGTAACGAAAGCGAGTATAATCCACAACAATCGCATTATAGATGGATCTACGTTGAAGTATTCACCCAATCCGCCGCAAACGCCGCTTATTATTTTATTATCTTTGGAACGATAAATTTTTCTTGCCATATCAATTCCCCCTTATTTTCATTTTATTATTATATTTTATCAGATATAATAATAAAAGTGAATTTAATATAATTTATTAATACCCTTTATTCACAATATATTATCATTGTGGTAACATTATATTTAAGAAAATGATTATATGGAGGATAAATTATGTATAATATCTTATCTTTAGTATTTAAATATCTTTTCATTTTTGTTATTTATTTTTTTATGATAAACATTATTAGGCTTATTTATTTAGATATTAAAGGAATAAACATGACTACATTTGATAAAAATACTTATTTAAAACTTATAAACAGGAAAGAGGCCTTGCCGTTTAAAGTAAAAGAATATTATTCTGTTGATGACGGAGTTTCAATTGGAAGGGGAAATCAAAACAATATAGTTATTAAAGATCAATATATCTCAAAACAGCATCTGAAAATTGTAAAAGATGAAGATGAATATTATCTGGAAGATTTGAACAGTGCTAATGGCAGTTTTGTTAACGGGCAAAGGGTTATGGATGTAATAAGAATTAAAAACGGAGATAGAATAAATTTAGGGCAAGTGGAATTCTTATTTGTAAATAAGGATTAATGGGGTGAAGAAAATGTTTGATAAACTTGTAAGTTATAAAGTTCCGAGAAATTTTTTGGTTCTGTTTGATTTGATGGCATTGCTTCTTCTTTTTATATATGAGAAGGAGAATTTAGATGCATTTACTATGATTTCAGCTATATCCATGGTATTTATAATATATATATCAAATTTTATTCTTATAAAGATATCTACGGGAGACAATTATATATTTCTTATTGCTACTATGCTTATAAGTATAGGGACAGTAATGATATACAGAATAAATCCTGAAATAGGAATAAGACAAGTGATATGGGTTAGTATGGGAGTGTTCGCTTTTTTCCTGTCTTATATTATGACTAAAAAAATTAAAAGATTGAATAAGCGGATGAAATTATATTTAGGTATTTCATTAGGACTTTTCATAATAACCCTTGTATTCGGAAGAAATATAAATGGAGCCACCAACTGGATTAAGGTAGGAGGATTTAATTTCCAACCGTCGGAAGTTATAAAGCTACTTTTTATATTTTTCCTTGCCTCTTATTATTCCAATATAGAAAAATATAAGAAGAATTATAGAAATGGTTATTATGTAATTTTGGTAGTTTATATATTTATTGGTTTTTTATTCATGCAAAGAGATTTAGGAATGGCTGCGTTGTTTTACTTAATCTTTCTTGGAATACAATACGTATATGAAGATAATAGGAAACTGATATTGTATAATGTTCTTTTTTCTTTGGTGGGAATAGTCCTTGGTTATACTTTGTTTGACCATGTGAGAATAAGAATTGCAACTTGGCTTGACCCGTGGAAGTACATTGACAATAAGGGGTACCAGATTACTCAATCTCTGTTTGCTATAGCAAGTGGGGGATTTTTTGGAACTGGAATTGGACTTGGACACCCGGATTTTATTCCGGCGGTTCATACGGACTTTATTTTCTCCGCAATATGTGAGGAAATGGGTGTATTTACCGGCATGGCAATAATCATGCTGTTTCTTATACTTGTATACAGAGGGTTCAAGATTGCTTTCAGCCAGGATGATAAATTTTTTCAGATAGTGGCCTTTGGGATAAGTATATTATTTGGATTTCAATCATTTATAATATTCGGCGGGGTTATGAAGCTCATACCTTTAACAGGGATTACATTGCCTTTTGTAAGCTATGGGGGAAGTTCTCTCTTGTCCAGTTTTATTGCTTTGGGGGTACTTCAGGTAGCATCAGAAGAAATAGAACAGGAGGAAGTAGAAGATGAAAAAAGAGCTTAAAAGAATGATAAGAGTATTTGTGTCAGTATGTATTTTATTTGTAAGCTTGATTGTATACTTAAGCTATTTTCAGATTGCTGATGCTAAAGATATTAAAAATAACAGTTACAATAAAAGATTATGGATAGACGAAGAAAGTATATTAAGGGGAATGATACTTGACAGAAATGGGAAGATATTAGCTTATAGCAAGAAAACGGGCGAAGAAGAAATTGCTAAAAGATATTATAACTATGGCAGTTTATATAGTCATATTATAGGTTACAGTTATAGAGAATATGGAAAATCAGGCCTTGAAGCCACATATAATAATGAATTGTTGAATCTAAAAGATAATGCAGCCTTAAATGAGATTCAAAAGATGATTAAACCGAATGGGGAAGGCAATTCGATAAAACTTACCGTTGATCATCATATTCAGGAATATGCCAAAAGCCTTCTCAAAGGTAAGAAAGGCTCTGTAATAGTTATGAATCCCAAAACCGGAGAAATATATGCTATGGTCAGCCTGCCTGATTTTGATGTTTCTACTTTAAGAGAGAATTGGAAAACTATTGTTGAAAACCCTGACAGTCCATTTTTGAATAGAGCTACTATGGGACTTTATGAGCCGGGTTCTACCTTTAAAGTTTTAACCTCGATAGCTGCCTTGGAAAATTTTGATGAGGATAAAGTAATTGATTGTAAAGGTTCGGTTAAAATAGACGGCTACACATTTAAGGATTATAACGGAAAGGGTCATGGAAGAGTAGATCTTCAAGAAGCATTGGTTGAATCCTGTAATGTCTATTTTACCCAGATCGGAGTGGAAATTGGGAAAAATAAACTTGGAGAAGTGGCAGAAGACTTTTTTATTAATAAAAGTATTCCTTTTGATTTGTCGGTTAAGAAGTCAAGTTTTCCGTTTAGAGAAAATATTTCTACGACCGAATTGGCTGCTTCAAGTATAGGTCAGGGAAAGGTAAGAGTGACTCCTTTAAATATGGTTATGATAGCCTCGGGAATTGCTAACGGAGGAAATATCGTTAAACCTACTTTGGTTAAAGAGGTAATTTCTCCTGAGGGAAAAGTAATAAAAAGTATTGAACCTCAAATTCTTTCCCAAGGAGTAGATGGATTTACCGCTAATAAAGTAAAGAATATGATGGTAGAGGTAGTTAAAAGAGGAACCGGAACCAGAGCTCAAATTAAAAATATGAGGGTTGCTGGTAAAACCGGAACTGCCGAAAATTCTACAGGGAAAACTCATTCTTGGTTTATAGGATTTGCTCCTGCAGACGATGCAAAAGTGGCTGTAGTTGTATTACTTGAAAGTGATGGCTCTACCGGAGGAAAAAATGCTGCGCCTATTGCTCAAAAACTAATGGTTGAAACTATGAATACCATTAATTAATAAATTATAAATATTAATTTATAAGGGGAGGTAACATTATATGGGAAAAATTAAATTGCAGGAAAGAGAAGAAATTCCTGTAGAATATACTTGGGATTTAGAGTCCATGTATAAAAACGAAAAAGAATGGGAGAAGGACTGTGAAAAAGTCAAAAATCTATCGGAGGACATTTTTAATTATAAAGGGAAAATTTTAAGCAGCAGTAAAGTGCTTTTAGAAGTCCTGAAAAAAAGAGATGAATTATATAGGATTGTTTCCAAAATATTTTCTTATGGGAATATGAAATTGGATGAAGACAGCAGAAAGAGCAAATCCCAGATTTTGTATAATAAAGGGTTAGGTTTATATGTGTATGCTCAAGAAAAGACATCTTTTATAGTTCCGGAGATACTTTCCGCTGAGGAAGACGAGTTGAAGGGATTGTTAAAAGAAGAAGGACTATGTTTATATAAACAATATTTTGACGATATATTCAGAAGCAAGAAACATGTTCTTTCTACTGAAGAAGAAACCTTATTGGCTCAAATGGGTGAAATCGCAGACTCCCCTGAAAATATTTTTTCGATGATGAGCAATGCCGATATTAAATTTCCGGTTATAAAGGATGAAGAAGGGAAAGATGTAGAGATAACACATGGAAATTTTATACCGTTGTTAGAAAGTAAAGACAGAAATGTAAGAAAAGCAGCTTTTGAAGGATTATACACTACGTATAATAAATTTAACAATACTTTTGCTGCAATGCTAAACGGGAATGTAAAAAAGAATATATTTTTCGGTAAGGTAAGAAAATATCCCTCGAGTTTGTCTGCTTCTTTAGGCCAGAACAATGTAGCTGTGGATGTTTACGATAATTTAATTAAATCCGTTCATAATAATCTTAAATTCATGTATAAATATATTGACATAAGAAAGAAAGCATTGAATGTAGATGAACTTCATATGTACGATTTATATACTCCCATAGTTAAAAATATAGATATAGAGATTCCCTATGAAGAAGGAAAGGACATAGTGTTAAAAGGCCTTGAACCCTTAGGAAGCGAATACAGAGACATTGTGAAGAAGGGATTTAAAGACAGATGGATAGATGTATATGAAAACAGAGGCAAGAGAAGCGGAGGATATTCCGGCGGGTCCTATGATTCAAAACCATATATCCTCTTAAATTATAAGGATACGCTGAATGATGTGTTTACTCTTGCTCATGAGATGGGCCATTCGCTGCACAGCTATTTTTCGAGGGAAAATCAGCCCTTTATCTATGGAAATTACAGCATATTTGTAGCGGAAGTAGCTTCTACATGTAATGAAGCTTTGCTTATGAATTATTTGCTTAATAATACCCACGAAAAGGAGAAAAAGTTATATTTGCTGAATCATTATATGGAACAATTCAGAACTACACTTTATAGACAGACCATGTTTGCGGAATTTGAGAAAATTATATATGAAGAAGTGGAAAAGGGCGGCTCATTGACAGGAGAATATCTGAATAAGACATACAAGGAATTAAACGAAAAATATTATGGCCCAGGGATAGTGGTTGATGATTTAATTGCAAACGAATGGGAGAGGATACCTCATTTTTATTATAACTTTTATGTGTTCCAGTATGCTACCGGATTTTCTGCTGCCATATATTTATCACAGATGATTCTTAAAGAAGGCAAATCCGGGGTGGATAGATATTTGAGGTTTTTAAAAAGCGGAAGCTCGGATTATCCGATTAATGTATTGAAAAATGCAGGAGTGGATATGACGACAGAGGAACCGGTAAATAATGCCTTAGCATTGTTCGGGAAATTAGTTGACGAAATAGATGAATTGATATAGATAAAAAATAGGACGGTGAAAAGCAAGCCGTCCTATTTTTTTATGAATTACAGAGAATGATGAAAATATGGTCCTAAGAGTAAATATGCGGATATATCTAATGGACTATATGGATTAAAAAGAATAAATGTGCCTGATCGTAAGAAACTTAAGGAGTTGCTCTTATATTGACTATGTTATCATATTTAGAATTATTTAAATAGGTTTCGAAAAAAGGCTTCCTTAGCATATTAATGCTTTAGTGGAAGCCTTTTTTATTATAAGAACTTGCTCTTTAAGTTGTTCCAATACATATCCTTATCAAAATTTAATTTATATATCTTTTTTTTGGACATTGTAAGGTTTATTTCCGTGATATTGTCGTATCTGTTTTCAACTCCGTCATTCATTATAAGAATGGAATTTTCATATTTAAATTCAGGCTTTACGGTTATAGTCATGTTTCCCGGAATTACTGCACTGTTGGGAAGCGAACGATAAGCCTTAGAACTTATGGGAGATAAAGGAGTTATTTGTAGTGCTTTCAATAAAGGATAGACTATACTTCCTCCACTCGAAAAGTTATATGCGGTACTTCCCATGGGAGTGGAAATTATTATACCGTCTCCGCTAAACATTTCCAAATGATTATTATCGATAAAAATTTCTAAATGAACTACTTTTGAAGCTGTTCCCTTTACAACAATTTCATTAATTCCAAGCAATTTAATAATTTTTTTATCTATTAAAATCTTAGATTCTATCAAATATATTTTTTCGGTAAAATATTCCTTCTTCATATATTTTTCAATGAAAGTATCAATGTCCTCCGGAAGTATTTCCTGATAAAATCCAAGGTGACCTGTATTTACGCCTATAAATGGGATATTAGGGAAATTGTATTTATGTACGGATCTTAAAAAAGCCCCGTCTCCGCCTATGCATATATTTAATTCCGCCTGAGAATTATAATCTTCAGAAACCAAGAAACCATTTTCATTAAGTTTAATTTTTAAAAGGTTAAAAACTTTTTTTGAATCCAGATTGTCGTTATAGAGGATATTAATCCGTCTGCCCTTTTCAAATTTTTTCAAAGGAATACCTCCCTAAAATATGATTCTGTAAAAGTAAAAAAAATTTGATATAATAAATATAATTATATTATACAATAAAACTATCAATAATTGGAGGATTTATTAAATGAAGTTTTTTCATGAAAGTGACAGTGTAGTTTTATTTCCGGTTGAAGAGAATGGGTTAACCATAGACGATGTCCTTATTAAAAATCAAATATCCGTAAGATTGATGAGAAAGTTAAAAAAGGAAAAAAGAATAATATTTAACAATAAATTTTCACAGAAAAATGAGAAGGTCAAAATAGGAGATGTGGTAGGAATATTTATGGAAGATGAAATCGATAATATTGAACCGGAAGATATACCCTTAGATATAATATATGAAGACTTTGACTTACTCATTATAAATAAACGTCCGCATATTGTAGTCCATCCTACTCCTAAATGTATAAGCGGTACCCTTGCCAATGGAATCAGTAGTTATTACATGAAAAAGGATATACATAAAAAAATTAGATTTGTAAACAGATTAGATATGGACACTTCAGGTATAATAATAGTTGGGAAAAATCCATTTGCTCATCAGCAAATGGCTTTACAACTTGAAAATGATATGATTGAAAAGAAATATTTAGCGGTGGTAGAGGGAATTGTAAAAGAAGATGAAGGGACAATAGATATTCCCATTGGCAAAGAAGAGAAGGATATACTGAATAAAGTTATGAATGACGGAAAAAGATCAATTTCAAAATATAAGGTTTTAAAAAGATATAGGAAAAGCACATTTTTGGAAGTTCAGATACTTACAGGTAAAAATCATCAGATAAGAGTGCATATGAATTATATAGGGCATCCTATTATCGGAGATTCCCTTTATTATAAAAGAAGTTCATTTATAGACAGACAGGCACTTCATGCTTGGTCAATAAAATTCAGCCATCCCAGATACAAAAATATTGTGGAATTTAAGGCTCCGCTTCCCGAAGACATGAAATATTTAATTGAGAAACTTAAAATGAATTAAATGACTTTAATATTATTTATCTTCGGAGGAACCCTTTTTTTGAGTATCCAATGTTTGCATTAACTCAAACATTTTAACCATTTGCGTAATCTTCTTCTTCTCTTTTTCATCTCTTCCTTCCAGCATAACCTCTATTATTTTTTCAAGGCTATTGGAATTGTTGATACCATCGGGATTTGATAAGAAAGTTTTCAATACGGAGGCCAATTTTTTGTATTTATCGATATTTAATATTAATTCCATTCCATTTCCTATTTCTTTTGCATCATCGTAAGAGACTTCCCTTTTTAGAGTAGATAATATGTAATTAATTCTTTCGTTTTTGTTATTAACATCCGCAACTTTAATATCATAGAAATTATCTTCTTTTTTTATAAACTCAACTGTTTCATAAACTTTTACTATTTTTTCCGTAATAAAAAGAGATTTATTAATGGCTGGGATCATGTCGGGTGGAAAATAGGGACTAATTTTTTTCAAGATCTTGATTTTTTTATGAGTGGAAGAAATATTTAAGGAAAAAGAATCCTGAAGATTTGTTTTATTGAAATCATTTTTATTCCCTTTCAGAAACATTAAAAGAACTAATAAAATTAACAGTTCATCCAATATAATTCCCTCCTTATTGAAAAGGATCACTTTAATATATTATGCAGATGAAAACAGAATGTTTACTATTATTTATATGTAATATCCGTAGATATTCCTTCATAAGATTAGAGTATAAAATATGGGAGGAATGAAGATGGAAAGTAATGAAGATTTAAAAAATATAATTGAACAAATGAAAGATACGAGTCCTACAGAAGAGCAGATAAACCAAATTAGAGATATGGCTGAAGATTACTCAGATAAATCTGAAGATGAAATATTCTTTGAAATAATAAAGATTAATAAACAAATGAAGGAGACAATGGGAGAGGATGAATATAATGAACTTATTGAAAAGCTCAATAATATAAGACCTTTATTAGATGCCGAACAGAGAGAAAAACTGGATATGGTGTTGAAAACTATAAAGAAGGGTAATCAGTAACGAAATTAAATAAAAGGACTAAGGTGAGATTTGTATTTTAAATAAATCTTCTTAGTCCTTTTATATTAAGAACTTATGAGGCTTTCTGAGCTTTTAGTTTTTTTGGAACAATTATGAGTGCGTTATATGTTTCAACTGCAACAAGGACTGAAAGTATGATTAATATCATTGAAACAATCGGTATTGACGGGTGCCCCTGCCCTTTGACCCATCCGTTAATTACATCTCTGACTAATGCCCAATTTGACATTATGAACATTATTGAAGCAGGTATGAAGGAAACAAGCCATGCCTTCGATTTACTATTTGTTTTGAAGAGCCATACCGTAACACCAATTAAGGCAAGTGCAGCTAAAAGTTGGTTTGATGCGCCGAATGTATTCCAGAATGTTTTCCATGCGGGTATAGCATTACCGTTTGCATCAACCATTGTTTGGAATATAAAGAAGATAGGGATGCCGGCTGTAAGCAATGTGCCTATAATTTTACCTTTTAAATCTTTCCAACCGGTAAGTTCCTGTATAATGTAACGGCCAAGTCGTGTACATACATCCAATGTATCATAAACAAATGTAGTAAAGGCCATAAGTCCAAAACTTACGCCGTAAACTCCCGGGATACCTATAAGTTCCAAGAAGCTGCCTATTCCTGATGCATAAATAAAGTTTGGCGCTTTTGAAACCATAGGAGAATCCTTAGATAGGATCATGAGACAAGCAAGAGAAACTACTGCAACCATACCTTCAAGTAACATTGCCCCGTATCCTATAGGTTTAGCATCACTTTCTTTTGCCAACTGCTTAGAAGTTGTACCGGATGAAACAAGAGAATGGAATCCGGAACAAGCACCACAGGCTATGGTAATAAATAATACGGGAAACATTGGGAACCAGAAGCCGCTACCAATACTGCCGTCTGCAGCAAGATTTGTAAAAGCGGGGAATTGTATGTGGTATCCGCCAAAGATTATACCGATTGCAGCAGCAATAAGGGATGCATAAAGGAAATATCCTCCTATAGCACCACGAGGTTGTAAAACTAACCACATTGGTAAAATAGATGCGATGAAACAATAAATTAAAATAAGAACTCCCCATACTTTTTGCTGAAGAAGGATATCAGCAATTGGCAATGAAATCGGTATATAACGCCCTGCCCAAATTGCAACTCCAACAAGAGGAAGGAATATTAAAAGCGCGATATTTTCTTTAAGCTTGGTATATTTCATTAGAAGTCCCATAATTATTGGCAGAATAAGATAAAGAATGGATGAAGCTGCAATTGCGGCACCTGCAACTTGTTCTCCAGATTCAAGTTCTACGGTACCTACAAATGAACTCGCAGTAATATCTGTAAACGCAACAATAATATATACGAGAGTTATCCATATAAAAAGCATAAAAAGCAACCATGCCCGTTTTGAAACATTCGTTCTGATTACTTCAGCAATTGATCGTGCTTTATGCCTTACAGATGCTACAAGAGTACCCATATCGTGAACGCCGCCAATAAAGATTGTACCTATAAGGATCCACAGAAGGGCGGGAACCCAGCCGAATATAGTACCTGCAAGAATAGGACCGTTTATGGGGCCTGCTGCTGCTATAGCCGAGAAATGCTGGCCCATAAGCATACTCTTTTTTATAGGGACATAATCTTGTCCGTCGTTTAATTCAACTGCCGGTGTTTTGATTGAATCGTCTAATTTAAAAATTTTATTTGCCAAGAACTTTCCGTAGGTAATATATGCTATATAGAAAATAATAGCTGCTCCAACAACAACGATTAATATATTCAAAATACTCACCTCTCTCAATTAATTTTTATAACCCATAGGGAAATCATGTTTTTCCTTACATAAATGGGTTTCAAAAAAAGACTTCCTTAATAATTGTGCATATTCTAAATTTTGATATTGAAATATAGTAGTGAAAATATTAACATAGAAAAATATATTATAAATCACCATTTAAGAAAATTAATTTTAAATATGTTATAATGAAAAGTAATGTCTGCTTATAGTTATTAGAATAGGATTATTTCTGTTAAAGAAAAATAATTTCTAAGATAGTTAGATTTTAAAGTGGTGTCAAAATATATAGAAGAGTATATATAATGGTATAGTTGTTTAGCTATAATATATTGATATTATATATCGGTACTAATTTCAAGACAACGATTTCCTATCCTCCGAATATTAAAGCTGGAAGAAAAAGCGACTTTTTTTCAATACTTGACTTTAACAGTGTGGACATTTCGTCACCTCCTTAAAATATATTGGATGGACATGCTCTATATAAAAGGATTGTCCTCTCTTAACCACTTTAATATAAGAGATTATTATTTTGAGGTAAGTTCTATATACAAATATAATTTTTATTGAAATAAATACAAATATTATCCTTTAATCATATATAAATGTTACTAATTTTATTATAATACAAAAATTTCAAAAAATAAAGGGATTGTCAAAATATTTTGATAACATACTAATTGAACTGATAAGGTTACGGGTCAGGTTATTTAGTTACTTTATTTCCTATCATTCCATATGTAGGTAATAGACATAATAGTAAATTAATGCTATAATTTATTTATATTTACTTATATTATATAGATGTAGGAGGAATATATGATGAAATTGGACAAGAAGGTAAAAGTTCTAATGATTGTCATAATTTCTATGGCTCTGATTTCAGGCATATTTGTATATATAAATAAAGAAAATCAGTACAAAGAGACATCTTATAAAATTTTCTTAGAATATGTAAACAAGAATATGGTTGAAAGAGTTGACTTAAGCGATGAACCCAGAATTACAGGCAAATTAAAAAACGGAGAGTATTTTATAACTGATAATCCAAGAACTGAAAACTTTAAAGAATATCTTTTAAAAAATAATATCAAGGTAATTGAGACTAACGGTAGTTTGGTGACATTGCAAAGCGTTTTCTTCTTTTTGGTTATTGGTGCGGTAGGGGTAGCTGCCTATTTTATGAATAATAATGCATCAAAGCAGGCTCAAAAGGAAATTGAAATAATGTCGGACATGGAAGATATAGAGAATAACTCAAATGTAGTAACATTTGCTGATGTAGCAGGGAATGAAGAAGCAAAAGAATCGTTAAATGAGCTGGTAGATTTTCTTAAAAACCCTGAAAAGTACGGAAGATATGGAGCAAGAATGCCAAGAGGGGTTCTCCTGTATGGACCTCCGGGAACGGGGAAGACGTTATTGGCTAAGGCTTTGGCAGGGGAAGCAAAAGTACCGTTTTTTGCAGTATCGGGTTCGGATTTTATACAGGTTTATGCAGGCCTGGGGGCCAGCAGGATAAGAAGCCTTTTTTCAAAAGCAAAACAAAAAGGAAAAAGTGTTGTATTCATCGATGAAATAGATGCTCTTGGGAAGAAAAGAAGAGGAAATGTGGGAGGCGGAAGCGAGGAAAGCGATAGGACCCTTAATGCTCTTTTAACTGAGATGTCGGGATTTAGAGAAAATGAGGGGATCATAGTTGTTGCTGCAACAAATAGAATTGATACCCTTGATGAAGCCCTTCTAAGACCGGGAAGATTTGATAGACAAATAGAGGTAGGACTCCCTGATATAAATGCCAGATATCGAATATTAAAACTCCATGGAGAAAAGAAGCCTTTAGCTCCGGACGTAGACCTGAAGAAAGTTGCTCAAGAAACCGTATATTTTAGCGGAGCCAAATTGGAGAATCTCATGAATGAATCGGCGATGATGGCGGCGAGAGAAAATGAAGATTTTATTACTATGAACCATATAAACAGAGCTTATTATACAGTCCTTGTAGGAGAAGAGAAAAAGGATAGAAGCTGTATATCAGCCAAAGATAAAGAAATTACGGCTTATCATGAAGCAGGACATGCCCTAGTTACAAAAATGGTTTCAACACTGAACAGAGTTACAAAGGTAAGTATCATTCCGAGCACAAAGGGCATGGGCGGATTCAGTATGAATATTCCTCCAAACAGAATGTATCAAAGAAAGAAGGACATTGTAGATAACATAATGATTGCCCTCGGAGGAAGAGCAGCGGAGGAAATAATATTTGGAAAAGAAAATATTACTACAGGTGCTTCTAATGATCTAAAAAAAGCTACGGAAATGACTTTATCCATGGTTGGAAGTTTTGGAATGGATGAAGAAGCAGGGCTTATAAATTATGAGGTGCTTTTGGAAAATAAAATTGGTAATAACGATGAATTGGTCAAAAGAGCGGGAAAGCTAATAGATGGCTTTTATGAAGAAACGATGGATATAGTGACAAAAAATATAGATAGATTACAAAAACTTGCTGCTGAATTATTAGAAAAGGAAATGTTAGAAGAAAAAGAGATAAATGAGATTATTTTACAAGATTAATATTTTATTTAACCGCAAAAGTATATTTATTCCAACACTTATTACTTGCAGTATAATAAAAAAGAGGTTATAATATAAATAGAAACGTTTCTGCGATGTACGTAAGCCTATATAATTCAACCGACATAAGACATATGGGAGTCTTTAGTTCAACAGTCTATAACATGCCTCCTCTGAGTGGAAGTTAGAAGCTGCTGACAGATACCCACCTTTTAAAAGGCGGGCGTGAATTAGCTGGGAGTACGGCACCGCGGGATATAAAAATCCTTCGAATTATATCGAAGGATTTTTATTTTGTAATCCATAGAAAGCTTATACTCAACGGAAGTATAACGAATAAATATTGATTAAAAAAGAACTTTCCGTAAAGGAGTTTCAAGAAAGGCTACCTTATAATGTTTCGATAGAAGCTTTTCTTATAATCCATAGGGAAATCAAGATTTCCTTAATATAAATTTCCCGTTAAGTGGGCTAGTTCTTTTATGGAATTAATAACAAAACCTATATCTTCTTTTGTAATTCCTGCGTGAGTTACGAATCTGTATTCTCCATCTTCAGCTTTATTGATTTTGATATTTTTCTCATACAGCTTATTTATAAAAGTTTTTTCCGGGATTATATTATCCTTCATTTCAAAGAAAATCATATTTATATCATTTTTATCAAACCTTACATTTATTCCGGGAATTTTAGATAATTCCGAAGCAAAATATTTTGCATTTTTATGGTCTTCTTCAAGTCTTAAAGTCATCTTTTCAAGGGCAATTATACCGGCTGCAGCAATTATTCCGGCTTGTCTCATTCCTCCTCCCATAAGTTTTCTGTTTTTTCTTGCTTTATCTATAAATTTTTTATTTCCTGCAACCATTGAACCTATAGGTGCTGCTAAACCCTTTGAAAGGCAAAACATAACAGTGTCACAGTATTTTGCTATATCCCTTGCGTCTACTCCTAATGATATAGCTGCATTAAATATTCTTGCTCCATCCATATGAACAGGTAAAGAATACTTTTCAGCTATTTTCTTTATTTCTTTGAGATTATCAATTTTGATTACCGCTCCACATCCATGAGCATTTTCTATGCAAATAAGCCCTGTTTCAGGTTGGTGTATATCATCTTTTCTTATTGCTTTTTCGACATCTTCAGGAGACATAGTTCCATTTGTTGTATTAAGAGTTCTGAGTTGTACTCCAGCTATTACGGCTGATGCTCCGACCTCATGAACTACTATATGGTTTTCCTTTCCGATTATGACTTCCTGACCTCTTCTTGTATGCGTCAAAAGGGAAAGCTGATTACCAAAGGTTCCGCTTGGAACGAATAAAGCGGCTTCTTTTCCTACCTTTTCAGCAGCTATTTTTTCAAGTTTATTTACTGTTGGATCATCTCCGTAAACATCGTCTCCAACTAAGGCATTGGCCATTGCTCTTCTCATTTCGTCTGTGGGCATGGTTACGGTATCGCTTCTTAAATCAATGGATTTCATATATTTACCACCCTTTTATTAATCAATATTTTAATATTTCTTATTATATCATTATTTAATAAAATAGGGCAGGGGTTTTTATGGCCCATAGGGAAATCAAAATTTCCTTAATGTAAATTTTCTGTAATGAGTTTAAAAAAAGGCTTTTTTAATTTTATGTTTTTATAGTATATAATATAGTCAGAATATAATTACAAGGAGGGATTAGTTATGATATCAGTTTCCGGAGAAGAGATGAAATTAATTGATAAATATTGTATTAAAAATTTAGGCATTCCGGGAATAGTTCTCATGGAGAATGCAGCATTGAAGGTATTGAAGAATATAGAAATGAATAAATATAACACTTTTGTCATTGTATGTGGAGTTGGAAATAATGGTGGGGACGGATTGGCATTAGGAAGACACCTAATGGTACAGGGGAAAAAGGCTCGATTTTTTATACTTGGTAATATGGATAGGGGAAGCAATGATTTTTCTGTTAATTATAATATAATCAAAAACATTAATGGAGATATTGTTCATATCAATAGTGATGAGGAATTATCTTTATTTAAAGATTCCATAATCGATTCAGATATAATTATTGATTCCATATTTGGAACGGGACTTACAAGAAATGTTGAAGGCATTTTTAAAGACGTTATTTTATCTATAAATAAAAGTGAAAAGTATGTTATATCAATAGATATACCTTCAGGCTTAGACGGAAATACAGGTAAAATTTTAGGAATTTGTGTGAAGGCTTCTAAAACTATTACCTTTCAGTTACTGAAAAGGGGATTGATGGGTATGGAAGAGCTTGCCGGAGAAATAATAGTTGAACCTATAGGAATACCTGATATGGTTATTGACTCCGTATTGGGAGAAAATTTGAAAAAATAATATTTTTAAATATAAAATTCTATCTTATAAATAGTTTAAATGGTTTTTTAATAAAGATGATGGATTAAGAAACGGGGAAAGGGTGAAATTATGAACAATTTAATAAATATATTATTAGTTGAAGATGATGATTCCCTAAACCGAGGGATTAGTTTTAAGTTAAAAAAGGAAAAGTTTAATGTTTTTTCCGCTAAATCAATAGAAGAAGGCAAAAAAATTTTTAATGAAAATTCAATAGATCTTATATTATTGGATATTGGTTTACCTGATGGAGATGGTTTTCAGTTTTGTAAGGACGTCAAAAAAATAAGGGATGTTTTGATCATATTTCTTACAGCTTGTGTCCAAGAAGTGGACATAGTTAAAGGATATGATTTGGGGGCAGATGACTACGTTACCAAGCCTTTCAGTTTGATGGTCCTTATATCAAAGATCAATGCCGTATTAAGGAGAAGAGAAAAAAGGGGAGCAGAGAAAATTCGATGTAAGGATATTATATATTATCCTGGGAATATGAAAATTTTTGTAGATGGGGAAGAGGTGTTTTTAACGAAAACAGAACTTAAACTATTTAAATGCTTCATAGATCATCCTCATCAGGTAATTATAAAAGAACAGTTTTTCAATGAAATATGGGATGGGGATGGGAATTTTTTAAATGAAAGCACTCTTCCTACAAATATTAGAAGGCTCAGAGAAAAAATTGAGCAAAATCCTTCTGAACCACAATATATAAAAACAGTACGAGGATTGGGTTACATTTGGGCGGAGGAGTGTTTTAAAGAATGATGATATTAAGAAAAGATCCGATTGTAAAAAAAATATTCATTGTTTTTACGGTAACAATTATTGCCTTTGGAATTGCAATGATCTTTAATAATTACTTTTTTATAGAAGAATTAGGGGATAATGGAGTAAAAATTTCCGCGGTTTACGGATTCATGGTTAAAAGTATAATTATTGTGGTTTTAATGATAGTTATAAGTATTTCATCATTCATATATGTATTGAAACGTATAATAGGCGAACTCGACAAAATATCCTTTGAGATAGACAGGATAATGGATGGAGATTTTTCTGCTGTTTCGGATACCAACGAAGAGGGGATACTGTCAAGGATAGAATTTCAATTTTTTCAGATGTCCAGGAGATTGCAGATAAATTTAAATGAGATAAACGATGAAAAAGAAAATGTCAAATCACTGGTAACCGATATTTCTCATCAACTAAGGACGCCTCTGTCATCTATAAAAGTGTTCAATTCGTTATTACTTGAGAATGGGATTAGTAAAGAAGAGGAAGAAGAGTTTTTAAACAGGATAAAAAATGAGGAAGATAAACTTGAATGGCTTCTGAATTCTTTAACTAAGATTTCAATGATGGAAACAGGATTGATTCAGTTAAAAAAGAAAAAGGATAATATTAAATCTACAATAATCGAAGCAGTTAATGGCATTTATTTAAAAGCCTCGGAAAAAGGCATAGATATAAAAATGAACAATTTGCAGGATATTTATATTTGCCATGATGCCAAATGGACAAAAGAGGCTATATTTAATGTTCTCGAAAATGCTGTGAAATACACTGATGAAAATGGAGAAATAGATATTTCTATAGAGAAATTGGAGAGTTACATAAAGATAGATATAGACGATAACGGCATAGGTATTCCATCTAAGGATATAAGAAAGATTTTTGACAGATTCTACAGAGGAAATTCGGAGAGGGTTAGAAAAACTCAAGGATCGGGCGTGGGATTGTATCTTACAAGAAAAATACTGGAAGAACAGGGCGGAAGTATAACGGCTTTTTCAAAAGAAGGACAAGGCAGTGAATTTACAATATTAATGGTTTTATAAGTTTTTACTTTAATTATCACTGCAAAACTGTAAATTCCATATGATATAATCAATACCACAGCTATTATATTATTGTGCAGCTTGGGATATTCAGAGGCTTATTCGATAATTGGGTTTAGGGACGGATGATAATTATAAGGGAAAGGTGAAGCTAAATGAAGATATTAGAAACAAAATCTTTGAAAAAGTATTATGGGAAGGGCGAAAGTTTAGTAAAAGCATTGGACGGAGTAGACCTATCTGTAGAAGAAGGAGAATTTGTTGCAATAGTAGGTTCTTCAGGTTCCGGCAAGACGACTCTTCTTCATATGATGGGAGGATTGGACAGGCTTACGTCTGGAAGGGTGTTTATAGATGGGAAGGATATATATTCTATGGATAATGAGAGTTTAACCATATTTAGAAGGAGAAAGATAGGATTTGTTTTTCAATCCTATAACCTGATTCCTGTGTTGAATGTATGGGAAAATATAATCTTACCTATAGAGTTTGATTTAAAAGTTGTAGACGAAGAGTTTATAAAAGAAATTATGAGAACTTTAAATATTATCGGGAAAAAGGATGCTTTCCCTAATGAATTATCAGGAGGACAGCAACAAAGAGTTGCGATAGCAAGAGCTTTAGCTACGAGACCTTCCATAGTTCTTGCAGATGAACCTACAGGGAACCTTGATTCAAAAACGAGTTTGGAAGTGTTGAATCTTTTAAAGCAATCCATAAAAAAATATCACCAAACCTTAGTAATGATAACCCATGATGAAAGGTTAGCCCAAATGTCAGACAGAATAGTAAGGATTGAGGACGGGAAATTAATCAATGAAGAATAAATTAGAAGTAAAAAAAAGCCCCTTATAGAATTTTGCTTTCTATTTTGGGGCGACCTCTTTTACCAGCTTTTTAAATATTTTTCTTGTTCTTCTGTAAGACGGTCAATTTCTATTCCCATTGATTTTAATTTTGTTGTTGCTACTTCTTTATCTATTTCATCCGGAACATCATATACTTTGTTTTCCAATTTTCCTGCATTATTTATTAAATATTTTATGGACAGAGCTTGAATGGAAAAACTCATATCCATTATTTCTGCCGGATGGCCGTCTCCTGCAGCGAGATTAACTAATCTTCCTTCAGCAAGAAGGTTTAATATTTTTTTGTCCGGCATTACATATCCTGTAATATTTTTTCTCATTTCCCGCTTTTCTATGCTCATTTCTTCAAGATCCGGTTTCCAGACTTCACAGTCAAAATGTCCGGCATTGGCCATAATAGCACCATTTTTCATCAACTTATAATGCTCCTTTGAAAGAACTTTCATATCACCCGTTACAGTTATAAAAATATCTCCTATTTTTGCAGCTTCTAAGGAAGGCATTACTTTAAAGCCGTCCATATGAGCTTCTATAGCTTTAATAGGATTGATTTCACAGATTATGACTTTGGCGCCGAGGCCCTTAGCTCTCATGGCAACGCCTTTGCCGCACCATCCGTATCCTATTACCACTACATTTTTACCTGCAACTATAAGATTTGTCGTTCTCATTATTCCGTCCCAGACGGACTGACCTGTACCATATCGGTTGTCAAAGAGATATTTACAATAAGCGCCATTAGCAGAAATCATGGGGAATTTTAATTTGCCTTCTCTTTCTCTTGCTTTAAGCCTTAATACACCTGTAGTAGTTTCTTCCGAACCTCCGATGATATTTTTAATAAGTTCCTGTCTTGTTGTATGGAGTAAATTAACCAAATCTCCTCCGTCATCAAGTATTATATTTGGTTCGATATCTAACGCGGAATTTAGATGATTATTATATTCTTCAGAAGTGGAGTTATACCAAGCATATACTTTCAGGCCGTCCTCAGCTAATGCCGAAGCCACGTCATCCTGAGTAGAAAGGGGATTACTTCCTGTTACCGTTACATCCGCTCCTCCCGCTTTAAGGACCTTGGCCAGATAGGCTGTTTTTGCTTCCAGATGTATGGACATGGTTATCTTTTTCCCTTTAAGGGGCTGCTCTTCCGTAAATTTTTTTTCAATAAATGATAATACTGGCATATAGCCTTTTACCCAATCTATTTTTTTATGTCCCGATGGTGCCAAATTTATATCCCTAATTAAATTTTCACGCATTTATTCTCCTCCTGACTTTATAAGAATAACTTATATATCTGAAATATTATCACATAAAATGCAATTTTAAAATAATCAATATATATTTTTGCTAAAATATCTGTCTCCTCTATCGGGCAATACGACCACTATATTCCCTTTGTTTATAGTTGAAGTCAATTTTAATGCCGCACTTACGGCAGCTCCCGAAGACGATCCTACGATTAATCCTTCTTTTTTGCCAATTCCTTTACCATGTCAAAGGCTTCATTGTCATTAACCTTTATAAAACTGTCTACTAAAGTCATATCAAGAGTGTCCGGAATAAAATCGTTGCCTATACCTTCAATCTTATAACACCCTTTAGTGCCTCCACCTATTATGGAGCCTTCCGGATCTGCAATTATCCCTTTTATATTTGGATTTTTTTCCTTGAGATATTTGACTATGCTGGTGAAAGTACCTCCGCTTCCTGCTCCTGCTATTAGATAATCTATTTTGCCATCCAATGCTTCATATATTTCCGGTCCTGTAGTTTCATAATGAGCCAACGGATTTGCAGGGTTTTCAAATTGGTTTAAAGAAACGGAATTATTGATAGTACTTAATAATTCTTCAGCTTTTTCTATAGCCCCTTTCATTCCTTGTTCCTCAGGAGTATTGATTATTTCAGCCCCAAAGGCTTTCATAAGCAATTGTTTTTCTATGGAAAATTTTTTTGGGACCGTAAATATTACTCTGTATCCTTTATTTATTGCGGCCAAGGCTATGCCTAACCCCGTATTTCCGGCAGTTGGTTCTATAATAGTGGAACCCTTTTTTAAAATCCCCTTTTCTTCAGCTTTTTTAATCATATATATGCCGATTCTATCCTTTACGCTTCCTCCCGGATTGAATATTTCAAGTTTAGCGAAGACATTTACTTCTTCCTTGACAGAAATATTATTTAATTTGAGTATCGGTGTTTTTCCAACCAATTCTTTTATATCGTTATAATATGACGGCATTATTTATACCTCCTTGCTTGCTTCCAAGCTTTCTTTCAGGTCATTGATCAAATCTTCCTTATCTTCGATTCCCACGGATAATCTTATTAAATTATCCGTTATACCGACTTTTTGCCTTATCTCATAGGGAATAGCAGCATGAGTCATAGATGCAGGATGGCATACAAGAGATTCTACTCCTCCGAGACTTTCGCCAAAAGTTATAAGAGAAAGATTTTTGAAAAACTTTTTATAGTTATATTCCCTTCTGAGAACGAAGGAGATCATTGCTCCGTAGCCATCGGCTTGCTTCTTTTGTATATCATGTCCCGGATGTTCTTTAAATCCCGGATAGTATATTTTTTCTATTTCAGGTCTGCCCTTTAAAAATTGTGCGATTGATTTTGCATTTTCATCATGTCTGTCCATTCTTACTGAAAGAGTTTTTATTCCTCTTATAAGTAAAAATGAATCAAAGGGACCGAGAATACCTCCGGTGGAGTTTTGTATAAAATGTAATTTTTCTGCCAAATCTTCAGTATTTACCACTGCAAGTCCTGCTACAAGATCGCTATGACCTCCAAGATATTTCGTGGCACTATGGATTACTATATCAGCGCCTAATAGAATAGGCCTTTGCAAATATGGAGTCATGAAAGTATTATCAACTATAGTGAGAATTTTATGTTTTCTTGCTATCTTTGCTGCCTCCTCAATATCAGTAATATCCATAAGAGGATTCGTAGGAGTTTCGATATATATAGCTTTCACATTTTTATCGATGTTTTTTTCTACTTCGTTAAGATTTGACGTATCAACTATTTTATATCCTATATTAAAATTATTAAATATTTGGTTAAGGACTCTGAAAGTTCCGCCATATACGTTATTTGATATTATAATTTGATCCTCTGACTTGAATAGGGAAAGTACCGCTGTAATTGCGGCCATTCCTGAGGCGAATGCAAAGCCTGCATACCCCTCTTCAAGATCAGAAATAAGTTTTTCTAACGATTCTCTTGTGGGGTTTCCTGTCCTTGAGTATTCATAACCTTTATTTACGCCAAATTCGGGTTGCTTAAAGGTAGATGTCTGGTAAATAGGTATGTTTACAGCACCTGTGAATTCATCCCCATCTTTTCCTCCATGAATCAATAACGATTTTATTTTCATTTTTTCCTCCTCATATTATATTTATTTTGTTGCTGCCGCTATGAATATACCTGTTTCCGTGTATTCGCCCTTACTGGAATATCCCTTGCATCTTAAGTCCGTATTTTCTATATTGATATCAGTGAACTTTGCCTCTTTAAGCCATGCATAAATGGTATCATTTGAAAAACCCAACCATTCGTCAAACATTTCTTCTCTTGCCCATTCTCCGTTATGCTCGGTTACATCTGATATTACTAATTTTCCTGATTTTTTCAGTACTCTGTACATTTCATTTATAGCTTTTTTAGCATCTTTAATATGATGAAGTGCCATGTTTATAAATACGGCATCTAATGATTCGTCAAATAAAGTAAGGTTATCAAGCGAGGAGTTCAGAGGGTAGATATTTTTCAAATTTCTCTTTAATGCTTCTTCTTTTAATTCTTTGAGCATATTTCTTGAATTGTCAACTGAAAATACTATATTTGAGTCATCAGCAAGAGCTAATGAAATAAAACCGGTTCCGCAGCCTAAATCAGCGACTCCTTATCCTTTATATTTACTTTTGATAAAGCTTTGTATTTTAGTCTCTCCTCAAAGTATTCACTTCGTATTACATTCCATTTTTTAGCTACAGTGTTGAAATATTGTATTGAATTCATAGATACACCTCCTTTAAATTTGAAGACTTATATACAAAAAATAAAAACTTCCGCCTCTATTTCTTAGAGGCGGAAGTAAATTCCACGGTTCCACTCTAATTATTATATATAATATAAGCATATAATAACTCGTTTTTATCGGCACAAACATACCTTAACGCTTCTATCGGGCGTAACCGCTGTCGTCTATTTTATTTCGAGACAGTGCTCAAAGATGCATTCACATAAAATTATGCTTAAAATTTCTTTCAGCTTTTATTTTATGCTACTATTTTTTATCACAGCATTTAACAATTTTTATTTTCATAGTATATACTATGAAAATATTATATTTTGTCAATAAAAATTTTAAAGTTTTATAATAAATTAATAATCGTGACAACTTATGATAAAAATATATATCATATTAAATGGTGTTTTTTTTGATATTGCTTAAAAATTATCTTTACCGGAGAGGTGGTTTAATTTGAAAAGAGTGTGCCCATTATGTAATGGGTTATATGAAATAGAAATAAGCTGTCCCAACTGTGGCAGAGATATGTCGGATAATGGTCCTGTAGTTAATTATTTAGATAATTATAGCCCTTATTTGTTAGATGATATTTCCCATACAGAAGACGGGGCAGCGGAAGATGAATGTACGCATCTTTTTTGTTGCCCAAGTTGCGGAAAAGATAAAAGAGTTGGGATAGGAAGAGTGGAAATTTAGAGGGTATCAATAAAAATTAAGAATGGGGTAGGGAGGATAATATAAAGATAGGTTCTGTATTATACAGAACCTATCTTTATATTAAAAATACTTTTTCGTTAAGAGAGTTCTACATTTTTGCCTATTCCTGTTTCTACAGCTTTTTTGTATATTTTTTCTCCCACCACTACATCTAAAACAGCGGAACCTACGGTCTTAAACAAAGTTATCTCATTAGGATTTTCTCGCCCCTTAATTTTACCTAATATTACTTCTCCAAGTTCTCCTTGATAGTGGTCCCTTGTTACAATTCCATCTTTAAGTGGAGAGATTAAATCTCCGGCTTCAGATAGAACTCCCGACACAGTGTCGAAGATAACTTTATTTGCTCTTAGGACAATTTCAGGCGGCAGTTCATGCATTTCGGGAGTATAGGCACCTATACCGTTTATATGAGCACCGGATTTTATCAATTTTCCGTTAAAAACAGGCATTTTGGAAGTTGTAACAGTTGTAACAATATCTGCATCAATTACAGCTTCATCAGCGTTTTTTACAGCTATTATTCGAGTACCGAAATTACTGAAATGTTCATTCATCTTTTTTGAGAAATCAAGGGCTTTTTCATAATTAATATCAAAGACACGAACTTCCGTTAAATTACGAACTGTAAGCATTGCTTCCAATTGACTTTGAGCTTGCCCTCCGGTTCCGAATAGTGCTCCAATCTTTGAATTCTCATTGGAAAGAATTTCTGTAGCAGCTCCTTGAATAGCTCCGGTACGCAATTGTGTAATAAAAGTACCTTCCATAATAGCAGCCACAATACCTGTTTGGGGATCCAATACTACCATAGTAGCCGGAACATTAGGTAATCCTCTTTCAACATTATGGGGATAAACAGAAACAATTTTGAGCCCCAGAGCTTTTATATTATCTCCGCCTACATAAGCAGGCATATACAAGCTCTGGCCTTCTGCTTCCGGGATATCTATATTTGTACGTAATGGTACGGAACTTTTACCTTGAGAATAAAGTTTTAGAGCTTCTTTGTCTGCTTCGATAGCATCTCTCATAGAAAAAATCGATTGAATATCCTCTTTTGTCAAAACTAACATAATCAGTCCTCCATTTTTTAATTTATTTAACATCCGGATTGGCGGATTTTAATTCTGAATAAAGCATACTAATTGAGCTGTAAAGCAATACTATGACGATGAGCCATTGCAACATTGATACATTTAAGGATTTTACAAAATAAACGGCTATCAATACTCCGATAATACCGAAGGTTGACGTAAATAATGTAATTTTACGGCTGTATTGACCAAATCTAATGAACTGCATACTTCCAACGGGAACGGAAAAAGTGCAGGCGCCCATCATAATTGGGAATGAAACAGCCGGATTTAAACCTAAAGCATATACTGTTGCCATAGTTAAAGCATAGGACCCAATCCCGATATTATTTAGTGCCCCATATATAAATAACAGTATAGCAGCTATAATGAGCTTTGCACCTGTCAGTTCCGTAGCCGTGCCTCCTGAAGGAATCAAATTGAATTTCCCTGCTAATATTAATAGAGAAGCTATAATTAATCCGATTCCTATAAATATTCGAATGGTTTTTTCAGGTAACTTAACTACAAAACGGGGGCCTATGAATGCGCCGATAACCTGGGCAACAATACATACTGCTAATGTTACAATACTTACTTTAATAACAGAAATATAAGAAAGGGCCATAACCGCAACAGGGATAACACATTGGGTATTTAATGTCCCCGGTAATTTTTTGTCTGAAACCCATTTTAATTTACGATAAAGAACTGTGGAGATTGCAAAATCCGAAATTCCAAAAGTAGATAATAAAAAGATAATAAAAGATGTAATGGCTAGAACTATATTATTTCCCGGCTCTTTTGATATTTCTTTTTTGTTTTTGAAAAGATCTATCACAAAGGAAATTAGAAATGATAGATTAACTATTACAATTAATATTAAAATAACTTTAACCATAATATTTTCCTCCTAAGGTTAATATATTTTTCTTATTTTTTCTAAGTCATCACCAAATTCTTTCTTTGTTTTCTCATCTAAATGCTGTATTATATTTAGGCAATATGCATCATGAACAATATGTTCCCTTGCAAGAAATACCATTGAATGATTTTTTGTCCATACAGCTTCTCCGTTAACTTTGCTTGAAATAGAGCCAAAGATCATTTCCTTTTCGTCAATTACTACTGATATCCATCTGCTTCCCATTTCTTTAAGTTTGTCTTTTTCAAAACCATGTTTGTAATAGTGGTCAAAAGGTAGATCATACTGTTGAGTTTCACTAAATAAAATTAATACGAATTTTTTGAGGCGTTGATTAGTTTTTTGTAAGAGCTGAACCATTTCCTTATCTAAATCTTCCTGCCATATTTGAATCAAAACTTCCTCTTTTGCATATTGGATTAAGTACTTACTTTTGTTTAAAATATTTTGAAATCCATCGATATTCCATAATGCTTCTGAATCCGTATTTTTTTCATATTGAACTAAATAGTTATCTATTTCTTCAAGAGAACTTGAAACATTTCGGCTTATGTTTTCCTTAAATTCGTTGATTGGGATAGCACTATATAAGATCGGATTGGTTTGTGCTTCCAATACAATTCCTTTTTGAATTAAAGTTTCTAAAATATTGTATACTCTTGAACGTGGTACAGAAGACTGTTTACTGATTTCATATCCTGTCGACGGACCTACCTTTAGCAAAGTTACATATACCTTTGTTTCATATTCTGTAAAATTGAACTTTTTCATCAATGGAATTAAATTTTTCATACTTCTATATTGCCCTCCTAAGATAAATTTTATATATAATTTATTCAATTATCCCATGATGAGAATATAAAGACAATATTAAATTCGGTGATTAACATTGTGCTATTTTTAACAAACCAAGATAAAAAATTGTCTGCAGTACAATTTTTTTGCTGTAGATAGTAGTTACTATCAGTTACTATTATATTAAAGAAAATTGTATTTGTAAATAAGTATTTAAAATTTATTTTAGCAATAAAAAAGCTGCCCTTATGTAGATACTTCCTACATAAAAACAGCTTTTTAAATTAATTTCAGCTTATGTGTATGGGAAATTTTTTTCTTTCTTTAAAAAGAAAGATATATTTAAATCCCAATTCTTTTAAAAGTTTTTCTCCTTCTTTGTATTTATAGTTTAAAAAAGCGGGTTCATGAGCGTCGGAACCCATTGTTATTATTTCTCCTCCGAGAGATTTATACAACTTAAGCAATTCAGTCTTAGGATGAAAATATTTAAGGTGGTATCTCATTCCCGAAGTATTAAGCTCAATACCTTTCCCATTTTTTATAACTAATTTTAATATATCTTCTATCAAATACATGTATTCCTTTGGAGGAGGCAGCTGAGTATTTTCCGGGAAATATCTGTCAACTACATCAAGATGCCCCAATACATCATAATCATTATAATTTAATACACATTCGTACAAGGATTCATAATATTTAACTAATCCTTCAATTGGCTTTATATCTTTGAGATAATTGTCTAAATACATGTCCTTTCCTTCGATAGAATGCATGGACATCAACACGAAATCAAAAGGATTTTGTGATATGAATTCATTGTATTTTTTGTATAAATGGGGTTTCATCCCAAGTTCAACGCCACATAATATTTCAATTTTATTCATATACTTGTATTTAACTTGATTGATTTTTCTAAAATAATCTTTTGTATTAAAAGCAAGATCCAGTTTTTTTTCTGTAACTTCAAATTCTACATGGTCTGTAAAGCATATTGATTTCATATTTTTATTTATTGCTTCCGTGACCATATCTTCCATTGAATATTTTGAATCTATGGAAAAATCGCTGTGGATATGAAAATCATACATAAATTAAGCACTCCTAAAGTTTATTAAGCTTGATAGCTTTCTTTATATTGAAGCCTGTATAAATCATAGTACATTCCTTCGTTTTGAAGCAGTTCTTGATGATTACCCATTTCAACTATTCTGCCTTTATGAAGGACTATTATTTTGTCGGAATTTTGAATGGTTGATAGTCTGTGGGCAACTGCTATGGTAGTTCTGCCTTTTATTAATTTTTTAAGAGCATCTTGTATTAATATTTCAGTTTCTGTGTCAATATTTGATGTGGCTTCATCAAGTATAAGCACATCAGGTTTGAATACCAAAGCTCTGGCAAAAGCAAGAAGTTGTCTTTCTCCTGCCGAAAGAGTAGCGCCTCTTTCCATTACAAGTTCGTCGTATTTTTGGGGAAGCTTTTTTATAAAATGATCGGCATTTACATATTTAGCCGCTTCAATTACTTCTTCATCGGAAATATTATTATCGTCAAGCCTTATGTTGTTTTTTATATTTCCTGTAAAAAGGAAAACATCTTGAAGGACTACTCCTATTTTTTTTCTCAACTCATATTTATTATAATCCTTAATGTTAATTCCATCAATAAGTATTTCTCCCTTTTGAATATCATAAAATCTTGACATAAGGCTTATAATTGAAGATTTTCCTGCTCCCGTGGCTCCTACGAAGGCGACAGCTTCTCCGGGATTGATAGTGAAGCTTACATCTTTTAATATCCAATTTTCATCTTCATAAGCAAACCACACATTTTTAAATTCTATTTTCCCTTTGAAATTTGTTATTGGTATGGGTTCTAAAGGATTTTTAATTTGTTCTTCTTCATCTAATATGCCGAATATTCTTTCACTGGATGCCATTGCCGATTGAAGTATATTATATTTTTCTGTTAAATCCAATATGGGCTCGAAGAATCTTTGCAGATAATCGATAAAAGCATATAAAACGCCAAATTCAACCTGACCTGAAATTACTCTTCTTCCTCCAAAATATACTAAAGCCGCGATTCCGAGAGAACGGATTATTTCAATTGCAGGCCTGAATAAAGCATAAATTTTTATTTCTCTTTTTGCAGTATTTAAATAATCTGTATTGATGATATCAAATTGATTGAATATCTTCTTTTCTTTTTTAAATATATGAATAGTTTTCATTCCTGTAAAATTTTCATTTAGTCTGGCATTTATTTTAGCGAGCTGTATTCGGCCTATTCGATATACGTCTCTTATACTATTTCTGAATATAATCGAAACCAACACTATAAACGGAACCAAAGCGAAGGACAAAATAGCTAATTTGTAGTTCATTTGGAGCATTATAATTGCTATCCCGAAAAGAATAAATATATCCTTGAACAGATAAACCAATACATCGGTGTACATTTCATTTAATGTTTCCGTATCGTTTGTAACTCTGGTAACGAGTCTTCCCACAGGATTTTTATCAAAGTACTTTAAACTCATTTTTTGAATATGTGAGAACAAATCCCTCCTTATGTTAAAAATAATTTTTTGACTTGTCCAGTTAAGAAGATATACTTGAACATAGTTTAAAACAAACGCTCCTAATATTACAAATAGAAACACCATACCGATAAGTTTTAATCCGTCAATATCCTCTTGCCTGAACTTCATAAAATCTTCATGAGATAAAAGGACTCCCTTTTTTATATCTGTTTCATTTTTATCGGCGATATAATAGTTTCCCTTGTATTTAGTAATGACTTTTATGTCATTATCATCATGTTGAAGTCTTTCCCTTTCTGAAAGATTGTTTTCCCTTACATAGATTTTATTGTTAAATATAGTACCTTTTTTACCTGAATTTATGTCAAAGACATATATTGGTTTTTTATAACCGTTTATATAGTCGTCAATTGTAATTTTCAAAAGGTAAGGCCTTGCAAGCTCAAGTCCTGTTATGAATATCATTAGTATTATACATATCATCATATAATGCCAATAGGGTTTTGCATAACTAAGAAGCCTTTTCATAAGTTTGGAGTCATAGGCTTTTCCCAATATTTCATCGTTATTGTTATGTTCCATGTTTTCCCCTCCGAATTAATTTTTTTGTATTTTTTCTTCAAGAAGTTGTTTTTCATAAAGATCTTTATATATTCCGTCTTGTTTTACTAAAGAATCATGATTTCCTCTTGCAACAATTTCTCCTTCATCAATTACAAGAATTTCATCTGAATCTTTAATAGTTGATATTCTATGACTTATGATTATAGTAGTTCTTTTTTTAATTACTTCTCTTAAATTAGATAATATTCTTTCTTCCGTATCGGTATCTACACTGGAGAGACTGTCGTCAAGTATTAATACGGAAGAATCCTTTATAATTGCTCTGGCAATTGATACTCTTTGTTTTTGACCTCCCGAAAGAGTTACTCCTCTTTCCCCGAGCACCGTCTCAAATTTATTTGGAAATTCTATTATATTGTCATATACTTCAGCAGTTCTTGAAGCATTATAAATTAAATCTTCATTATATTTTTCTTCTTCTTCAAAGGAAAAAGCAATATTATTTATAATGGAATCGGAAAAGAGAAAATTTTCCTGTGGAACATACCCTATATTTTCCCTTAAAGATTTTATAGTCATATCTTTAATATTAATTCCGTCTATTAGTATTTCTCCTTCATCTATATCATAAAGCCTTAGAAGCAAGCTTACTATGGTTGATTTTCCGCTTCCCGTTCTTCCGACGATTGCTAAACTATGGTCTGAAGGTATTTTAAAATTTAAATTTTTAACAGCATAATTTTCGGAATGGGGATATTTGAAGGATACATTTTTAAATTCAATTTCTCCCTTCATATTTTTTATATCTATTGCATCCTTTGAATCCGTAATTTCAGGTTTTTCTTCAAAGATTATATTGAGCCTGTCCATAGATGCGGCTCCTCTCTGAAATAAGTTGATTACCCAGCCTGTTGCCATCATGGGCCACACCATCGAACTTAAATATGAATTAAAAGCCACAAAATCTCCAAGGGAGATATCATCTCTTATAACCAATATTCCTCCGTACCAGAGAACAATCAAAAAACTTATTGAAGACATAAATTGAACTAAAGGGTGAAATATTCCGGAAATTTTTACGAGACTTAGATTTTTGGATAAATTGTTGTTATTGACTACCGAAAATTTTTTAATTTCATTTTCTTCCTGTACGAATGACTTAATTACTCTAATTCCCGCGAAATTTTCCTGAGCGGTATCTGTAAGATCGGAAAACGCCTCTTGGACTTTTATAAATCTTTTATGAATTATTTTACCGAATTTACCTACTACAATGGCAATAAAAGGCAAAGTAGAAATAGCAACTAAAGTTAATTTTAAATTTGTGGTATGAATCATCATTATTACTGAAAAAAAAGTCATGAAAACCGCATCTACAATCATTACCACTCCTTGTCCTAATGCCATCCTTACTGAGTTAATATCGTTAGTTGCATGGGCCATAAGGTCTCCGGTTTTATGAGTATTGAAATAATTCGTTGAAAGAGTGAGGAGATGCCTGAATAATTTATTTCTCAAATAATATTCTAAAGTTCTCGCAGTGCCTTGTAGGTATATTCTCCAATAATATCTTCCAACCGCGATTATAAGTCCTGTTAAAATAATATATAAGCTATATTTAATTAATTCATTGAATGTAAGGAGATTATTTTGTAGAAGATTTGTAACTATTCTTAATATCTGCGGAACTATTAGCTGGACTATATCAATGATTATTAACCACATTACTCCAAAAAAATATTTCCATTTATTTTTGATAAAAAAATCTTTAAGTACCAAAAAACTTTTCATTATAATGTCATTCCCCCTCAACTTTTACTTTGACTCTCTAAATAAACTTTATACTAACTATTATAATTGAAAAAAATAAGTTTTAAAGTAAAAAAATCATTCACATAAAAATAATATTTGATGAAAAACTAATAATAGTTTATTGGAGGTGAATTTATGGAGCTAAATACAAAAGAAATGCTTAAAAAGAAAATATTAGACGCTCAGGAAATGGTCAGAGATTATGAGATGTATTCTAAGAAAGTTGAAGATAAGGAATTAGTTCAAACTTTTAAAAGTTTTGCGGAAGACTGCGGTCTTCAAGCTCGAGCCCTTCAAGATATACTTAAAAGAATGAATTAAGATCAATTTAAGAAGTTCTGCTGTTTAAGAACTTCTTAATTATTTGAAAGAAGTTTTGATATGGTTATTATAAATTTATATGTTAAAAAAGTAAACAAAGTGTATAATTATAATTGTATAATTATGAAATATTTCCTTGGAGTGATAAGAAAAAATTAGAAAGGCTGATATTCATGAAAAAAGTTAAAATAATATTTAATCCATCTTCAGGAAGACAGTTAATTAACAGAAAGTTGGATCATATATGTAAATTTCTTATTGACAATGGATACATAGTTGGAAAGTTTGTCACTGAAGAAAAAGGTGATGCCACCAAGGAAACGATTAAGTCCTGTAAAGAAGATTGGGATATAATAGTTGTATGTGGCGGAGATGGAACAGTGAATGAGGTTGCAAAGGGAATAGTTTTGGGGAAAAAGAAAATACCCGTGGCTATATTGGCCGCAGGAACGGTTAATGACTTTGCCAATCATATGGGGCTGCCTAAAAGCGGATGGGATTTTTTTGAAATGATAAGAAAAGGTAAAACGATAGATGTGGATTTAGGAAGAGTTAATGATGAATACTTTATGAATGTAGCTGCAAGTGGTTTATTGACTAATGTAGGCTATCAAGTTCAATCGGAAACCAAAGCGGTTCTTGGAAGAATGGCATATTATTTAGAGGGATTAAAAGAGATACCAAGGCAGAAATTTGAACCTATAAAAGTAAAATTTGAAAGTGAGGAGTATAACGGAGCAGAAGATATATTGTTGTTTATGATATCTAATAGTTCTTCAATAGGAGGGTTTAAAAGGCTTGCTCCCAAGGCGGAAGTCTGTGACGGATATTTGGATTGTATTATCATCCAAAAATCGGACATACAGGATTTAGTTTCGATATTTATAAATATATTTAGCGGTGACCATATAAATCATCCTAATGTTAGGTATTTTAAGACTAAAAAGATATCCGTTTTCACAGAAGAAGGTATACCTATAGATATAGACGGGGAATATGGAGGGAAACTTCCCGCAACATTTGAAGTACTGCCAAATAGCTTTAGAATATTTATTAAATAAAACTCTGACAATTTTATTGTCAGAATTTTATTTATTTATGGTATTATTATATTGACTTAAAGGTTAGGACATTATAAAATTCTTATTAAAGAAATGTTAAAAGCGGGACTTTGGAGGAGATTTTTTTGAATAATAATTGTGAAGAAGATGTAATGGAAATTGAAAGGTATCTGAGGAAAATCAACTGTATAGTAAGATTGAAGGGGAGAGAAATTCTTAATGATATTAATATAACTATTCCTCAATTTACTGCTCTTCAAATATTAATACATGAAGAAGAAAGTTTGACTATAGGAGAATTAAGTCAGAAAATGGCTCTTGCCTGCAGTACAATAACTGATTTGATTGACAGGATGGAAAAAAATAAACTTGTGGAAAGGAGGAAGGATTTAAGGGATAAAAGGATTGTAAGGATAGAAGTTATGCCTCTGGGGAATGAATTGGTTCAAAAAGTTCTTGAGAAGAGGAGAGAATATCTGCAAGAACAACTTGGAAGCTTCAATAAAGAAGATAAAACAAAATTAAAAGAATGTCTAAAAATATTATATAACGCTATTAGGGAAGAGTAACGTTATAGTTATTTTAAAACTTGGTATTTTGATTTTAAAGGGGAATGAAGCTATGAAATTTATTAATAACAGATTCAAGATAGTGACTATATTACATCATAGTACTAAAGATGATTTATATGTAGTTGAGGACTTATGGAATAATGAAGAAAAGAAATTTTTAAAATTTTTTAATTATGAAGAACATGGAAAACTCATTGACTATTTAACTGAAAATTTTATTTTTATTTCCAGTATTAAACATAAGTATCTCTTAAGTTGTGAGCAATTTGATATTTGCAGAACAGTAGACAGAAGTACGGTTAATATAAATAAATATTATTATGTAAGCGAGTATATAGATGCTTCAACTTTAGCTCAGATACGAGATGAATTGTCCGTTAAAGACAAGGTGTTTATTCTTATTCAGCTCTGTGTAGTTTTGAATTTCTTGCATTTTAGGGGAATAACATATAAGTCTTTGAATCCCGAAAATATTTATGTATTGAAAAATCGTGAAATTAAGTTACGAAATTTGATATCAACCTTTGAAGACAATTTAGAGAATGAATATGGCAAAAATACTAATCAGTTTATTTTATCGGAAACTCTGTTGAAAGAAAAGTCTAAGGATATAAAAACTGATTTTTATTTTTTAGGAATGATAATCAAATATTTGTTTCCCGATGAAATTTTAGAGAAGGGACAGTTTCAAGTTATAGAGAATGTATATGATAATTTAGTTGAAAGTAACAAGGATGGAAAGGATATTAATTTATCACATATTGTAAATAAACTTTCTTCTGCTTTTCATATAAGATATGAATATGATTTAAGAAAAGAGAGGGAAACCATTAATTTTAAAACTAAGATGGTTGGGCAAAGTGAGGAATTAAAACGGGTTCTACAAATTTGTGGAGATTATCGTGGCAGAAGATGTAATAAGAAGATTGTGTTAGTGAGTGGGGAGCCGGGAGTGGGGAAAACTCGGTTTTTAAAGGAAGTATCTTATCGCTTGAAAATTAAAGGAATAGATGTATATAACAGTTATATTACCAAAAAGGAAAATGAAAGCTTTAAAGTAATCAGAGATATATTGAGACAAGCAATAAAGGGTATTCCTAAGTCATTATTAGATAAATACGGTGGAGAACTGGTAAAAATATTGCCGGAGTTAAATCTTGCAAAAGATATAGTTCCGACTCCCTCTTTGGGAGAAAACGAGGATAAATTTAGACTTTATGACAGATTATTAAATTTAATGGATGGTTTATCTAAAATTAAATCCTTAAATATAGTGATCGATAATATCCATTACAGTGATATAGAAACTTTAACGATTATTGATTATATTTTGAAAAGTCCTAAGGAGTTTTCCATAGCATTTATACTGTCCGACAGCGGAGACAAAATTTCTGATTCAAATGTATCCAAATTTTTGGAAGAATGGAGAGCTAAAGGTTATATTGAAGATATAAAGTTATCTAAATTGGGGCTACAAGAAATAGGAGAATTAGTTCAATATATTTTGGGAATGAGTTTTAAACCCTTGAATTTTTCGGCCAGCCTTCTTAAGGAAACCTTAGGTAATCCGAGGTTTATTGAATTGCTACTTTATGATCTTTGCTCCAAAGGAGAGCTGAGGATAAATGAAAGAGGCAATTGGGACTTGATAAACAAGACCTATTCGGAAATTTATCTGCCTGTCAGTTTTGATAATACATTAAAAGAACAGTTGAACTCCCTTGACGATGATTCTCTCTATGTACTTAAAATTATTTCAATATTTAATAATCCCGTTTCTAAAAATAGTATTATTAAAATGGTGAATATGGACGTAAATAAATTAAATGAGATAGTGGATAAGCTGGTAAAGGCAGATTTTGTGGATGAAAGGGTTGGAGATTGGGGATATAGTTATATTGTATATGATTTAAAATTAAAAAAGATGATATATTATTCTATAGATCCAATACAAAAAAAGGAACTGCACAAAAAATCGGCAGTCATATTGGAAGAAGAATATAAGAATAATAAAAATATAGATTTGGAAGAACTCATATATCATTTAATACAATCGGATCAAATGGACAAGGCTATTGATTATACAATTGATTATGCTGAGGAAATGGAGTCTTTGCTAAATTCTCAGTCTGTTTTATTCTGGGAGAAAGCATATGATTTATTAAAAGATAGGAAAGATGAAAGAAAGCTTCGAGTATTGGAAAGTATTGGCAGGCTTTATGTATTAAGATATCAGAATGAAAAAGCACTAAAAGTTTATAAGCAATTACTTGAAGAGGCGGAACAATATAATTCTGTAAAATATATTGTTGATAGTAAGAACTCAATAGCACAAATTTATTATAAGAAAAATGATCTTGATTCAGCCTTTAAATATTCCTTTTCCGCAAAGAACATTGCAAAAGATGTAAATAATATTGAAGGATTACTCAATTCGATCATTTCATTAAGTAAGATCGAAATATACAAAGGCAATTATGACAGTGCTTCGAAGGAGTTATTAGCGGGGTTGGAGATTTCCGAAAGAGAAAAAGCAGAAAAGAATACAGGATATTTTTATAATTTGTTAGGAATCATCGATTATTATTCGGGAAATATGGAAAAAGCGGAAAAAAATTTTCTTAAGAGTATAGAATATTTTGAAAGAACGGAGGACTATGTGGAGTTTATAAAACCGTTAAATAATATGGCAAATGTATATATTGAGTATTATGGAGATATAGATAAAGCGATTGAATACTATAATAAAGGCTTGAATATAAGCAGAAAAATTGGAGATTTAGATTTGGAAATGACTTTTCTGAATAATGTTGGTGAAATCTATATTGGAAATCATGATTATGAAAACGGGAAAAAGTATATCAGAAAAACTAAAGAAATAGCTGAGAATATTGAAAATGGAAACATGTTGTTTCTTTCCAACATAAATTTGGGGAATATATATTTAACAACGGGAGAATACGGTCTATGCTATAATTGTTACAGAGAACTGAAACAAGGATATATCAAAAACCCTAACAAAGAAAAAGAGGCCTTAGGTCAATATTTTAATTTCATGGGAGAATTCTATTATACCTTTGGCATGTGGAAAAAATCGTTGAAGAATACATACAGAGCCATACAGATGTGTAAGGAATTTGACATGAGAGATTATCTTCTATCGAAAATTAGAATAATATTAATTAAATACTATGAACAGTCAAAATTTGACAAAGAACATATAGAAGAAATAAGAAAAGAATTTAGAAAGAGAAAGTATAATTTTGACAGAAGAAAAGCCCTGCTTCAGTTTTCCACTATTGCAATTTTAGAAGGGGATCTTGATTATGCTTATGATTTATTAAAAGAAGATGAGGACTTAGTTCAAAAATATCATAAGGATTCCCTGGATTTCATTAGAAATTTACTATTATATTATCTTGATGGGAATAATGGGGACAGTTCTAAACTTATGTATTTGGAAAATGAAATGAAAAATAATGATATACTGTATTTTGAATTTTACGGAAATTTTATTATCGCAGATAAATTTTATCAACTTGGAGATTATTATAAATCATTGAAATTTTATACTGAAACTTTAGATGCTCTTTATAGGCTAACTATAAGAATACCTGATAAAAAATTTCAAATTCAATATATCAAAATCAATAGGGGAAATGAAATTAAACAAAAAATGAAAAGCATATTTAAGGAAATTTTTAAGAAAGATATACCTTATATATGTTTAGAAGATTTAGAAAAGGAAGATTCTATTGAAAAATATTTTGAATTTGAAAAAATATCTGAACTAATAGATAATGATTGTCTTAGAAAAATGTTGGGGAACAGTACAGATTTACAATTTACAAATAAAATAAAAAATTTAGAAGATTTAATAGTAAATTTTACCGATAATTATAAAGAGAATCTTCATTTAATATTGGAATATTTAGCAGAAAAAACTATTGCTCAAAAGGGATTTATATTTTCCTATGATGAAAAAAATAAAGACCTTTCTTTGGTTGTCAGCTTAAATTCCAAGGATTCGGATATTATAGACGAAAATATTTTAAAGATAATCGGGGAAAATAGTACTGGGGTTATAATTAAAAATACTCCCAAAGAGCTCAAAAAGAAATTTTTTACGGAATCGCTCTCGAAAGAAAATAAGGCCTTTATATGTGTGCCGGTGTATAAGCCTAATGGTTATATAAATAATTTTGTTCATAAAGATAGAAGAAAACATAACCTTAAAAATGAAAAAATAATAGGATATATTTATCTACAAACAGATAAACTATTTAATAGGTTTGATTATGAAAGGTATCAGGTTGCAGATTTATTATCATATTTGGTTTTTATGAATTTGGAGAATTACAATTTAAAGATAATGTCTACCATTGATGCTATGACCAATACCTATACCAGAAAGTATTTTGATATTATAATTAATGATATAATGTATAATGTTAAAATAAACGGAGAAAGATTTGCTTTACTTATGATTGATATAGATAAGTTTAAGGATATAAACGATACTTATGGACATAGAAAAGGAGATGAAGCACTATCGAAAATAGGCAATACATTAGTTCAAAATGTTCGTTCTACTGATATAGTTGCAAGATATGGAGGTGAGGAATTCATAGTAATTCTTCAAAACACTTCAGAAAAGGATGCAAAGGAAGTTGCAGAAAAATTAAGAAAAAAGATAGAGGAGTTAAATATTGAAAATTCAAGCTGCCTTTTAACAGTAAGCATAGGAATATCCATATTTCCAGATCATAGTCAGTTTAAAGAAGAATTAATCGAAGAAGCAGATCAAGCTTTATATTGTGCAAAAGAGAATGGAAGAAACAGGGTAGAAGCCTGGAATTCCAATATTGTTAATTCTTTTGAAAGGGTAGACAGACTGGCCGGAATAGTTACCGGCAATACCGTTCAAGATCAAAGAAACGTATTGGCATTAATGGATATGGTAGATCTTTTAAGAAAGGATAATTCTTTGAGAAATAAAATTTATGAATTTCTAGGGAGAACTATGGAAATATTATCAGCAGAGAATATTATTTTATTTACATTAAGCGATTCAGGGAAAATAGAAAAATCTTATTCCCGTAAAAGATTTACGAAGGGATTTTCAAAGATTCCTTATTATAATAAGGAAATATTGGAGAAAACTATAGAGAGCAAAAAAGGTGAATTTTTAATTGATTGGGAAGATATCGGAGATGTGGATGCTTTATCAGGGATACCTAATTGGAAGTCAATAGTTGTATTTCCGTTGATTTATAAAGGTATAATGAAAGGTATTGTATATTTGTCGGTTCCACTTAAAGAGAAAGAGTTCGATTATAACAGTTATAATTTTATTAAAGCTATATGCAGCATATTTTCGCCTTTGCTTAATTGAGTTATTTATTTGCATATATACTTTTAATTGTGATATAATTTAACAAATAATTAAAGATAATTAATACACCTATGAATAGGAGGATTGAAAATGTCAGCAACAATTAAAGATGTGGCTAAAATGGCGGAAGTTTCTATATCAACAGTATCCAGAGTTATAAATGATTCAAAACCAGTGAGTCCCGAGGTAAGAAAAAGAGTCTTGGAGGTTATTGACGAGCTGGGATATAAACCTAATGAGGTGGCTAGAACATTAGTGACTAAAAAATCTTTCTTGATAGGTGTGATTGCCACTGATATAGGGAATTCCTATGTAGCTCAGATAATTAGAGGAATTGAAGAAGTAGGTAAGATGTATAATTATGATATATTGTTGTGCAGCAGTTATGGAGATAAGGAGACGGAGCTAAAATTTATTCAGCTATTGAATAGGAAACAGGTGGAAGGAATAATATTAATATCCGAAATAATAAATGAAAAAGTTAAAGAACAAATAGATCAACAGAACATACCATTTGTGTATTTGAATAAGTATTTCTATATGGAAAATGTCCTTACGGTATCCATAGACGATTTAGATGCAAGTTATGAGATGACTAATTATTTAATCAGTTTGGGACATAAAAATATTATTTATGTCAGCACTCATGAAAACGAAGAATATTCATTGGAAAAGTTCAAAATTGAAGGATATAAAAAGGCCATTGATGAATTTGGAGAGGGAGACGAATTAATCTGTTTTGCAAAAGGATGTAGCATTGAAGACGGATATGATATAGGCAAGGAAGTTGAAGATTTAGTAGAAAAATATGATGCTACAGCGGTATTCCTAAGTCATGACGAGCTTGCTATAGGGCTGATTAATTATTTCTACGATTGCGGAGTAAAGGTACCCGATGATATTTCTGTGGCAGGCTACGGTGACATTAAAATAAGTCAGATTCTTAGACCTAAACTTACTACGATTAAAGAACCCTATTACGATATTGGAGCGGTGGCAATAAGAAAAATCATTAAAGAACTTAAGGAAGAAAAGTTTGATAAGGGCAATATTAAATTGCCATTTCAAATAAAGAAGAGGGAAAGCTGTGGAAAAATACAAGCAGAATAGGAAAAAATTAATAATTATATTATTATCCATAGATATGGCAGTGGTGCTATTCTTATCCTTATTTATCAATAAAGAAACAGGTTTTTCTACAAGATTGAGTAATAATTTTTTTATAGTCTCAATGGTGTTTTTGGTAGTTGGGGTTGTGTTTGAATTACAATCTTGGTCTCTCCATAAGAAGATTGTAAAAAAATCAGAAGGGGAGATTTCAATAGATGAGTTGAGGCAAACTCGATTTGATGATAAAACTATTTCTAAGGTAAGAATGCATGACAATCTTAAATTTCGCAAAGAATTGTACAAGGTTTTAAATAAGATATTTATGATAATAGGGGTTATTGATTTTTTAGCGTCTTTATTTATGCTTATTTTTATATAATTAAAAAGTACACATTGTGTACTTTTTAATTATATATTTAGTAGTAATCAGGGTTCTATTATTTTTGATTTTAATTACAAATAATGGAAAATAGTCCTGCAATTTCAATAGTAGGTACTAAAGATTATATTTATTATATAGAAGGATAAATGAGAAAAATGTAGAAATATATTATATTTAGAATAGGAGGGAAGATTTATGTCAGAAAATCAATATGTAGTTTTTAAATTAGGAAAAGAAGAATATGGAATTGATATTATGAATGTCAAAGAAATAGGATCTTATAAAGAAACAGTGAAAGTTCCCAATACTCCTAAGTTTATTGATGGGATAATCAATTATAGAGGTAAGGTAATACCTATAATTAACTTAAAGAAGAGGTTTAATCTTGAGAATACGGAAATTAATGCTGATACCAGAGTTATTATTATTAATCTTAACGAAAAACAAATAGGATTTGTAGTAGATGAGGCATCTCAAACGGTAAGGTTAAATGACAATGAGATTGATCCTGCACCGGATATTATTTCAAGTATAGATAGAAAATATATAATAGGGGTGGGAAAATTAAGTGAAGAAAGACTTTTGATTATTATCGACTTAGAAAAAGTTCTTAATGATAGTGAAAAAAGTGAGATAGAGCAGATGAAAATTTAGTTTAGAGGTGTATGTAATGAGTGATTCTTTGAACATAAAGAGGATCAATGATGTATTTCATCAAACAATTAACGCTATTGAAACAGGAAGAGAGGAAATAATTGATATATCGGAAAATATCAAAAAGGAATATACAAGGATAGAAGAAGAATTATCGGATATAAAAAAATTGGTGGATAATACAACCAAGGAAGTAGATTTTGCTGAAATTGAAGAAAGAAAGGCCAGGTTTAAACTTGCTACCGTTAGTAAAAATTTTGATATATACAGTGAGCAGGATATAAAGGATGCTTATGAAGAAGCAAATGATTTAAGAATAAAACTTATTCTCTTAAGAGAAAAAGAAAGAACTTTGCTGGAAAGAAGATATGAGTATGAATTAAGACTTAAGGCCAATCTTGACATTATGAAAAAGGCAGATAATGTAAATAAAAAAATCGGAGTTGCAGTAAAATATCTTCAAGAAAATACCGATCAAATCCTTTTAACTATAGATGACTTGGGGAAACGTCAATATTTAGGTATTAAAATAATCGAAGGACAAGAAGAAGAGAGGGAAAGAGTCGCAAGAGACATTCATGACGGGCCTGCTCAATCCATGGCAAATATTTTGATAAAGGCAGAGCTGTGTGAAAAGTTACAGGATTTAGATAAAGAGAGAGCAAAGGTTGAACTCAGCAATTTGAAAACAATAGTAAGAGAAACCCTTAAAGATGTAAGAAAAATAATTTATGACTTAAGACCTATGTCTTTGGACGACTTAGGATTGAAGCCAACGTTGGAGAGATATATATATAATTATATGAAAGAAAACAGTATAATTGTAAAGTTAAACGTTATCGGCGACATAAGCGATGTTAATTCGACTATAGGAGTTGCTGTTTTTAGAGTAATTCAAGAAGCTCTGGCCAATGTTAAAAAACATTCTCAGGCAAGTATTTGTTCTATTGTGATAGAGAAGGCAAAGTCAAGATTAAATGTAATTATTTCGGATAATGGAGTTGGGTTTGATTACGATAATAAACATATTGAATATGAGCCGAAGAAAAATGGATTTGGGTTAATAAGTATGCGTGAAAGAATTGAATTATTAGATGGTGAATTACAAATTAAGTCGTCTCCAGGGAAGGGAACGAAACTTTATTTTTATATACCATTTGTAGAGGAGGAACTATACATATGAAAGGTAAGAATATAACAGTGATGATAGCAGACGATCATGTTTTAATGAGAGAGGGACTGAAGCAATTGTTAGAGCTTGGAAATAATATTGAAGTTATCGCTCAATCCGGAGACGGGGAAGAGACCATAAAGAAGGCAGTAGAATGTAAGCCTGATGTTATATTATTGGATATAAATATGCCCAAATTAAATGGAATTGAAGTATTAAGAAGATTGAAAGATATGGGACAAACATCTAAAATTATTATGCTAACTATTCATGATGCTCGGGAATATCTTTTTGAGACTATGAAAATTGGAGCAAATGGATATATTTTAAAAGATTCTGATTCGGACAGTTTGGTCAAAGCCATTAAAGACGTTTATGCCGGTAAGACTTATATACAACCCAGTATTGCTTCAATGCTTGTTGATGAGATTAATTCAAAAGGAGAGGAGAATAAAGATTTAGCTAAGATTAAGTCTTTAACCAGAAGAGAATATGAGGTTCTCACCCTTTTGGCAGAAGGAATTAATAATAAAGAGATAGCAGATAAATTATACATAAGCGAAAAAACTGTTAAAAATCATGTTTCTAATATATTTAAGAAGATTAAAGTAAATGATAGAATCCAAGCAGCCATATTTGCTTATAAAAATAATATAAAAAAAATATAAAAGGTGGGATTTAAATGAGTGAAAAGAGTAAAGGGAAAATGCTTCAGGAGGAATTATTCTTAAAACATAAAAATACTTGGGAATATGTTGAAGAAGATGAGTTCAACAAGATCTTTCAAATGGGTGAGGATTATAAAGAATTTTTAAATGTCGGAAAAACTGAAAGAAAAGCAACTAAAGAGATAATCAGAAGGGCTGAAGAAAAAGGGTTTAAACCATTAGAAAAAATATTAGAAACTGGAAAGAAGATAAAAGCCGGAGATAAGATTTATTTTAATAATAAAAATAAGGGAGTAGCACTTTTTGTCATAGGAAAGGAAGATATGGAAAAGGGAATGAATATAATCGGCTCTCATATAGATTCGCCAAGGCTTGATTTGAAGCAAGCTCCTCTTTATGAGGATTCAAATTTAGCTTTGCTTAAGACCCATTATTATGGCGGAATAAAGAAATATCAATGGGTTTCCATTCCTTTATCTCTTCATGGAATTGTAATTAAGAAGAATGGGGAAGAAATAGAAGTTGAAATAGGAGAAGATGAAAAGGACCCTGTATTTCTAATAACGGATTTATTAATTCACTTGGCTAAAGACCAGATGGCTAAGACTCTTGACGAAGGAATAGCAGGAGAAGGGCTTAATATTATTGCAGGAAGTATTCCTTATAAGGAGAAGGATTTGGATAATAAAATAAAACTTAATATATTGAATACTTTATACCAGAAATATGGAATAACCGAATCTGATTTTCTGACGGCAGAAATAGAAGCGGTACCTTCAGGCAAGGCAAGAGACGTAGGATTGGACAGAGGTCTTATATCTTCTTATGGTCATGACGATAGAGTATGTGCATATACTTCTCTAAAGGCAATATTAGATATGGATATCCCGGAAAGAACATCCGTAGGTTTATTTGTGGATAAAGAGGAGATCGGGAGTGTAGGCAGCACCGGAATGCATTCTCAATTTTTTGAAAATGCAGTAGCAGAAATTTTAGGTAAAGATTCAAACTTAATTAAATTTAAAAGGACGTTATCAAATTCAAGAATGTTGTCTGCTGATGTTGCAGCAGGATTTGATCCGAATTATCCGGAGGCTTTTGAGAAAAACAATTCTGCCGTAGTTGGTAATGGTATTAGTTTAATTAAATATACCGGCTCAAGAGGAAAAGGTGGTTCTAATGATGCAAATGCAGAATTTATCGGTTATGTAAGCAGAATATTTGATGAAAATAAAGTCGTATGGCAGACAGGAGAATTAGGTAAAACAGATCAAGGAGGAGGAGGAACTATCGCATATATTTTAGCTAATTATGGAATGGATGTAGTGGATTGCGGAGTTCCTGTCTTGAGTATGCATGCTCCTTATGAGATAGTAAGTAAAGGGGACGTTTATGAAACTTACAAGGGATATAAATATTTTTATTTGTCTAAATAAAAGTTGAAACCAATATGCTTTAAATACTTGAGATTTCAATAAATAAAAAGGCTGGTACAACTAATAATGACCGATTATGTACCGGCCCCTTTTTCAGTTATATATATTTTTTTACTAATTATTAATATTGGATGCTATATAATTTAAGGTAAAATTTTTAAAGGCTTCGCTTAAAGGTGATAGATGTCTGGTTTTATGGTATACAAAATAAAATTTTCTATTAAGATTGAATCCATCAATGTTGAATATTTTAATTTTTTTTTGCTGAATTTCATCTTTTACAGATATTTCCGAAAGAAAACTTATTCCTGCTCCTAAGGAAACAAGTTTTTTTATTATTTCCGTATCTTCAACGTATCCTATTATATTTAGTTGCTTTAAATTTAAGAAATTTAGTTCCATCTGCCTTTCTACTAATTCTCTTACACCCGAACCTTTTTCTCTCATTATTATCTTTTCTTTTAAGAGTATATTTTTTTCTAATGTAGAATAGTTATGGCAAGAAAACCTTTTGATGTTAGGAGTAATTAAAAAAAGGTTATCTTCCATTAAATCAATATATTCTAATTGGTTAGCACAGTGTTTCGTCCCTATTATTCCAAAATCGCTCTGCCCTTCCAGGATACTTTTTATAATACTTTTAGAATCCTTGGATATTAAGGAGAAAGTTACATCAGGATATGTTAAAAGAAAATTATATACAATGTTTGGAAGTACATATTTACTGGGAATAGTACTTGAAAAGATGTCTAAATGTCCCTGTATTTTACCTTTGAAGGATTCCAATTTGAATTTAGCCATCTTGCATGAATTAATTATATTAATAGCATATTCATATAATATGGTTCCGGAAGGAGTCAATGATATATTTTTGCCAGAGCGATTTATAAGAGAAGTTTTCATCTCTTTTTCTAAATTTTGTATATGGTTTGTTACAGTGGGCTGAGTAATGTACAATTTATCGGCAGCTTTTGAGAAGCTTTTCAAATTTGCAACTTCTATGAAAGTTTCTAATTGTCTTAAATCCAAAAAGATCACCGCTTTCTTCAAATTCTAATTATATATTATCAGATAATGAGTATATTTTTAAAGTAAAAAAATAATAATAAAATTTAATTTTCTATTGACAAATGAATTTTAAGCTGGTATATTAAAATAGTTGTCACAAAAAAGAGCATCAATTGTAAATCATAAAAAATAAAGAATGTTGGCCTTGACAAAGAGAGCTGTTTATGCTATAGTAAGAAGGTCAACAATGAACCAAGAAAATTAAACAGTGGGAATAAATTTGAGTAAAAAATAAGTTATAAAAAAGAAGTTAGTGTTTGATAAGAGCAAAGGCAAACTTTAAATTGAGAGTTTGATCCTGGCTCAGGACGAACGCTGGCGGCGTGCTTAACACATGCAAGTCGAGCGAAGGAATACTTAGGAAGCCTTCGGGAAGAATACGTATTCCTTAGCGGCGGACGGGTGAGTAACGCGTGAGGAATCTGCCTCGCACAAGGGGACCGTTTTTGTTTATTTGAAAGATTGAGACCAGCGACTTGAGCCGGTGTCAATACATTCAAAGCAGAGTGGGGACGAACAAAGTTAAAGAAAAAGACGAACATGGAAATGAGATTATTTGCAGACGCATAAGAAGAAAAACCCTGTTTTGTTTTGTACCATGCTTTAAACTGCTTGTTAAAACACTCAATGAGATTGTTAGAAATATCATCTTTAAAACTTTGAACGCGAATGTGCTTAGCATCAGGTAAAAGAGCTTTAATCGGCACTTTGTAGGCGCTGTAACGGTCAGAAACGACAGCAGCAGGCTTGCCTTTAGTTTTAGCCTCACTAAGAACAGAAACAGCTTGAGGTGAATCACGGTGAGGTGAAAGATGAAAGCCAATTACAAAGCGTGTTTCACTGTCAATGACAAACCAGATGTAATGTTTAATTCCAGCTATTTTAACAACCGTTTCATCCGCGTGCCACTCATCAGAGTTAAGGTCAAGTAGCGGCAACAGCTGGATCCTCATATCGTCAAAGAGTGGCGCAAAGCGCGTACACCAGTTGCTGATAGTAACATGAGAAACCTTGATATTAAAGGCAGTGCGCAGAATTAGGCTTATGTTGCGAAAAGAGTTTTTGCCCAGATAGAACATGGAAAGAGCTGTGATAACAAGCTGAACGGGATAACGCATTCGCTTGAAGTCATGCTTGCCGAACAGGTTGGACATGGAAGGCACAGTAATCGCTGTATTCTTCCATTCAAAGAAAGAATGATTACAGCGCTTATCACCACATCGATAATTACTGTAATTATCATAATCGTGATGTAGGAAGCTTGCTTTCCCGCACACAGGGCAGAACGGA
>ENA-UOOK01000335-UOOK01000335.1-fermentation-metagenome-genome-assembly--contig:-NODE-335-length-61076-cov-5.827420_pt1 | contig 61076 bp, 50 predicted proteins | sample MGYA00245777_ERZ724023 | MGnify/ENA primary metagenome ERZ724023 (study PRJEB28704, sample SAMN03018312) | fermentation metagenome | biome: anthropogenic terrestrial biome; feature: soil; material... | reverse complement strand
CGGCTAGCTGGCAGCTGGCTCAAAGCGGGGAAGAGTATGTTTTTGAGCTCAGAGAACCCCTTGCCGGGAGATTTTTGAAGGTACATTCTAAGTATGATGATCGAGATCAAGCTCTAAATTTTGTGGATCAGGTTACCTTCCGCAACAGTTTAGGTGCAAGCTTGAAGATAGAGCAAATCTTGGCTTTTGAGGAAAGAGAATATGAATATGATCCGCTAGGCAATCGCACCCGAGAGAGTGTAAAGCTCTTAGGTACAAAAACCCAGGAATACAGCTATTATGCTAATTCCAATAGACTTCTTACTGATGGGCAATTTGCTTATGTCTATGACGCTAATGGCAACCTAATTCGGAAGGGTAACAGCTATGAGCTAGTTGGGGAGAGTGTTCTTTTTACTCGCACCACAGGTGAGGATGTGTTATATTGGGAATATAGCTATGACCTGGCGAACAGACTGGTCGCGGTTAATAAAAACGGAGTACCGGTTGTTAGCTATACCTACGATCCTTTGGGGTTAAGAGTAGAGAGAGTTACAGATGGCCAAAGGGTGCATTATTTATTTAATCTTTCGGGTGAGCTCATTTGGGAGAGGAATCTAGAGAAGAATGAAGAAAGTTCTTATATCTGGTGGAATGGTGAGCATCTGGCGAAGGTAGAAGGCAAGCCTACAGATTCGCTAGCCGTCAGGTTCTTCTATCATACAGATTTGCTGGGTAGTCCTATGGCTGTGACTGATGCCAGCGGGGAGGTAGTCTGGAGGCAGGATTACCTACCTTTTGGCGAGAGGATAGGAGCAGGAGAGGGCATATGCTTATGCCCAGACGCATGGTTTAACTGGTAAGGAATATGATGAAACTATAGGGCTCTATTACTATAATGCCAGATGGTATGATCCAGAGCTGGGGAGGTTCGTTACTGAGGATCCGGCTCGGGATGGGTTGAATTGGTATCTTTATTGTTACGATAATCCACTTAAAATGATAGATCCTGATGGTAAGGAAGCTATTACAGATTATTTTAAGGGTACCAGTATTTTATTAATACCGATTGCCGCTACGGCTAGTACGCTCCTTAATACTGTTAATAGTATTACAAAGACGATAGGTGAAACCGTACAAAAGAGATTTTCCGAAAAGCATAGCAAAGGAGAAGAAAAAGTAAAGAAGGATTCGAGAGTTGGCGAAAAATGGAAAGGTAAACAAAAAAATCCAGGTGATTGGGAATTGACTGATGAAAAAATAGAGCCAGGAAATAAGAAAGGTCAAATTAGTATAGAGCGAGAGTATTCAAATAAAAAAACTGGGGAAAAACTCTATGAGCATGAAATAAGAAGTGGAAGCGGTAAAATAGTCCACGGACCTCATCCAAGGGGGTATGGAAAATGATTCTTGATTTCTACGAAATGTTAATTCTAGATATGCTGACGGTAGATGATGAACCTTTGAATCTCGTGCTTTCTGAGGCTATAGTTAATGATGATTCTAAGCAATATATTAAGCCACCTTATAACAATTATAAAGTACAGCTTTCCCAAATAAAGGATGCACTCAAAAGGTTAATTAAATTCAATATGATAATTATATTAGATGAAACAGGTGAACAGTTGGATATAAGTATTAATGATGTTTTAAAATCGCCAGAAACTGATTTTTTTTGGTTTAGGGTAACAGAATCAGGGAAAAGTTTTTTTTATGAAAACTATCATGAGTTTTGGAAGGAATAGGACAATATTATTTTTGGAAATGCTCTATGGGTTTGAAAGTATAGATGTCATACTTACGATGAGGTGGGCAATAAGCTTAGCATGACAGACCTTTGGGGCAATGTTACCCCGATCCCAGATGACTATACCATCTGGGATCAGTATGATGACTTGTACCAGATAGTTAGGGGGATCTTGCCGTATGAGACGCCGCAGGATCTGTCGGATAACCCGACAATAAGCTTGGAGTATGACCCCCGCTAGATAATCGCACTCGAGAGAGCGTAAAGCTCTTAGGGACGAAAACCCGGGAATACAGCTATTACGCAAATTCTAACAGGTTACTGACTGATGGGTAATTTGCTTATGTCTATGATACCCATGTCCAACTAGCAAAGACGATTTACAGATAAGTGGAAGATGTAGATGGCAATGCAGAGGAACTTGTCCTGGAGGTTGGCTATGAGTTTGCCACAGGGCTCAAATTGTGGGAAAAAGATGGCAGAGGTTATGTAACAGAATATCGCTATGATAAGCTAGGCAGACAGATTGCCACAATCTTTCCCGATGAAGATGATGATCTAGCTTGGGATCCGAGAAGTGGTTCTTCCAGCGCCAGAGCAAATAATCCCCAAGAGTCGTAAGGCTGTATAGGCACTGTAATATTTCCTTGAATTTTTTCCAAGAAAAATAAATTCTCGTATTTATAAGCAGATGGACGGGAAACTTAATAAAAACTCTGCAAGCTGCCTAAAAGTGGGGCAGCTTTTTCGTTACCATTTTGTTACCAGATTCCAACTTTTTTCTGGGAGGGATTGTCCAATAATAGTCGAATTTTAAAATGTAGAGATCGATCCCCAAAAGGAGTGAAGAGAAGACCATTATGTGGAAAGAAATTATCTTTGGATTAATTGGCGGCCTGGGCCTATTCCTCTATGGAATGCAATTGATGAGCGATGGCCTGCAAAAATCTGCAGGCGACCGTATGCGACAAATCCTAGGCGCCTTAACAAGCAGCCCCTGGAAAGGCGTTTTAGTAGGGGCGGGAGTCACTGCAATTATCCAAAGCAGTAGCGCCACCACCGTGATGCTAGTGAGCTTCGTCAATGCAGGACTTATGACACTCAAGCAAGCAGTGGGCGTAATTATGGGAGCCAACGTGGGCACCACCATCACTGCACAATTAATTGCCTTTCGCCTTGCAGACTATGCACTGCCTGCGGTGGGCGTAGGTTTTTTGCTCTTTTTCTTTAGTAAGAAAGAACGCTGGAAACATATAGGAGAAATTGTATTAGGCTTTGGACTCTTATTTTTAGGCATGGAGGTCATGACAGGAGCAGCAGTGCCCCTGCGCAGCTCACCTATTTTTGTCAGCTGGATGACCAGCTTTGGCCAATATCCCCTCTTAGGAGTCCTAGTTGGGATCCTGATGACCATGATCATCCAAAGCAGTTCTGCCACAATCGGTATTCTATTGGCTATCGCCTCTCAAGGCCTCATCGGTATTGATGCTGCCCTCTATGTCCTCTTTGGCGACAATATCGGTACCTGTATCACCGCAGTCCTCTCCAGCATCGGCACCACCATCACTGCCAAGCGTACCGCTATGACCCACGTGCTGTTTAACGTTTTCGGTGCAATTATTTTTATCCTTGCCATGCCCATCTTCAAGAATATCGTGATTTTCCTTACTCAAAATATAATGGGCTCTGTTGAAATCACGCGACAGATTGCCAACGCCCATACCATGTTCAACATCTTGAATACCCTGATCTGGCTGCCTATGGCAGGCATTTTGGTGGCACTTGCAACTAAAATCTTCCCTGGAGAAGATGAAGAGGATCAGCCAGGCCCCAAATACCTAGACAGGCGCATGCTAGGCACACCCTCTGTAGCGCTGGATCTTGCGGTTAAGGAGATCGTCCTCACCTCCCACATCGCCAGAGAGATGATCGAAAAAAGCCAACGTGTCTTTTTAGAGGGAGTAGATTTAAGTGAGGAGATCCATCGCTTGGAAGATCAGGTAGATGAACTTCAGCGGGAGATCACTCTTTATCTTTCCATGATTCTCTCACAAAATACTTTAGCTGAACACCATTCCACACTGCTTGCGGGCCTAATGCACGTGGTGGGGGATGTGGAGAGAATAGGAGATCATGCAGAGAACATCGCCAGCTACGGACGAGAACGACAAAAAAGTGGAATTATTTTTTCCAAAGCAGCTCAGGCGGAGCTTGCAGATTATTTCCAGCGTACCATCACCATCTTCGCCCAAGCAGTTCAAGCCCTAGCAGACTCAGATCGAGAACTAGCAGAGGAAGTATGGCGGGAAGAGCTCACCATCGACGAGCTTCAAGATTCTTTACGCCGTAACCATATGGACAGGCTCTGTGTGGGCAGTTGCGAGCCTGCAGCCGGTATTATTTATGTAGAGGTTATCAATAACCTAGAGCGAATTGCAGACCACTCCACAAACATCGCCGAGGTAGTTGTGGAAAAAAGTAGTGTCCTCAATAACCTCTTCTTGGAAGTAACAACTGAAAATTAAAAAGGTCAGGTCCTCCTATGAACTAGGAGGGCTTTTTTTGTATAAGGGGGAGGGGGAGAGGATAAACTAGGGGCAAAGCTTACTGGAGGTGAGCGTAGTGCCCATTGGCGTAATCTTGCTCTTTGTTGCGACCGTTCTTGTTTTTTTTGGTCTTGCTCAGCGGATTTTAGATCATCTAAAATTATCCGACCTAGGTGCAGTACTCTTTTTGGTGGCCATGATCGCAGGCAGTTTCATCAACATCCCCATTCTACGGGGCCGAGTTTACTTCAGCCTCAATGTGGGAGGCGGCATTCTCCCCATAGCCCTGGGCCTCTATATTTTGCTTAAGGCAGGCTCTAGGATGGAGTGGGGTCGGGCCCTGGCGGGAACCGTAATTACAGGTGGTATTATCTGGGGGATCACCCATCTTGTCTCCTTTGAGCCCGGACACACCTTCCTCGATCCCATGCTGATCTTTGGCCTGGTGGCAGGAATTGTGGGATATGTGGCAGGCAGAAGCCGTCGCGGCGCTTTTGTGGCTGCAACCTGGGGACTGTTGCTGGTGGATCTGGCAAACCTGGGAACCTTGCTTGCTACAGGCAAAAGTGGCAGGGTGGTTGTGGGTGGCGCAGGTGTTTTCGATACCATTATTTTAGCAGGTTTTCTCGCAGTGATTATCGCAGAGCTTGTAGGGGAAACCCGGGAACACATGGCAGGAGGACCCGAAGTTGGCCCTGACAGGCCTGCAGGACTTCATGATCCCGACATGGAAATGAGCTGGGAAGAGAATACCCAGCGAGTGGAATTTGCCCAGGATTTTACCGAAAACCCAGACGACAAAGAAGAACTGTGGAAGATTCTCTCAGGTGAAGACGAGGCCTCTGGAGCTAGAAAGGGGGAAGAGGGTTTTCCTAGCCAATTTGGTGAGGCCGAAATTGTCCAGGAACTGTACGGAAATAATGCAGATGACAACGATGACGAAGACGAAGGGGAAGAGCCTTCTGAAAATGAAATCCTCCATGACGAAAGTCCTATCCCTGACGCTTGTCAAGGGAGCGGTGAAGAGCTCCTAGAGGCTATTTTTGAGCTGACAGAGCCAGGTGAACAATTACACTCTCGGCGTTCCTTTTCTTTAGGTGGAGGCGTGGAATTGTCCTTTGAGGAGGCAAGAGAAGATGAAGCTTAGGCTCCTTGCTCTGATCTTGATTTTCAGCAGCGCAATCTGCTTTGCCGAAGGAGAAAGGTCCGATGGTTTTTTCAACATCGTAAATGAGGCAGGTAAGATCCTTCATCAAACAGCCCACAGCCTTACTATGGGAGATGAGTTTATTGATGAGCAGAATAAACGCTGGCGGCTAGAAAAAGTAACAGGAGACAATGCTCAGGTAAAACTGGTGGAACAGGTAAAATTACCAGCCGCAGTCTTCCCCTCGAAACTCTCCAGTTTCAGTTGGGGTGGAAAACGGGGTGGCTCCATCGCCATTTACCATAGCCACAGTGATGAGTCCTATATCCCCTCCAGTGGCACCTCCAGCAAACACTGGGGTGATGTCTACAAAGTAGGAGAAGCATTGAAAAGCGCCCTCCAAAAAGAGGGGTTTAAAGTTAATTGGTCCAAAAACAACCATAATCCCCACGATGGCCTGGCCTATAAGCGCTCTCGGACTACCGCTTTTGAGCTTCTTAAAGCGCAGCCAGCAGCTCTCATCGATATCCATCGGGATGCAGTACCCCTCAGCGCCTATAAAACCAATATTGCAGGTGAGCCAGCCACAAAAGTGATGATCGTGGTGGGCAAACAGAACCAAAATCGGGGATCAAACCTAGAGTTTGCCAAAGCTGTGAAAGCAAATGCCGATGCCAGACACCCTGGCATCGTCAAGGGGATCCTCTTGGCAAACGGCAACTATAATCAAGATTTAGGCCCTCGCACCATCCTCTTGGAATTTGGCACAGATAAAAATTCTCTCGAGGCTGCCCAGCGCTCAGCTACCGAGTGGGCCCATATCATCTCCGCTGCAGTCTACGGCCAAAGTGGTGGAGCCAAACCAGATCAAGCTAGAGGGCAGCGTGTAAGGCAAAGTAGCACCTCTGGACGCAGCCTCTTGTGGCTTTTGGGGATTGCCCTAGGCGGCGGATTATTATACTTATGGCTCAGTGCAGGCAGCTGGGGTAAGGCAATAGATCGGGTAAAAAACATGGGCACAGAGTTCAGCAGCGCTTTCTTCTCCCGAAAAAAACCTCCCGACGAAGATGAATAAGTATGCTTGCCATCGCTGCAGGAACCATCACCGGCACTTTTGCCAGACTTATCATGCTGCGCTCAGACTACAGACAATACCCCAGCGTCCCCCATGGCTACGTAATTCATCTGGCATTGGGTTTGGTGGCGGCCTTTATCGGTGCTGTGGCACCACCCGCACTCCTAGCACGCCGCTATGAAGCAGCAACTTTTCTTGCCATCGCAGCCCAACAGTTTCGTGACATCCGCTCCATGGAGCGAGATAGCCTCATGGCCATGGAAGATACAGAGTTGGTAAGCCGTGGTTCCGCCTACATCGAGGGGATCGCCAGGATTTTTGAAGCTCGCAATTACCTGGCCATGCTGGTGGCACTTCTCACCAGCACCCTGGTGGCCCTCGTGCCCCTCCCCTTTGGATTATTCATAGGTGTGGGGGGAGGAGTTCTCCTCGCTATCCTTTTGGATAAGCTCATCTACTGGCGCACTGTGGGGGAGATCGCCCGAGTGCGGGCAAGCAAGATTACGTTCCGCGGCGCTTCCATGGAGGTTGAGGGCATTGTGATGGCAAACGTGGGGGGAGAGAGAATCCGCCAATTAATTCAAAAGAGGGGATTGGCTGTGATAATTGAACCTTTTGATGATAATGCCAGCGCCACTTTAGCGAATTTAGGGCAAAGGCAGGCCATCGCCCACGATGCTGTAGCAGTGTTGGGAGTAACTAAAGACGTAGAGGATCCGGAATTTACCCCTCTTGTACGGAGGAATATCGAAACTGGTAGATTGGCTATGGTGCTTATGGCAGGGGAGCCAGATCTTGAGAGTTTACTGGCAGCGGTAAGAAGAGTACCTGTGATCGAAAACGTTGTGCACAAGCCATTGTCCACAAAAGCAGGCCGGATTGCAGCAGATTGAGGGGGGCAAGCATGGAATCGGAATCTATTCTTGTCATCATTACCCTGAAGCGAGAACTTGTACTAGAGGGGGGCAATGCCCCTGTTTTTTTTGCGCAAGATCAGGAGGAACAAGAGCGGGTGAGCTTTGTCCTCAGCAAGATCCTCAAGGGGATGATCCACGACCTGGAAAATGGGGTCTATTTAATTGTGCGCCATTAGGAGGGAACTGTGAGCAAAATTGTGGTTTATCATTGCTTTGGTGGCACGCACTCGTCCATTATCGCGGCAAACCTTCATCTAGGAAGGCTTCCCTGGCAGGTTCTCCCCCAAAGAGAGGAGCTTCTTGCCCTGCCCCATTTTGACAAGCTAGGCTCCGATGCTCAGGGCCTCGTCATCCCTCAGGGGAAAGATGAGGGGGAGAATTTGGTCTGCACAGTCTCCCGCCGTTCCGAGGGCAGGCTTTTGGAAAATATTTTATCATCCTATAGCCACCTTTTAGGGGTGGAATTGTTAGTGGTGGATGCTCTCGCGCCATTGGGATCTTTGGCCCGGGTGGGGGGATTTTTATCCCGGCGCTGGGGGGTTATTAGCCTGGGGAGGGTGCTTTTGCTCGGGGACTGCCTCAGGGTCTACCCGCGTTTTTTGGATCTTGTAGGTGAAACCCGCAATAACCTTGGCCTTTCTCGGGAACCAAAAGCAGGAAAAATGGAGCTTGTGGCGAAATTATAGGCGTGATGGAATTAAATGCAAAATATGGGCTGAAAATAGCCCACCTAACGCCAGGAGGCATCGCCCAGCAGGTTGGGATCAGAGAGGACGACATTATTTTGGCAGTTAACTCTGAGCCCCTGTGGGATCTTATCTCTTTGGAGCTGGCTTTGGCAAGCGGTCAGGCCCTGCTTACGATCCAAAGCCCTGAGGAGATCTGGGAGCTGGATCTCCAGCTGGACCCAGACGAAACCCTAGGCGTTACCTTCCAACGAGCAGTAAGTTCAGTGCACTTATGCCAGAATAACTGCTCCTTTTGTTTTGTTAGTCAAATGCCAAAGGGGCTGAGGCGAGATCTCTATGTGCGGGATGATGATTGGCGCCTCTCGTTTCTCCAGGGGAACTACATCACCCTAACGAACCTTAAAGCCCCAGACTGGGAGCGGTTGCTCTCTTTGGGCACAAGTCCCCTCTATATCTCAATTCATACAACCAATCCCCGCTTGCGCTGCCAGCTAATGGGGAACCCCCGGGCCGGGGAGATTATGGAGCAGCTGCAAACCTTGGCTAAAGCCGGCATCAGTTTCCACGGGCAGTTGGTGCTAGTGCCAGGGCTCACAGATGGCGTGGAGCTGGAGCGGAGTTTAGGGGATCTAGCAAGCCTGGGGTCAGCTTTGAACTCTCTAGCTGTGGTGCCTGTGGGCCTCACCGCTTTTCGGGAGGGTCTGCCCTCTGTTCCGGCTTTTGGCTCTGATGAGGCCCTCGCTGTGCTTGCGCAGGTAGATCTGTGGCAGGCTAAGTTCCGCCCCGGAGGCTTGGGAATCTTCTACGCTTCAGATGAGTTTTTTCTCCTAGCAGGCCAGCGTATTGCTCCCCGGGAATATTACGATGACTTTCCCCAGCTGGAAAACGGTGTGGGCATGGTACGCCTATTTTTGGATGATCTAGAGGCGGAGCTAGAGGGACTGGGGGCCTTCAGCGGCAAGCTTGATTTGCAACTGGCCACAGGCAAGCTTGCGCTGCCCATCCTCACTCAGGTTGCAGGGCAAATAGAGGCGGCCACAGAGGGAAGGGTGAGGCTAGAGGTGGTGGCAGTGGATAGTTTTCTGGGGCCCACAGTCACTGTGGCAGGCTTGATCGGAGGTAGGGATTTATTTGTGCTGCCAAAGGATCCCAGGTCTCTTTTAATTCCGGACTTGATGTTGAATGCAGACGGTATTTTTCTCGATGACCTAACCCCACAGCAAGTGCAAAAGCAATTGGGGCGCAGAGTCTGTGTTGTACCTGCCACAGGCAGGGGTTTGGTTGAATTTTTGGAAAAGGAGTTGCGCACATGAGGCCAACTGTTGCACTTGTGGGTCGCCCCAATGTGGGAAAGTCCACACTATTTAATCGTTTGGTTTCCCAAAGGCAGGCTATTGTAGAGAATAGACCAGGGGTGACGCGGGATCGACTCTACGGTCAGGTGGAGTGGCTGGGGAAAAGCTGCTCCCTTATTGATACCGGGGGCCTAGTCATGGCCCCAGGGGATCTGGAGGCAAGCCCCAAGGAGCTTTCCAAGCTTATGCGGGAGCAAGCTGAGGCTGCAATTGAGGAGGCAGATTTAGTCCTCTTTGTTCTAGATGGGAGAATTGGTCCCACTTCCGAAGACCAACAGATCGCTCAGCTTTTGCGCCGCGCGGGTAAGACTGTGATCCCTGTGGTTAACAAGCTAGAGGCGGACCCCTGGGGGGGCGTCCTTCCCTTTTGGGAGCTTGGCCTGGGAGAACCCTTGGGCATCTCTGCCGAGCATGGCATGGGCACAGGAGAGCTGCTGGAGACCATCTTCGAGCACCTTCCCACAGCAGGGGAGGAGGAAGAGCGAGATCTAATTAGGGTGGCTCTTTTAGGAAGACCTAATATGGGCAAATCTTCCTTGGTGAACACCTTGGTGGGCAGTCCGCGCTGTATTGTGAGCCAGATCCCAGGCACAACCCGCGATGCTATCGATACAGACCTCCTCTATGAGGAACAGCATTTTTTGCTTATCGATACGGCAGGTCTCAGGCGCCCAAGCAAGCGCTCTGATTCCTTGGAATATTATAGTAGCCTGCGCACAGAACGAGCCTTGGCACGCTCTGATGTGGCTGTGATTCTTCTAGATCCCATGGAGGGGATTACAGAGCAAGATGAGCGGATTGTGGGTCTGGCCCATGAGGGAGGCAAGGGCGTGATCTTGGCCTTCAACAAATGGGACCTGGTAGAGGGGGAGGAGCTGGCTGCCCACTGCCAAAGGCAAGTGGCGCAGCGCCTTTCATTCGTCAGCTATGCGCCTCACCTTTTCATCTCAGCGAAAACAGGTCGCAATCTAGATAAGCTTATGGAGAGTATAAGGCAGGTTGCAGCTCAGCATCGGCTGCGGGTGAAGACCAGCCAGCTCAATGAGGTAATTGGCGATGCAGTGCTGATGGTGGAGCCACCTGCAAAAAGTGGCAGGAGGCTTAAAATCTACTACGCCTCCCAGGTGGGGATCTCGCCGCCTCAGTTCGTCTTTTTTGTGAATCAGCCGGAACTAATGCATTTTTCCTATAAGCGCTATTTGGAAAATAGGCTCCGGGAGGCATTTGGTTTTGAGGGCACTCCCATTCAGCTTTTTGTCAAGGGAAGGAAGGAAAAATAATGAACTTTATCTGGCTTATTGCAAGTTATTTTATTGGCTCCCTTTCTCCAGGTACGTATCTTGCCCGGGCAGTTGGCGTGGATATTCAAAAAAGTGGTAGTGGCAATCCGGGAGCCACCAATGCCCTACGCACAGCAGGCTGGAAAATTGGAGTCTCGGTCCTAATTTTAGATGCCCTCAAAGGCTTTCTGCCTGTCTTCCTTTGCTTGAAAGTGGGGCCCCCAGCCTTGGTACCCTGGGTGGGACTAGCTGCAATTTTGGGCCATAATTGGTCAGCACTGCTCAAGCTCCGCGGTGGCAAAGGCATGGCAACAAGTTTAGGTGTGCTCGTTGCCCTCTCACCTTTGGCAACATTAGTTTGCCTTGGGGTTTGGCTCTTGGTTCTCTTCCTCACCCGTTATGTCTCTGTTGCCTCGATGATCGGGGGCCTCTTTGCAGCGCCAGCACTGTATTGGTTTGGTTTGCCCCGTGGCTATATCTTAATGGGTGCGATTGCCAGCTTATTGATTGTTTTCCGCCACCGTACGAATATCGCACGCCTGCGAGCTGGCAGCGAATTTCGTTTTGGTGAGAAAAGCAAATGAGGGCAGCAGTACTGGGGGCAGGGGGCTGGGGAACTGCCCTATCTGTGCAATTAGCCCGAGTTGGCTGGCAGGTGAGCCTTTGGGCGCGGCGGCAGGAGCTGGCAGAGCAGCTGGAACAGACAAGGGAAAATATTACCTACCTACCAGGTGTTTCTCTACCCCGAAGTATCTCCTTTACCTGGCAGCTAGAGGAGGCCCTCTCCGGACGCGAGCTGGTGGTGCTCTCGGTACCTAGCCAGAGCTTACGGGCACTTCTAGAGAAGATCTCCCCTGATTTGTGGCAGGGGGACCCACTGCTACTGCAGACAGCAAAAGGCTTAGAACTAGGGAGCCTTTTGCGTCTCTCGGAAGTTGTGTCACAGTGCGTGCCCCCAAGGCTTAAAAGTAGAATCGTGGTCCTTTCAGGGCCCAACCACGCAGAGGAGATCGCCCGGGGCTTTCCTGCAGCCTCAGTTGTGGCTAGCACCTCTGATGCTGCAGCTAAACACGCTCAAGAGTACCTGATGGGCAACACTTTCCGTATTTATACAAACAGGGATCTGGTAGGGGTGGAGCTGGGTGGTGCCCTGAAGAATATTATTGCCATGGCCGCTGGCATGTGCCATGGGCTAGGCCTGGGAGACAACACCAAGGCCACTTTAATCACCCGAGGCCTGGCTGAGATCGTGCGCCTAGGCTCAAAGCTCGGCGGGCAGCCCCCCACCTTTGCAGGTTTGTCTGGGATGGGTGATTTGATTGCCACAGCCGGTAGCAGCCATAGTCGCAACTGGCGAGCAGGCTATCAGATCGGACAGGGAAAGGATCCTGGGCAGGTTTTAGCAGGCCCCTTTGTTGTAGAGGGGGCTCCCACAGCCCGCTCTGCATTGGCTCTGGCCCAGAAGTTAGCAGTGCCTATGCCCATCACAGATGAGCTCTGTGCTGTGCTAGCAGGAAAGGATCCTGCTTTAGCTGTGCAAAGCTTGATGTGTCGGGAGCCTAAAGTAGAGGCAGATCATAGCGGCTGGTGGGCCCGGGGCGAAGAATAGAAAATTTACACGTCAGGGGCGTTCCTTTTGGTATATTGCACGGTGCTGTCCCATATATATGTAGTGGACTGTCAATGGGGCGGGTGCAGAGGAGGGACGCTAAAATGGAGAAATTTGATTTATTTCGGGACTTGGCCGAGAGGACCGGTGGCGACGTTTATCTAGGGGTTGTGGGACCTGTACGCACCGGGAAATCAACCTTTATCAAGCGCTTTATGGAACTGATGGTGCTGCCGCTGATGGAAGATCCCAATGCCCGGGACAGAACAAGGGATGAATTGCCTCAAAGTGGCGCTGGCCGGACCATCATGACCACCGAACCTAAATTTGTTCCAGATGAGGCGCAAAGCATTCAACTAGAGGATAACCTCGAGGTGCGGATCCGCCTGGTGGACTGCGTGGGCTATACTGTGGCTGGAGCTCTGGGCTATATGGAAGAAGAGGGGCCCAGAATGGTGGTGACGCCATGGTTCCCCGAGCCCATCCCCTTTCAGAGGGCAGCTGAGGCTGGCACCCGCAAAGTTATTTCTGAGCATTCCACAGTGGGCCTAGTTATTACCACAGATGGTACTGTGACAGATCTGCCCCGCAGCGCTTATGTTGAGGCTGAGGAGCGGGTGATTCGAGAACTGGAGGAGTTGGGCAAGCCATATTTGATCCTGCTAAATTCCACTCGCCCCCACAGTGAGCAGGCACAGGATTTGGCGCTTGAGCTCTCCAGCCGCTATGGTGTGACAGTGATCCCGGTGGATGTGATGACCTTAGGCCAAAGGGATATTTTGGGGATTTTAGATCAGCTCTTGTATGAGTTCCCAGTGCGGGAGGTGCGGATTCGCTCGCCGCGTTGGCTGGATTGCCTGCCCCCAGAGCATGCTCTCAAGCAGCAGTTTATGGAAGCGGTGCAGACCACAGTGGAGAAGATTCACAAGCTGCGGGACGTGGAGGTGGCAGTAGGGGAGTTTGCAGCCTATGATTTCCTCCAAAATGCTGCTCTCGAGCGAATGGAGCTTGGCACAGGCACTGCAACCATTGGCCTCTCAGCAAAAAGGGAGCTCTTCTTCTCAACTCTCAGCGAGCTCACAGGGCTTGATGTAGAGGACGATCATGATCTGTTCCAGCAGATGCGGGAGCTAAGCCAGGTCAAGCACGATTATGATAAGGTGGCAGAGGCCCTAGCCCAGGTAGAGGAGCGGGGCTATGGCATTGTCACGCCGCGCTTGGAGGATATCGCCTTCAACGAGCCTGAGGTAATCAGACAAGGTGGACGGTTTGGTGTGCGTCTTGAGGCAAGCGCTCCTTCAATCCATATGATCCGGGCCGATATCAAAACTGAGGTCACTCCCTTTGTAGGCACGGAAAAGCAAGGTGAGGAATTCGTCCGTCGTCTTACCGAAGAATTTGAACTGGATCCAGCCCGGATTTGGGAAACGGACTTCTTGGGAATGTCTCTCTATGATTTAATAAAAGATGGCCTCAGCAGCAAGCTTTATCGGATGCCAGAGAATGCTCAAGAGAAGCTTCGGGAAACCCTGACCAAGATTATTAATGAGGGCAGTGGCGGCCTAATTTGTATCATTCTTTGAAAAAGAGCCCCGGTGGGGCTTTTTTCTTGCCCATTTTTAGCGAAAACTTAAAAAAAAGGGCACCATAAGCAGGAATATTAATGGCGGGAGCGAATAAATAGAGTAAAATGCCCATCTAAAGCTTGATGAGTGGGAATGGAAGTGCTTCTACACTTCCCACCAGGCGGACAAGCCCTCCCGCCAGGTTAGGGTAAGATATCTAATTTGCGGAAGAGAAGGAGGTGATAGCTGTTATGACAAAAGGTGAGCTTATTGATTCCATCGCAGAGATCTCCGGATTCACAAAAAAGGACGCAACAAAGGCATTAGACTCAGTTTTTGAGGCCATCAAGCAAGCTTTGGCCGAGGGTGAGAAGGTGCAGCTAGTCGGTTTTGGTAGTTTCGAGGTGCGTCAGAGGGCAGAACGTATTGGGCGGAACCCCCGAACCAAGAGTGAGGTTTTAATCCCCGCTCGCAAGGTACCTGCTTTCAAAGCAGGAAAGGCTCTCAAGGAGCTAGTAAAGTAATTTACATACCACAAAGGAGAAGGGGGGTTATGCCCTCTTTCTTCTTTAAAAAGAATTCCCTTAAAAAGGTGAGGTTTTCCAGAAAGAATCTAGCCGGCATTCTTTCTGGGCAACTTAACTGTTCTAAACTGGACACAAAAATAATATAATGATTACAATTGAAGAATGGAGACGAGGAAATGATTATCTATCTTGATGGCAAATTTGTTCCAGAAGAGGAAGCGAAGGTTTCTGTCTTCGATCACGGCTTGCTCTATGGTGATGGTGTTTTTGAGGGCATCCGTGCCTACAATGGACGTGTCTTCCGACTCACAGAGCATCTAGTGCGGCTTTATAATTCCGCCAAAGCTATCCTCCTTGAGATTCCCCTTACCATCAGCGAGATGGAGGAGGCAGTGCTAGAGACCCTAAGACGCAATGGGCTTCGAGATGCCTACATCCGCCTGGTTGTAACTCGGGGCAAGGGAGACTTGGGTCTGGATCCTAAGAAATGTGAGAAACCCACAATCTTTATCATTACAGATGCGATCACCCTTTATCCTGAGGAGACATACAAGAATGGCCTGAAGCTGGTCACAGTGCCCACAAGGCGGAATGCACCCGAGGCTATAAATCCTAACATCAAGTCCTTAAACTATCTCAACAACATCTTAGCTAAGATCGAGGCTGCCAGAGCCGGCGCTGTGGAGGCCATTATGCTGAACAACGAGGGGTATGTTGCTGAGTGCACAGGAGACAACATCTTTATCATTAGCAATGGTATAATCAAAACCCCAAGCCCAGCTTTGGGAGGACTTCCTGGCATTACCCGGGATGCTGTGATTGAAGTGGCACGAAAAATGGGTTATACTGTAGAGGAAACTTTTTTCACTCGCTATGATATCTATACTGCAGATGAAAGTTTCCTTACAGGCACCGCAGCTGAAGCTCTGCCTGTAGTGGAGCTAGATGGCAGGCAGATTGGAGATGGGAAGGCGGGTTCCATTACCCAAAAGCTCATCGCTGCTTACCGGGAACTTGCAAATAGCGAAGGAACAACAATAGGGGAGTAGGCCTATGCAACAAATTGGAATTGGTATCTTGGGCTTGGGCACAGTGGGAACAGGTCTGTGCAAGCTGATTGAAAGCAACAAAGCCCTAATTGAAAGCAGGCTAGGTTTTAGCCTGGATGTAAAAGGCGCCCTGGTGCGGGATCTGAAGCGAGAGCGGATCCTGCCCCAGGGCAAATTAACAACAGATCCAGACCAAATCCTCCAAAACCCCGAGATTCAGATAATCGTCGAGGTAATGGGGGGCGTAGAGCCAGCAGGAGATTATATTAAAAGGGCGCTTAGAGCAGGCAAAGCTGTGGTTACAGCTAACAAGGAACTAATTGCCAGAGACGGTCATGCGCTTTTGGAGCTGGCCACCAAAACAGAGCAGGATCTTTATTTCGAGGCCTCTGTGGCCGGAGGGATCCCCATTATCAGGACCCTGAAGGAGTCCCTCACTGCAAACCGAATCCGGGGGCTCTATGGGATCATCAATGGCACCACCAACTATATCCTCACTAAGATGAGCCAGGAGGGTAGTTCCCTTGCCACAGCTTTGGCCAACGCCACAGCAAAGGGCTATGCAGAGGCAGATCCCTCCTCAGATATTGAGGGCTGGGATGCAGCCTATAAGCTGGCCATCCTCTCATCTATCGCCTTTGGCAGCAGGGTGCCAATTGAAAAGGTGCATGTGGAGGGGATCTCGAAAATTGCGCCTGTGGATTTGGAATATTGTCAGGAGTTAGGTTACACTCTCAAGCTCCTTGCCATCGGTAAACACTTGCCAGGAGGCATTGAGGCCAGAGTGCATCCTACTTTTATTCCCCAAAGCCATCCTCTAGCTGCAGTCAGCGGCGTTTTCAACGCTATCTTTCTAGAAGATGATGCTTTCGGAGAGCTGATGTTCTACGGCAGAGGAGCCGGAGAGCTACCCACAGGCAGCGCAGTGCTTTCAGATGTGATTGCAGCAGCAAAGGATCTGGTTTTGGCCAAGGCAGGGAACTTGAACTGTACTTGCTTTGAGGAGCAGCCAGTGCTACCCATGGAGGATATCACCTGTAAATATTACATCAGGCTAGCTGTGGATGATGTACCTGGTGTTCTGGCGAGGATTGCAGATTGTTTTGGCTCCCACGGCGTAAGCCTGGCCCAGGTAATTCAAAAGGGCTGCGAGGAGCCTGTGGATCTTGTTTTTGTAAGCCACAGGGTCCGGGAGGGGAAAATGAAACAGGCCTTAGCGGAGATCAGAGCTTTAGACTGCGTGCACCAGGTGGCTAATTTGATACGTGTTGAAGGGGAAGAGCAATTTGGAACAGCGGCGGGTTAGGGTAATCGTCCCGGCTACCACAGCAAATTTGGGGCCGGGTTTCGATACCTTGGGCATGTCTTTGGGACTATATAATACCATTGAGTTTCAGCTAGGTGGCGACTCAATTGAGGTTCGGGTAGAGGGCGAGGGAGAGGATGTGCTACCTCGAGATTCCTCAAACCTTGTCTGTCGCGCAGCGCAAACACTTTGGGAGCAGGTAGGATTCAGTCACAATGGCTTGCAGGTACAGTTAAACAATCAGATCCCCCTCTCTCGTGGCCTGGGATCCAGTGCTGCCGCTATTGTAGGGAGCTTGGTAGCTGCAAACCTCCTCTCCGGCAGCAGGCTATCCCAAGATGAAATTTTAGCACTAGCCACAGAATTTGAGGGGCACCCTGACAATGCTGCCCCAGCTCTTTTCGGTGGCTTTGTGGTTTCAGTTAAAGAGGAGACGGGAGTGCGGGCTATGCAGTTGCCAGTTCCTCCAAAACTGCGAGCAGTGGTGGCTATCCCTCAGTTCGAGCTGGCCACAGAGGCTGCAAGAGCTGCGCTTCCCAAAGAAGTAAGCATGCAGGATGCCACCTTCAACATCAGCCGCACTGCTATGCTAGTGGGAGCCTTGGCAACAGGGCAATTGCGCTTTTTACGCTCTTCTTTCCACGACAAACTTCACGAGCCATACCGCGCACACCTAATCCCCGGTATGGAGCAGGTGATGGCAGCCGGAGAGAGGGAAGGGGCCCGGGGCGTGGTGCTCAGCGGCGCAGGTCCCACTATGATCGCTTTTTATACAGAGCGAGAACGGGGCGGTCTTATCGGCGCTGCCATGCAGCGGGCATTTGCCCAGGCTGGCGTGGACAGCAAAATACTTTTGACATCTTTGGTCTCCCATGGAGCCAGGGTGGCCTGAGGGGAGGGTTTGCTAATGAAAACAATTGCAGAAATTAACCAACGAATCACCTCTGGTGAGGCAGTTGTCCTTACAGCAGATGAGGTAGTGGAGTTTGCGCAAAAGAAGGGTGTAGAGGCTGTGGCCCGTGAGGTGGATGTGGTAACTACAGCCACGTTCGGTGCCATGTGCTCCTCTGGCGCCTTTCTGAACTTTGGCCATGCAGATCCGCCCATTCGCATGACTCAGATTTTGCTTAACGATGTGCCAGCCTACGGTGGCCTCGCTGCAGTGGATACCTACATTGGCGCTACTGAGATCTCACAAAGTGAGGGCATGAACTACGGTGGCGCCCATGTGATCGAGGATCTAGTGGCTGGCCGCAGGATTAAGCTTGTGGCCTCATCCCCTGGCACAGATTGCTATCCCAGAAGGAATATCACCACCTATCTGACTTTGGATAGCCTCAACCAGGCATACCTGTATAATCCCAGAAATGCCTATCAGAACTATAGCTGCGCTGTAAATACCTCGGAGAAAATTATCCATACCTATATGGGTACATTGCTCCCGAGGATGGGCAATGCCACCTACTCCACAAGCGGGCAGCTAAGTCCCCTCCTAAACGATCCTTATTACCGGACCATCGGCATGGGGACCAGGATCTTTTTAGGTGGTGGGATTGGTTATGTAGCTTGGGAGGGAACTCAGCATAATCCCCTGGCTCAGCGGACAGAGAATGGGGTGCCTACAGGTGGTGCTGGCACTTTGGCTGTGATGGGGAACCTCAGGGGCATGAGCCCAGAGTTTATCCGCGGAGCATCATTTACAGATTATGGTGTTTCCCTCTTTGTGGGGATTGGTGTTCCTATTCCTATTTTAGATGAGGAGATGGCTCGCTACGTTTGTGTGCGGGATCAGGATATTGTCACTGGCATTTACGACTACAGCGTGGGCAGTCGCTCTCGCCCTTGTTTGGGGCAGGTAACGTACAAGGACCTTCGCGGGGGAGAGATTGAGGTGGGTGGCAAGAAAATCCGCTCTGCCCCCCTCTCAAGCCTTGCCAAAGCGCAGAAAATTGCCGACATGCTCAAAGGCTGGATCACAGATGGTAGCTTCACCTTGACAGAGCCGGTAGTAAATCTGCCCACCAGCCGCGTGAACACACCTTTAGATATTATTGGCCCCGATGAGATCCCCGAGGAGGGCGAAGACATTGGCTAAAAAAAGGGTTATCCTCAGTTTCCCTGCCGCACTCACAGAACAGGCACTCACCTATCACTTGGTGAAAGACTACGATCTTGCCATCAATATTCTCAGGGCTAAGATCACCCCAGGTGAGGAAGGACGGCTTGTGATTGAGCTGTCTAACTCCACAGAGGCAGCTATAGAAAAGGGCTTAGACTACCTCAGAGGGCACGGTGTGCTAGTGGAGGAGCTGGGCCACGAGATTAGCATCGATGAACAACTTTGTATTGATTGTGGTGCTTGCACTGCAGTTTGCCTGTCAGGGGCTCTTACCATGGGCGCTCCTGATTGGAAGCTGAAGTTCGAAAAGGAGAAATGCATCCTCTGCGAGCTGTGCGTGGGGGCTTGCCCCACCCGAGCCATCAGGGTGGTATTCTAAAGTGGGATATACACCCCGCACTTACCGGCGCCTCTCCCGACCCCAGGGCTTGGTTCCCTACCGAGTTCAGGTGGGAGAAAGCGATCTTGCCATCTGGAGTACCCAAGAGTGGGAGCAAGAGGCGATAAGGTTGCTTTGCCAGGCGAGAGGTGAGATTGAGGAATATATAGCGCGCTCTCGTGAGTTTGAGGGCGCGCTTTCTCCTTTGCCCCCAGATCCAAGTGCGAGCCTGCTAATACAGCAAATGCTTGAGGCGGGGCATAGAGCCGGCGTTGGCCCCATGGCAGCTGTAGCCGGGGCCATTGCCGCCTTTGTGGGAGCCGGGCTCCCTTGCCCTGAGGTGATGATTGAAAATGGCGGTGATCTCTATCTGAGAATAACCCGGCCTAGAACCATAGCTCTTTTTGCTGGAGAGAACTCACCCTTCAGCTATAAGCTGGGTCTCAAAATTAACCCTCTCGATTCGCCCCTGGGCGTATCAACCTCCAGCGGTACCTTAGGCCATGCTCTGAGCTTTGGTCGGGCCGATGCTGTGACTATTCTCAGTCCCAACTGTGCCCTTAGCGATGCTGCGGCCACAGCTGTGGCAAATAAAGTTCAAGGGCCCGATTCAATTGACAGGGCGCTGGCTTTTGCCCAGAAGATCTCTGAGGTGACAGGGGTCGTAATCGCATGCCAAGGGAAACTTGGTGTGTGGGGGAAGGTAGAATTGGTTAATCTATAAGGAGGTGGCCGAGATGATCAGAACTGCGAAAGCAGAAGATCGAGCGAGGATTGTGGAAATTTGCCTTGCTGCATTTGTTGGGGTGAGCATTGATCATAATATTGAGCTGAAGCTAGAGTTACCTCAAGATAGCTGGCAGGAGAAGAAGCGCATTGCCATCGAGGAGGAACTGCAGAATTTAGACAGTGTGTTTGTGGCGGAGCAAGACGGCGAGGTTGTGGGTTTCATCACCACAAAGCTCTCAGGTGATACCGGCCGCATTCCCAATCTGGGGTTGGATAGTGCATACCGGGGCAGGGGATTGGGCAGAGCCCTGATCGATCATGCCTTGAATTTTTTCAAAGAGCAAGGCCTCAGTCTCGCTAGGATCGAGACCATGGAGCAGAACGAAATCGGTCAGAATCTCTATCCCAAAATGGGTTTTGTTGAGGTGGCGAGACAGATTCACTATGCTATGAAGCTGTAGTTGGAGGTTTAATAATGAGGCAGGATTTATTAGCACAAAAAGAGCATTTCCTCTCTGATGGGGCCATGGGCACCATGCTGCAAGAGGCAGGATTGGAATTGGGAAAAGCACCTGAGCTCTACAACATAGAGAAGCCCGAGGTTGTGCGGGAGATTCACCTGGCCTATCTTAGGGCTGGAAGCGACATCATCCAGACCAACACTTTCGGTGGTTCTCCTTTGAAATTGGCCCGCTTCGGCCTAGAGTCTCAGGTGCGGAAACTAAATAGCAAGGCTGCCCAATTAGCTCGGGAAGCTGCACAAATGGCGGATAGGGAGGTTTTAGTGGCAGGATCTATGGGCCCTTCAGGTGAGCTAATTAGTCCCTTCGGCACCCTGGAACCTCAAGAAGCCCAGGAGGCCTTTGCCCTCCAGGCCCAGGCTATAGCTGATGGAGGCGCTGATCTGATCCTCATCGAGACCATGAGTGATCTAGTTGAAGCTAAAGCTGCCCTCCGAGGTGCGCTACGCTCGGGTCTTCCTGTTTGGGTAACTATGACTTTTGAGGCCAACGGCCGCACAAACTGGGGTGTCTCGGCCAAAGAGGCCCGAGAGGAGCTAGCTGCCCTGGGAGCGAGTTGCATTGGAGCTAACTGTTCTGTTGGTCCCAAAGAGCTTCTACCAATTGTCCAGGAGCTAGCCCAGGGGAGTTTGCCTGTGATTGTGCAACCCAATGCTGGTCTGCCGCAGCTGATCGATGATGAGACAGTCTTTCCCTTGGGACCTGAGGGGTTTGCAGCGCAAATGGAACCCTTATTGCAATATGTGAAGGTTATCGGTGGCTGCTGCGGGACTACGCCTGGGCATATTGCCCAGCTTCGGAATCTCCTGAAGAAGGGGATATGATCCGCGCATGGCAGGGGCAAGAGCGGGAGCGAATAGGGGAGATTGCCCTGGCTGCGTTTCCAGGCCTTTTCACCCGGGAGAGGATTGAGCATACCCTCAATTTGCCTGATGCTAGCTGGCAGGAGCTCAGGTGTAGATCGATTGAAGATTTTTTGGATCAAGCAGCCTAGGTTTTCGTCTTTGAAGAGAAAGGACAGATTGTAGGTTAAATAATTTTAATGCTCAGTGGCCAGGTGGGCTGGATCTGGCAGTGGATCCTGCTTTCCATAAACGAGGAGTTGGTAGGGCTCTCTTGGAGCATTCTTTAGCCTATTTTCGTGTTCAGGGAGTGAAGTTGGATCGCTATGAGACTAACGATGAGAGTCAGGTGAGCCAGCATTTGTATCCCCAGCTGGGTTTTCGAGAGGCTGCAAGATAAATTCACTATGCGATGCAATTAAATGAGGCTGCCGGGGCAGCCTCATTTTAATTGAGAGTGTTTCGGAACCCAACTCGCTTGAGAAGCCTGAGGATAAAAGTTGCCTTACACTGATCTTCCTCTTTTTTGAGAAAGGTTTTTTTAATTCTTCTAAGTTGTTAGCCCTGAGGCTAGTTCGCAGAAGTTCTTTGAGGGTTTTATAAATCATGAACTTGTTTGAATTTTACTTTGGTACCAGCATCTAGCTTTCCAAATCGTTCTTGGAGAATTTCCATGATGTATTCTTGTTTACCCTCTTTTTCCCCTCCTCTAAGCCTTCTTTTAGTCCCTCGTTTTTAAGAAATTCAAAGAAGGTGTTTCTTTCTTTAAGCATCTTGTATTCCTCCATCAAGATTTCCATGATAATTTCAGCGGAAAGTTCGTACCGGCCAGCTAAGGCTGCTGCAATAGAGAGTTGTTCTGCTTGCTTATCAAGCTCAGGCTCTAGTTTTTTAATTAAAGCTCTGATTTTTGCCAAAGTATCAATTGTTTTTTTCTCTTTGAGCAGCATTAGCATGGACACAAGACCAGGGAGCTCGCCATTTCTTATTTTTTCAAGATGATCCCACAAACATACAACAGGATACCTAAATAATATTTTGCTAAGGAGAATGAGATGAACCGTAGAAATAATAAAAAGCAAGTGTCTTTCTGCCTACCTTTTGGAGGGGAATTGAATCCTGACAATCGTTGGGTAAAGCTGCGTGACAATATCCCCTGGGATGATATCGAAGAGAACTATGAAAGTCTTTTTCCAGACAATTGTGGCAAGCCTGCTAAAAACTTAAAGGTGGCCCTTGGTGCTTTAATTATTAAGCAAAAATGTGGTTTTTCTGATAAGGAATGTGGCACAGATTAAGGAAAACCCCTATCTTCAATATTTCCTTGGTTTTTCGGAATTTAAAACTGAGGCGGCATTCGATCAATCTCTGCTGGTTCATTTCCAGAAGCGTTTAGGCATTGACGAGAGCATCGACATTAACGAAATAATTGCTAAGCTTAAAAGCATTGTTGAATGACTAGGAGACGATATCAAAGCAAACTTCACAATCGGCTCAGATAGCTTTATAAAGAGGAAAGAACTGTAGTCTATTGCTCTATGCCATCTATAATTTTGATATAGAAGCTGATCTGGAATTTCCAGCAGTCTCTTCTTTTCTAGAGAAGGTATAGCGGATACAGGGTCGAATAGATTATCTAGAGCGAGTGCAAAAGGAGGAGAGAATGTTAATGAGAAAACTATCAGATGGAGCAATTTTAGGAATCAGCCTTATCATTAGCGCTTTTATTTTTGGACTCTTTTTCTACAATAGCAGAGCTCCGGAGAAGACGATCAGAACAGTGGGTGCAGCTACAGAGAGCATCAGTTCTGATATCATCAAATGGCGAGTGACCATCGCACGCAATGCTGATCAAAATGGACTGAAGGAAGCATATAAGCTTATTGCCGAAGATCTGGCAGCTTTCAAAAAAGTCCTCACAGAGCAGGGAATAGATACCAAGGAAATGGGAGTACAGCCTGTGATGACAAACCAGAATTATAACTCCCAAGGTGCAGTAACGGGTTATAACATTACCCAAAACTTCTACTTGATCTCCAAAGAAATGAAAAAAGTTGAGGATTTAGCATTAAATCCAGGCATCTTCACAGATCGTGGTCTTATGGTTCAGTATTCTAATTTAGAGTATTATAATTCCCAGTTAGATCAGGTGAAAAGGAATCTTTTAGCTAAAGCAACGCTAGATGCTAAGCGCAGAGCAGCTGAGATCGCAAAGGGTACAGGCGATAAAATTGGCAAGATCCAATCGGCAAGAGTGGGGGTATTTCAGATCACAGAGCCCTACTCCACAGAGGTCTCGGACTATGGTGTTCACAATACCTCCACAAAGGACAAAGAAATAACTGTTACAGTCCACGTAGTGTTTGGCATGAAATAAACTCATGTGTGGGGAGGCAAAAAAGACCTCCCCACACACGGATGAGGAAATGTTCATCTGATAGGGGACATGGCATGTGTTGCGTTTCCCTGTAAATGTGAGTGGCTCGGGGAATCTTTGGTCTGGGAGGCAAGAGCATGGATACCCTAATAGAAATCATAGCTAACCAAACAATACCGTCCTTACAAGAGGCCCAAGCTATCCTCTACCCAAAGGGAGGGGAAGCTTCGGGTGCGGATGGAGAAAAACATAACTATTGGGAACTATGTTTTCTCAGCGAAGGGAAATGTAGTTTTTATTTAGAGGGCAAAAAATTTGAGCTTGAGCCGAATTCTCTAGTCTTGCTCCCGCCGGGCACACCCCATAGCGAAGCATGGCAGGAGAGCGATCCATATCGGCTATTGTGGTTAGGCCTGAGGCCTGATACTCCTCCGAATGCATTTCTCAGCCGAAGATATCAGATCACAGATGGTGCTCGGGTGCAAGGGGAGGCGGACTATCTGTCATTGTTGGAGCAAGCCTTCTCAGAGCTTGAGGGAGAGGAGTTTTGCTACCTTCAGGCTGCAGCTTCACAGTTGACTTTATTCTTTGTGGCTATATTGCGAGGCCTCAAGGCGGGACCTGCCTCCGCCCTCTCTTGGCAAAAACAGGTTGTAGAGGCCGTGCAGAAGTATTTGGCTGCAAATTTTAAAGAGCAAATCACTTTGGATGAGATCTCAAACCAGGTTGGGCTCAGTCCTAACTATTTGTGTGCCCTCTTTAGGGAGCAAACAGAAGAGACTATCTTTGAACATTTAGCTGGGCTGCGCCTCAAAAGGGCGCGGTTTCTTTTGCGAAATACTCAATTACCGATTTATGCTATTGCAGACCAGGTGGGCTATAGTAGCCAGTTTGCTTTCAGCAGATTTTTTCATAAGGCTATGGGCCTTTCGCCTACAGGCTACCGAGAGAAAGAAGGAGGCATTATTTGTGCCAGCAGAAATTGAAGGACAAAAGGTTATGATGAGATTTGCAGAAGATCTGCCTATGAACTTTCAAATTCAGATTATTAATCTTCTGCAGCTCGAGTGGGTTAGCCCAATTGTAGGTGACCTCCATAGCCATGATTATTGGCAGTTGTTCTATGTTTTAGATGGACGCACCTCTATCCGCTTTCCAGATGGAGTCTATCATCTGAAGGCAAAAGATATCGTGCTAGTTGAGCCTGGACAGCTACACTCTATGGAGCAAAAAGAGGGGAAAAGCAGGTCTTTTGATGTTAAGTTTTCCTTTACAGCTCCTCGTGATGTACTACCGCCTGGGATGAGTGGCGTACTTACAGACAGGATGGGGCTTCTTCCCACTGTGGAGAATATTTTATTCGAGGTGGAGCAGCAAAAAGAAGGCTGGCGTGGAGAGGTGGCATTCACCCTCTTTAGCATCCTTGTGCGGATTTTACGAGCCATGCAAGAACAGTCTCATGGGAAGCATCATCAGATGGTGCGTTTTTTTGATCCTCTGATCGAGAAGCAGGCCCTGCGCGCCAAAGCCTATATTGAGGAAAACTATGCCGAAGATCTCAGTTGCGAGCAAATTGCACAAGATGTTGCTCTGAGCCCGAGTTACTTGACACGGGTTTTCCAGTTCACCATAGGTTTTTCACCCATGGAATATGTAACCCATGTGCGGCTGGAGAGGGCCAAAGAGCTGCTAAAACAAGAAGAAATGCCTATTTATCTTGTATCCGAGAAGGTGGGTTATAATAGCCCCAACTATTTTACTAGAGTCTTTAAGCGTCAGGAGGGAGTCTCCCCTAGCGAATATAGACAACAAAAGTCATTGTAGGATAGTGCATCCCAGTTCAGGATAGTGCAAAGGATGACGCAGCCCGAGGGAGAAGTATAAAAGTAACGCAAAGGGCGATTGCCATTTGGAAGGTGGGGAAGAGACAAAATTGGGGAAACGAAAGTTGATCTTGTAGGCTGTAGCAGGGCCACTAATCAGTTGGGAAATAGGGTGAACATTCGAAGGCTCAATTTATAACTCGAGAATTAGTACAGCTTCTGTTTGCATGGTGGTGCTACCTTGGCTGTTGAGAAACTAGCCCCCACATATTTAAAAAGAATCCAGTCTAAATTGAGCTTTATGGAGATAGAGGAGCCTGATTTGGAAACAGTTTCTACTTTAAAGGCGGGTAGCTTTTGCCATAATCCTAAGGATGGTCTAGAGCGGATACGAAAAAGGGGATGCTATTCGTCAAAGAGAACAAAGACATCTTTGCTAGGAGGAGTGAAATGGCAAATTATATTACCATCAGCACTATTGGAGCCAGGCCCTATGAACTAGATCCAGTCTTGCCTCTAGAGGATGCTGTAGAGAAAATGATTCAACACTGGCAGGAGGAGTTGGCTCAAGTGTTGCCAGATCGGCCTGATCTAATAGTCCTCCCTGAGGCCTGCGACAGGCCACCTAACTTTTCTTTGGAGAGGCGCCATGAATATTATCGAGTTCGAGGGAGCCGCATAGAGGACTTTTTCGCTGATGTGGCCAAAGAGCATAATTGCTATATCGCCTACAGTGCAGCACGAGATCTTCCTGATGGCACCAGACGCAATACCACGAGTCTACTGGACCGGCAGGGAGAGGTTCTAGGTAGATATAATAAAAATCATTTGGTGATAGGTGAAACAACAGAAGCAAACATCCTTTGCGGCAAAGATGCCCCTCTTATCGAGACGGATTTTGGCACTGTGGCCTGTGCCATCTGCTTTGATCTTAACTTCGATGAGTTGCGACTGAAGTACGTGGAAGCACAGCCAGATTTAATCATCTTTTCTTCCATGTATCATGGGGGCTTGATGCAGAACTATTGGGCCTACTCATGTCGAGCCCACTTTGCCTCTGCAATCGCAGGTCTTCCCAGTGGTATTATCTCACCTGTGGGCGAGAGCTTAGTCTCCAGCACCAACTACTTCAATTATGTCACGGGACGCGTGAATCTGGACTGTGATGTTGTACATCTGGATGAGAACTGGTCAAAACTGGATGCTATGAAGGCTAAATATGGGGCAGGGGTTAAGATCACAGATCCGGGCTATCTTGGTGCCGTGCTTATCTCCTCGGAAACGAAAGAGGTAACGATTTCGGAGCTAATTGCTGAATTCGAAATAGAGCGCTTAGATGAATACTTTAATCGTTCCCTTGCGCACCGCCATCGGAACCTGGAGCTCTAGGAGGGCCCTTTGAAAGCGAGAGTGGAAAGGAAGGTATGCAAAAGATAGATTTTCATACACATCTATGGTGGATATTTCCTATGCTTTCAAAAACGTCTATTGGATTTCAGCTGTCCTGTGGGCTACGAAGGGATTAATCTTCTCGACAAAACAAGGCCTGCAAGACTTGAGTTTTCTAGAATGCTCTTCAGTACAGATACTGCAGGCGGTCTTAAGGTGGGTGAGAATTGTCAAAGGTGGGAAAAGCTTATCCAAGGTGAGCTTTTTGAGTAGCATCAGGAACAATTTATGTATAAAAATGCCAAAGCGCTACTTGAGAGAATTGGCGCTATATGAGGAGGTTTTGCCATGCAGGAAGAGATTAGATTACTAAAAGGAGAAGAGCGCGAGGAGCTTGAGCGCTTTTTAGAGCGAGCCTATGGCCATGGCCGTGGTTTTTTCCCCAGAAATTATCCTAATCTTTGGCCTCAGGCAACAGAGTGCTCGTTGATTATCAAGAGCCAAGGTGAAATAGTGGGCCATGTGGGCACCTATCCCTTGAAGCTTGTGATTGGCCCTACCACCATTCTTGCAGGTGCCATCGGTGGTGTGGCAGCGGCTCCCAAGGCTCGAGGCCGGGGATATATGTCCAGTCTCATGGAGAGTTCTCTGGAGATCATGGCAGAGAAGAAAATGCCCCTGTCTGTGCTCTGGGGAGATCGACAGCGATACAATCATTTTGGTTACGAGACCTGTGGCCAGAAGTATTATCTGGAGCTTAACCGTAGATCCTTGGAGAGAGCTGGAGCAAAACCTGCCGATGTTAGAGAGGTTGATCCCGAGGATCCAGCTGTGCTAGCAGAGGTTCAGAGGCTCCATAGCACGTTGATTTGTCGGGTGGAGCGCAATTTCTTCCAACTACTTCTTACCCGCCCTGGGGTAAGGGTGTTTATGGGTGATGGAGGTTATCTCATCTCCAGGGGGGAATACTCTGGGGATCTAGTGCTACAGGAGGTAGTCTCTCCCACAGGCCGCGAACCTGAGTTGGTTTTAGGAGCCATGAATTGGGCCTTTGCACAGAAGGCTTCATTAGAGCTGGAGACAATCTCAACCCCTGCCCAAAGGCGTCTTTATGAGGCAGCCAACTACTGGACAGCTGCTCCTCAGGGTATGTTTAGGATTATTAATTGGCCTGATCTGTGTCAGGCCCTTGCACCTTATTTTGCCCAAGTTGCTAAAGGTCTGCCAGCTTTTGAGCTTGCCATAGGCTGCACTTGGCATGGTGAGACACAGGTGGCAACAATAAGCTGGGATAGCGCAAAGTTTACAACTAGTCAGGGCAGAGTAGCAGACAAGTACGTGGAGCTGGAAGCACCTGAGCTTGCAGGGGCCCTTTGGGGAGGACCCTTTGAGCGCAGAAGTCTTGGCCTGTTTGGTAAGCTTCTGCCTGTGCCAGTTCATATCCCCAATATAGATCATGTATAGATAGGAGAATAAAAAATGGAACCCATTACAGCAGTAATCGTTGGAGCAGGCCATAGAGCTATGACCTATGCCTCATATGCAAAAGAACATCCCGAAGCACTTAAAATCGTGGGAGTAGCAGACCCAAACCCCATTCGCCGTAAGATGGTAGCTGAAAAATACAATCTACCACCTGAAAACTGCTTTTCCTCGGCAGAAGAACTTGCCCTGCGAGGGAAAATAGCCGATGCTGTAATTAATGGCACTATGGACAAACAACACGTTCCCACCAGCCTTCCGTTACTTGAGGCAGGGTATCATATGCTTTTAGAGAAACCTTTTTCAACAAATGAAGAGGAAATGTGGGAGCTAGTGCGAGCGGCAAAAAAATATAACAGGCATGTTGCTATCTGCCATGTACTCCGCTATGCACCTTTCTATGCTGCCATCAGAAAGCTTGTGCTAGATGGGGAAATTGGTGAGATCGTCAATATTCAGACCACAGAGCACGTAAGCTATCACCACCTGGCAGTTTCCTTTGTGCGTGGAAAATGGAATAACAAACAAGCTTGTGCCTCCTCTATGCTGATGGCCAAATGCTGCCATGACCTGGACCTTATTATGTGGATGAAAAGCGGTATCGCCCCAAGCAAGGTGGCAAGCTTTGGCAGCCTTTCTCAGTTTAAGCCTGAAAAGGCACCACAGGGCGCTGGCAAGCGCTGCCTTGTGGATTGCAAGGTTGAACAGGAGTGCTTGTATTCAGCACGCAAACATTATCTAGATGAACCTGACAGATGGGGAATGTATGTGTGGGAGCTCTTAGAGGATATTGAAAATCCAACTCTGGAGGATAAAGAGAGGTCCTTGAAAACAGATAACCCCCATGGTCGCTGTGTCTATAGGTGCGATAATGATGTAGTAGATCGGCAGTCTGTGATTATTGAATTTGAGGATGGCTGTACTGTAACCCATAATATGATAGGTGGGACTGCTAGACCCTCTCGATCAATTCATTTAATAGGTACTTTAGGCGAGATTCAGGGGACATTGGAAGACAGTAAGTTCGTAGTGCGGAAAATTGATCCCAGACCGGGATGTGAATATACAGAGAAAGTCCATGATCTGAATGTAACAGGGGATATGCATGGAGCCTTTGGTGGCCATGGTGGTGGAGATTTGAGGCTAATTGCGGACTTTTGCCAATTCTTGCAGGGTGGAACCCCTTCAATCTCCAGCACAACAATCAATGACTCAATCTACGGTCACCTGGTGGGCTTTCGGGCAGAAGAGGCTCGGCTTGAGGGTAAGGTTTTATCCATTCCTAAGCTAGAGAGCATGTTAGGGGAGAAATAAGCTGCTTCAGCTGCAGCAGATACGGATACTCCTCTGAGGGGAATATAACTTCATCTTGAAGTGATCCAGATAGCTTCCAGACTAGGAGAGCGGGTTTAAGCTAAGCCCGCTCTCCTTTTGCATAGAAAAGCCTTTGCGCTAGTATAAATAGTTATACTGAAGTTTCAAAGTTGGAGGTTTGAGATGGCAATATTTATGCTGCGCAGAGGAAGGGTTGCCTTTATTCTTTTAGCAATTTTTTTATCGATAGTTCTCTATTTTTTTGCTACATTTTCAGCTGTGATCGTACAGCAGGATGCTGCAGGCAGTTATGTGGCGCGAATAAGGTTCTACCTTCCCCTGCATCGGGGGGATTTTGCAGCGAATCATAATTTAATTTCTGAAATTCGTGGACCGCTCAAAGCTAAAATTCACTGGAGGAATAGGAGCACTATTGAGTTTCTAATCCCCCAGACTGATTTCCCTCAGGGGGAATTGATCCATTTTTCCTGCGAGAAAGTGAGAACAGCAATTCCCCTCCTTCGCAAAAAATGTGCCCTCACCTTTCGGTTGCCAGTGGCACCGAATGTAGTGGAGATTTCCCCGCGAAAAAACGTACCAACCTACGGGCCAGTTAAGATTACCTTCAGTACCCCAATTGAGCCCCAGACAGCAAAAGATAATCTTCGCTGCACTGCTAAAGGAAGCTTTCTTCCTGCGCGAGAAGATGACATGTCTGTATGGATTTTTCGGCCAGATCAAAGGCTGGAGAATAAAACTAGGTATACAATCTATATTGGATCTGAGCTCAGAAGCCGGGGCGGCTTGAAGATCAACGGGGCCGGGAAATTTGATTTTATCACAGCAGAAAGACCCTCCCTTGTAGAGATAAAGCCAAAAGCGGGTCAAAAAAAGGTGATGCTCAACTCCCATTTGGTACTGGAGTTTGACAGCCAGCTTAAAGAGGGCTGGATTTTCGTGCCTGGAAATAGCGGTGAGACAAAGATTCAGGGGAACAAACTTATCTATCACCCTCACGCCTTATTCAGCCCTGGAACAACCCATAGGGTTCAAGCCCAAGCAATCTCTCGCTTTGGAGAGCCAGGGGATGTTTTAGAGTTCTCCTTCTCTACCATCAGCGTCCAGGGGAGGGTATGGGTGGAGGTTAACCTACGGGATGAGAGGATTCATGCAGTGACAGTTTACAGAGGAAAGACACCCACAAGGACCATGGTCGCCTCAGGTGGTTCCCCAGGGCATGAAACTCCACTGGGTGTGTACTATATCTCAGATCGAGGTTATAGTTTTTGGTCGCAAAAGTATGGAGGGGCAAAATATTGGGTTCGCTTCAAGGATAATTATCTGTTCCATTCCATTCCCCGGGATAGCCATTGGAGGATTATTGAGGAGGAACATAAAAAACTAGGACTACCATCAAGTCACGGTTGTATTCGCCTTTCAGATGAGGATGCCCATTGGTTTTATGATAATGTACCCCGAGGGGCGATGGTGATAATTTATAAGTGAGTTATAGAAGAGCTAGCTTAAAACTCCACCAGCTTGCTGTGGAGATGAAGGCATCTCTTTATAGTTACTTAAGGTATTAAATATTTTTATATTCTAGGAAGGAATTGGTCAAGTTTTGTAGAATTACTTTTTATGAAATAGATTTCATGAAATAGAGCTTACCTATTGATGAAAGTCTTTGAACAGGGATAACTACATGTAATAGATATCATGAAAGGGACTTTTTCACCTATAGTTCTTCAATAGTTAGAGATGTAAATCCCTATTTTTTCCATATTAAAGTAGAATTACGATACAAATATTTAAAAATCATTTTACATAAAGAAGGATTTAGGCTTCTGATGAAGAATAAATACAATGAAATGGATTTCAAGATCATGTATATTATGGACGTAAATTTTTGTTGAGGAGAAATTTTCATGGTAACTATCTATGATATAGCCAAAGAGGCAAATGTGTCTCCGGCCACAGTCTCAAGAGTCTTGAATCGTCAAGGTAACGTTCGAGATGAAACGGCGCAAAAGGTATTGAAGGTAGCAAAAAAAAGAAACTACTCCCCCAATACCATGGCCAGGAGCCTGCGGACCAAAAAAACAAATTTAATTGGGTTGATAATCCCTGATATTGAAAACCCCATCTACCCAGCGCCTGTCCGCGGGATTCAGGATGTAGCTAACCGCAAAGACTATAGCGTGATCATACATAGTACAGATGGCGATGAACGCAAGGAGATTGACACTATCCGCAGACTTACTGCGGTGGGGGTAGATGGTTTAATTATAAATATTAGCGAAGCCTGCACCCTGTTGGTAGAAGAGATTAGAAGGCTTAGGCGGATCTCGCTACCTGTTGTGGCCCTTGGTCCCTGGCATCCAGATCTTGAGATCGATTGCGTCAGTGTAAATAACGAGAAAGGCGCATATATGGCCACGGAACACCTATTAAAATTAGGTTATCACAAAGTTGCAATTATCAAAGGGCCAGAAGGAAACATTAGCTCTAGGGAGCGATTTTTGGGTTACAAGAAGGCGATGGAAGATTATTGTGAACCAATTTCAGAGGGGATGATTTCTGAAGGAAATTTTAAACTGGGAAGTGGCTATAAGGCAGCCAAAAGGCTGATTGAGAAAAACAAACTTGATGCTATTTTTTGTGTAAATGATGTTATGGCGCTAGGTGCTATGGCAGCTATCCGCGAGGAAGGCCTGAGGATCCCAGATGATATTGCGCTAATAGGTTTTGATGATATTGAACTTGCGAACCTTTCCAGACCATCTCTCTCAACTGTAGCGCAACCTAAATATGAGACAGGAAAGATTGCAGCAGAGCTTCTGTTCAAACAAATTGAGGGTAAATTATCCTCTGGAAAGTACTACTCTATAGAACCAAATTTAGTAATACGGGAGACTACATTGAAAGTAAAAGAGATGACTACAACTTAGGGAGTGAGAATAATGGCAGTAAAAATGGCGAGAAATTTTCCATTGCACAGCGAATTATATGCGGAGAAAGTTTTAGGCGGATGGCTTGGCAAATCCATAGGGGGGACCTTGGGCGCTCCCTATGAAGGGAAAAAGGAAATCTTAAACCTATCTTTTTATGATCCGGTGCCCGAAGGCAGTGTTTCCAATGATGATCTTGATTTACAATTAGTTTGGCTTCATGTATTGCAGAACAAAAGCCTTAATTTGGATGTAAATGATTTGGCGGAAGCTTGGCTAAATCATATTACATATCCTTTTGATGAGTATGGAGTGGCTATCTCCAACTTGAAAAAAGGAATAAGACCCCCTATTTCTGGCTACCATAATAACTTTTTCCACGATTGTCTAGGCGCTCCTATCCGCTCTGAGATCTGGGCTTTTATCAGTCCTGCACAACCACTGAAGGCTATGGAATATGCCTATCAAGACGCAATAGTAGATCATGCATTCGATGGAGTCTACGGTGAAGTTTTTTTAGCTGCAATCGAAAGCATGGCTTTTGTGGAAAGCAGAGCTGAAGTATTGATTGACTATGGTCTAGCTGCAATTCCAGAGAATTCACGAGTAGCGAGAGCTGTGAAAGATACTGTAGAGTGGTTCCATAGGGGATTTTCTTGGCAAGAGATTAGAGAGCTTATTTTGCTCCATCATGGTCATTTTAATTTCACTGATTGCCCTCAAAATATCGCCTTCGTAATTTTAGGCTGGCTATGTGGTGGTGGGGACTTCGAGAAATCGATTACAACAGCTGTTAATTGTGGCTATGATGCTGATTGCACAGGAGCAACTTTAGGGGCGATTATGGGTGTGATTATAGGGGCTAAGGCGATTCCGGAAAAATGGTCAGCACCAATTGGGGATGAGGTTATTGTGGGCTATGGTGTAGTTGGCATTGATGCGCCAGCAACCTTAGCCGAACTGTCGAAGCTCACCTGTGATTTTGGCGCGAAATCGTTTACCGAGAGACAAGAGGAAGCAGCTACTTTAGAGGAGATAAGAAACAAAGCGGTGGAGCTTGCCGATAAATATCAACCGACCCTTGGTTTCTACAGAGATGAATCACAAAGCTTTGTCGTTGATTACCAGGGTTTACCTGTTGTTACAACCGAGAAGAAATCGATTACCATCAGTGAGCTAAAGGTGAAACCCAGCGCGAGCGTAAAGGTGGAGGTCCCGTTTATCCCAGCGGTTTATTGGGATTTGAAGTTCACCTCAGGTGGCCGGGTGCTAGCACAAAAACCATGGCTAACTGAAGATGGGAATTTACGGCTTTGTGAGATTGACGAAGAAGAAATGGTACTTGAGACTTATCTTTATTTTGAGGGACCAACAAAGCTTAATTTACTTGTGGACATAAATGGAGCGGTTGAGGTGAGGGTCAATGGAAAGGAAGCTCTCGCCTACCATAATCACGAACCGCTATTGCCTGCGCCTCACAGATGCGCACCTGAGGATATTAATAGTATAAATTGGCAGCAAGGGTGGAATAAGCTTTCCATCAGTTTTAGAAGGTGTGGACCCCGGTGTGCTACCGAAGGTTGGTTCCGTTTGGCTGATTCTGAGCACCAATTAGATAATAGTGCAATCTTTCCTGCATCGGATCGGGAGCTTAGTAATGCGGCAAGGCAATATGAGAGAGAATTGAACAGTGCGAGTAGTCTTTAGGGGGGAGCAAGATTATGGGTAAGAAAAAGGAGTTTTCTAAGCCAAACAAACAAAGACCTGGCAGTAAAAAGGAAGCAGTTGAAGGATTCTTGTTTATTTCGCCGTGGCTTATTGGTTTTCTAATTTTTACTTTAGGGCCCTTGATTGCCTCGATTTTTTTAAGTTTGAGCAAATGGGATATTTTTGCAGATCCACAATTTGTGGGCCTGCAAAATTATTCTAAAATGCTGGTGGATCCCCTATTTAAGAAAAGTCTGTGGAATACCTTCTACTATGCGATTTTCAGCATTCCCTTGGGGATGGCAGGGGGGCTTTCATTAGCTTTGCTTCTGAACCAGAAGGTGAAGGGATTGCCGATTTTCCGTACCATATTTTATCTACCATCGGTAACTTCTGGTGTGGCAGTGGCACTTCTTTGGAAATGGATTTTCAATCCGGAGTTTGGCATCGCAAATATGATTCTAAATTGGTTCGGTTTACCGAGCCTACAGTGGCTTTCTAGTCCTCATTGGGCGATGCCGGCGCTAATTATCATGAGTTTGTGGGGCATAGGAGGTGGTATGCTGATTTATCTAGCAGGATTACAAGGGATTCCCCAGCAGCTTTATGAAGCAGCGGAATTAGATGGTGCTGGCAGTTGGTCCTGTTTTATTAATATAACCTTGCCTATGCTTAGTCCAACTTTATTTTTTCAGCTAATTATGGGTATTATTGGTTCTTTCCAGGTATTTACCCAGGTTTATGTGATGACACAAGGTGGCCCTGCTAATGCCACTTTGGTATATGTCCTTTATTTGTATCAAAATGCATTCCAATGGTGGAAAATGGGTTATGCTTCAGCCTTGGCCTGGGTTTTGTTTGCTATCGTGATGGTCTTTACCCTGATTCAATTTAAGTTGGCACCCCACTGGGTGCACTACGACGTACTGTAAGAAGGTGGATATATGTCAGCTAGCATTAATAAACAGAAAACAGGCAAATTAGCTTTAATCTATACCTTGTTGATCCTTGGAGCGCTTTGTTTCATGATTCCTTTTATTTGGATGCTTTCTAGCTCCTTGAAAGAGCTACCGCAAATTTTTGTTTTTCCACCTCAATGGATCCCAAAACCTGTAAGGTGGGACAACTACGCTAGGGCTTTGTTGAAGATGAATTTTCCCTTGGCCTTGAAAAATACCTTAATCATCACGGTATTCACTGTGACGGGACAACTTTTAAGTTCAGCCTGTGTGGCCTATGGTTTTGCTCGCTTGAGGTTCCCAGGACGAGAGCTTCTCTTTATGCTGGTGATTAGCACGATGATGCTTCCTAGCCAGGTTACGATGATTCCCGTGTTTATTATCTTCAAAACTCTAGGTTGGGTTGATACCCTAAAACCCTTAATTGTCCCCTCTTTCCTAGGTGCCAATACCTTTGCAATTTTTCTTTTGCGACAGTTCTTTTTGACTATCCCTAAGGAGCTTGAAGATGCAGCTCGGATCGATGGTTGTGGCAGCTTGAGAATTTTCTTTCAGATTATGATGCCTTTAGCAAAACCTGCTTTAGTTACAGTTGGGATCTTTGCCTTTATGGGCAGTTGGAATGACTTTTTTGGTCCCCTGATCTATTTAAACTCAGAAAGCCTACGAACCCTTGCGATTGCTTTGCAGACATTCCAAGGTCAGTTTACAGCCGAGTGGAACCTCCTCATGGCAGCTTCTGTGGTGGTTTTGCTGCCTGTGCTTATGATTTTCTTCATACTGCAGCGTTATTTTGTTCAGGGAATAGTTCTTACCGGTTTAAAATAAAGGGGTAATTTCAAAACTAAAAGGAGGTTTTTTTATGTTCTCCAAAGGCAGGAAGTATTGGCTGTGGTTATTTTTGTTGGTGTTCGTAGTTGCATTTATGTTGGGAGGCTGTGGCAAGAAAAAGGGCACTATTGAGGAAAGTGGTAAAACTAAAATCACCTATATGTATGCAGGTGGCTCTACTAACGATGAGATTATGAAAGAAGCCACAAAACTCTTCGAAGAAAAAAAACCTGAGATCGACGTTGAGCTAATTTATGTTCCCAACTGGGCCACATATATTGATAAGATTACAACATCATTAGCTAGCAATAGTGCACCTGATGTAATTGTTTTAGGTGTTTATCAGGTTGGTGATTATGTCAGGAAGAATGCACTGTTAGATTTGTCTCCCTATATGAAAGCGGATCCTGATTATCAAAAACAAAAATCTGAGATCATCCCTACCAGCCTCTGGGATACTATTTCTTACAATGGGCAAATCTTAGGTGTTCCCGCTTGGCAGAATCCAGATGTGATGTATTATAACAAGAAATTATTTGATGGAGCAGGTGTTTCTTATCCAGATGGAAACTGGGATTACCAGAAATTTCTTGCTGCTAGTCAAAAACTAACGAAGAAAAATGGTAACAAGGTTGAACAATATGGAACTTGGGGACTTGGTTGGTATTGGAATGTGCTCTGGGCTTATGGAGCAGATGTACTGAATAGTGAAGGTACAAAATGTGCTATGGACACACCTGAGGCTCAAGAGGCAATCCAATTTATTATAGATCTTGCTCAAAAATATCATGTTGCACCAAGGCCAGGAGAAGGTGGTGAACAGACAGACTATCAAGCGTTCATGACAGGCAGAGTTGCTACCTTTGTTTCCGGCCACTACATGGTTCCTATGCTGAAGGATATTAAGGATTTTGACTGGGATATTTCGGTGCTACCGCATCAGAAAGAAAGGGTATCCTTGAATAATGCGACTTTTTGGTTGGTAATGAAAAATAGCAAACAACCAAAAGCAGCTTGGGAGTACGTGAAATTTCTTTCCGGTCCTGAGGTACAGAATATCATTGTGAAATATGAAAACGACGTGCCTATTCTCAAATCGGTCTTGGAATCTGACAAATTCCTTAATCCCAAGATTCCACCTGTAAGCGACAGGGTTTATATTGATGCTTTAAAGCAATCTAGATCATTTCCTATAGCATCGGACCCCAGAATGGACCAGATAATCAGCGATGCAATTACAGCAGTTAACTTAAAGCAAATGGACGTGGCAACTGCAATGAGAAAAGTAACAAAAGAAATTAATCAACACCTCAAAGAAAGATAAATTTCTTATTGGGGTTAACCAAGGTTATTCTATGGCAATGGTTAACCCCAATAATCAACCTTAGATAATAGCTTAGAGCAGAATGGTCTTCCTAGATAACGATTGATAGGGGGTTTAATTGGTGAAGAGACAACTGAAAATGCTCATTATTTCTATCTGTGTGCTTATGAGCGTAAGCTGGTTAGGGCTTGCAAGCGCAGCTACACTTACACCAGGAAATTGGATTGAAGCAGAAACTGATGTTAATTTCAGCGGTAATGTGAACAAAGAAAGCGATGGCCTCAACTACCATGAATTTGGCCGAGTTGGTTTAACATTAGAAGTACAGCAAGCTGGTTACTATAAGTTGATTGCCAGCGGTAAGACGATTATCAACGCAGGAGCATTGGACTTAATTAAAGATGGTGCTACCCTTTCGCGGGTATATGTAGGTGAACTAGGAAATTGGATACTAGTTAATGGACCGTTATATCTAGAGCCTGGTAAACATCAAGTGCATTTTAATGTTTTAATTTCCTTTTTTCTCGACTGGTTTGCTTTAGCACCGGTTAATAATCCAAATGATATACCCACGATGAACGTTAAAGGGCAACCTTTATCAGCGTATGGCACTATGGTTCAGGGTACTCCTATCCCCGATGCTTTAAATTGGCTGAAGGATTCTAGTTTCGAGTCAGTCTATGGTGATCAAAAAGGTGATATCACAAAATGGGGAAGGTTCGTCGACCCTCCAGCTGGCATTGAAGTGACATTTGGTGATCCCAATGCTGCTTTCTTTGGCGAACGTGGTTTATCAGTTAATAATACCATCGGTGAAACGCTAGAGATCGTCCAATACAATGACATGGGATATGATCAGGCTGTTTTGCCGGCAATGGCGTGGGGCTTTTCCGGCTGGGTTAAATGCGAAACGCCAGGTTCGATGGAGCTAATATTTAGCTCGTTATTTTTCTCTGGTGATTGGCAGATTTATTCGGGACAATACGACTTAAAGTTTGACATAAATAATTCAGATTGGAAATATATTTCCGGGGTAGTACCAGCAGGGAAAGTTTCAAATAGCACGGATCATTTTATTTTCCAACTTAATATTTCCGGAATTGGGAAAATATCCCTTGATGGCTTTGCCTTCCATCCTATTAGCAATGTCAATTGGCAACAAGCAGAAACAAACTTACCTCTACAGGTTACAGAGGCGGAACCTGGTTTACAATTAACTTGGCCAGCTCAGGTAAGTAATCAATTCTATGAGATACACCGTGGTGAGACACCTGATTTTGCATTGACCTCGGCTACAAGAGTAGCTCGGGTAACAGAGACAAGCTGGATTGATAGCCAGCCAGATTTAACTAAGTTAACATACTACAAAGTGAGAAATATTAATAGCAGTTTTCGACCAACAATTACCGAAGCCAAGGCTAACGATATTTTCCCGCCAAATACTATAGTAGCTGCTCCTACGATAGATAACTCAGTGGGCGGTGTCCTAAAGGTAATGTGGCTAGCTCCCCAGGCTGCTTTCGATGGAGAGGTCGCGGAAAAATACTTGATTTATCGTGCCGAAAACGCAGGTGAGCTTGGAAAAGGTCAACCTGTTAAAACCCTTGCGCATCAGGTAGGTACCAATAATTATGTTTGGGAAGATACAGGCGTTATTCCAGGAAAAACTTACTTTTACGCGATTCGCTGCGCGGATAGGGGAGGGCTCACAAGTAGCTTATCTCCTGCATCTGAAGGAAAACAGACAACTCCCGATGAGTTGCCAGCCAACCCGGTAGAAACATTAACTAGCAATAATCTAAAGTATAAAGGCGCTATCACCCTTATTTGGGAAAGGCCAGCCCCTCATGAAAAGGATTATGACCTACCAGCAACTTACGATGTTTACCGGTCCACAACTGAACCTGTTTCTGACCTTGAGGGAATGGAAAAAATCGGCTCGGTGATAGCTGCGTCTGATATTACCTACAGCTATATTGATCCTAATATCCCTATTGAGACAATCTACTATTACAAGGTTGTGACCTTAGATAAAGTCGGAAATCAGAATGTATCGCCTCATTTTGTTTCTGGAAAGGCCTTTGCCCCGGTTATTGCAACCCCAGTGGGCCCAAATGCTCAGGAATTAATTGTGAGCCAACCTCTGAGTTTTAGCTGGGAAGCACCAGTTATTGATTGCGAGGATAAGGTGGATTTCTATGAATTAGAGTATGCAGCTGAGGCTAGTTTTATAGGCTCTATTCGCCTTCCTAACCTTGCTGATAGTACGGCTAAGTTAGGGGTAAACCTAGCTGCCGGTACCTATTTCTGGCGAATTCACACCCATTATAAATCCGGAGTGATAAGTACTTCCGCTCCAAGTTCATTTAGAGTATTGGCTGAAAGCACCTTCCCAGTGAACTATTTCGATCTGGACAATCAAAAGACAACACCTCAACGAAATCTAAGCTATGTGCTTCAAAATGATGGTTGGGTAACACTTAAAATCTACGATTCCAAAGGGAAACTAATCCGGACCCTCGTTAACCACCAATGGCAAACTGCCAAAGAAAACAATTTGCAAAAAGTATATCGGATCAATTGGGACGGTAAGGATGAGCAAGGTAAAAACCTGGTCAATGGCTTGTATATTGGACAATTGCTTTTAGAGCAAAAAGCTCAGAGACCATTGGTTATAAACAGACGCTTTCAGGTTTATCAATAATAATTTATTGAGGAGGTAAAAAAATGCGTAAATTAATCTTGTTGGGGTTAGCGGTTGTTCTGCTTATTATGCCTGCCCTGGCTGCAGATTTTGAACATCGTGAATTTGGTGTGAGAGCGAGTGGAATGGGTGGCACCTCTGTTGCGTTCGTGGATGATATCAATAGTCTTGATCAAAATATAGCAGGTCTAGCCGCAGTTGATAAGCGAGAGGCTTTCGTAACCTACCGTGATACCTTTGGTTTGTTTGGTCTGAATAATTTTGCCTTAAGTCAACCGCTTCTAGGTGGAGGATTGGGAATTTCTATGGCTCAGTTGGCCAATAGCGAAGAATTCAACTATAAAGTTACTACTTGGCAGGCAGCCTATGCTCGCGAACTAAGAGGGCTGCGGGGTGGAGTGGCCCTCAATTATAATAGCCTAGATTCTCAGGCAGGTCAGGGGAATCTCACCAGTGTTAATTTTGGTCTCCAGGGCAATCTAGGCAAGTTGGCGTGGGGTGTAGCGATAAATAACCTCGTAACATTAAGTGGATCTGAAGCTGCCCGGCAAAGTGCTCCAATAGAAATGAAAGCTGGAATTGCCCTAGCAAATGATCAAAGTATTTATGCTTTAGAACTTGTAAACGGGAAAGAAGTACGGATTGGCTTAGAAAGGCAAATTATCAAGGGAATTGCTCTGCGGGTAGGTTTGAATGATGGTACTCCAACCTTAGGCTTGGGTTTGAAAAAGGGTGAGCTTTGGGCAATAGATTATAGTTTTGAGCTTGGTGCCTTGGGAAGTACCCATGCCCTTGGTCTGAAGCGTTGCTTGTAAAAAGGGCGATAAATTGATGGAGGAGGCAAAAAAATGGCATCAGTATGGAAAAAATTATCCCTGCTCATTCTACTTTCTATAATCTGGCAAACCAATATCTTAGCCCTTGATGTCTATGTAGACGGCAACCTTAAAGGGCAGGTACGTTATACCCCGGAAGTGGGCAAAGTGGAGGCATTGAAGCTATTTAAGGTTAATGCAAGCATTGAAGGGGAGAATACTCCGGCTAAACTAGTTGCTATTTTTGGCGGGCAAGGTGATGATTTTACTTGGAGCTCTCTCAATAGCGATTTCCCCATGTTCGATTTTCTTTTGAAACGAGTCACGCTGACCACCAATGCCCCCCTCTACTATGGGGGTGAGCAGGCCCTAATGAGCCTTGGCGATTTGACAGTGAATTACTCGCCCTTCATTGTGCGAATGGATGATCAGTTTAAGAATATCGCTGGAGAATACACAAACCCCATGTATAAGGGCATTGGCATCGCTGACTTACAGTTGCCATTATTTCCTGACTCAACCTTTAAGGTTGATGGCTTTACCCTTTGGGATCGGAATTCAGGCGCAGAAAGAGCTCCAACAGCCATAGGGTTAGGCACGCGACTTAATTTAGCTTTTGCTGGTAACGAATATGCCTTTACCACTGTGCAAAGGTTTGATGAAAAAACAGAAGATAGAATTGCGTTACGTGAAAAAGCCATTTTATTTGAAGTAACCCAAAACACACCTCTTGGTAAACTGGAATTCAATTGGGGCGAAAATGAAGCGGAAAAACTTGCTAACCAGCTAGTTGAACGAAAAAAAGGTGCCTTTACCTTAATAACCCTCAGTACACCTATTTTGCCTGGTATTAGTACAAAAGTGACCTATTCCCAACTTTCACCTGATTTTGAGCCTACTTACCGAGATCAGACGCCTAGATTTAATCGGGAAGGGAAATTTATCGGTTGGAACCCATTAGATGCCATGCGGCATATTCCAGGTTTCATCAAAGCAGACGAGCTGAAACAGGATAGTTTAAAATGGCAATTTAACGTTGAAGCTCAAAAAGCAAACTTAAAATTAGAACTAGAGCGGCGACAATTAGTTGGTGCTGATAAAGATCCAGCTGGAACTTTTGGTCAGTTTGCCTGGAATTGGCAAGAAAAAAGCAACCAATATCTCTTCGGTGCCTCAGGAAGACTACAGAATTTAGCGCTTAATAATAAGGACATGGTATTATCCCAACAAGGGAGGCAAATTCGGTTTGAACTTAAGCGAGAAATGCAAGAGAATAAATTAAGTGGCACAACCCTTAGTTATCGTTGGGGTTATGAGGGGCTATATCCTGAGTTGCTTTTGGTTCAACAACGAGTCCGCCTAGAGAAAGTATTTTTCGATGGTCCCCTAAAAGGAGTTCAGCTTTTCAGTGGTCTTGCTCACAATAGGCCTCTGCGCTATAGCACAGCTACTAAACAATTAATTAAGCAGCTTGGTTTTAATTATCTCAATGAAAATGGCTTCGAAATAGAAGCTTGTTGGTCAACACCAAACCAAGAAGAGAACCCGGCCACACTATATGATCCGGAAGGATTAACTTATCTTGGGTATGATAATATCTTTCGCGTAGGAATTAACCTAGCTTTTTAAGGGAAGGGGGGACACAGATGCAGTGGAAACGATTATTAGCAATCACTGCGGTAATTTTACTCTATAGTATTTTCGCTTTCGCTGGCAATCGTCTACCACAGGATTGGGAGCTTTGGGCCTGGCAAGCAGGCGCTAAAGCTGATGTGGAAATGGATACAGCAATAAAATATGGTGGGAATAGTTCTGTCTGCGTTGCCAATGCCACCGGGCCGATGAGTTTAGTCTTGCCCGAGGTAAAAATTGATGGCAAACAAGGTTATCAGTTTCAGGGCTGGGTGCGGACGGCACTAAAAGGCGGCCAGCAAGCTCATCTAGTACTGCTGTTTTATGATGGTGAAGGACAATTTCTTAAAGAGAAAAAGAGTCAGGTCCTAACCGAAGATACCAACTGGACTTTGCTCACTGTGAATAGCAATGCTAATGAAATGCCTCAGGCCCGTAAGATAGCCCTTGCTTGTCGAATTTGGGGCAGGAGCAGCGTGAGAGGAGGCAAAGTATGGTTCGACGAACTCTCTTTGACGACTCTTGCAGGGCAAAAAATTGCCTTTGCCAATTCAAGTTTTGAAGATTGGGTTTTTGCCAAGGAGTATCAAAAGTTACGTTTCAATCCTGAAGTATTAAATTATACCATGACTATTGCCACAGAACTAAAATATACTCCAGAGCAACGCTGGCAGAATACAGATAACAGTCTAATGACATTGTCTATGTCTATAGGACAACAACCCCGTGCTTGGGTGCAAATGTATGGAGTGGATAATGCCTATAGCAACTATTATGATCAAAATAGGAATCTAAGCGTTAATTTTCGTATTCGTACCTTCTCTATTTCGGGGAAAACTAAATTTAGGCAAGTTCCATTAGACTATCGTTTAGGTCGATTAACTCTAGATTACTCTCCCTATATTTTAACATTGGTTGATGATGCTAAAGGGGGCTATTTGGTTCGCCACGGTAGTTCAGTGGAAGGAATCTCAGTTTTAGGCGGGTTCGTTGATAGCTTTATTTTTACCGAAGACAGTCCTAAATTTGGTTGGGGTTTCCGCTATCGTGCATTGTTAGCTAAAACAGGGATAGAGGGGATCCTTCTCCGTAGGGAAGGGTTAGCCGACAGCGGCAGCGAACAGGATTCTGCTCTAGCAATTAAGAAAGGAATTTTAGGCGGTCAGTTTGTTGCAGAGCTAGCTGAGCAAAAACTTTTTTCTCCGTTAGCTGAAGCTGAAAGGGTTAAATCCATTCTGATGAAATCTGTAACGTACCAAAATGCAGTTAATAACTTTAATTATCAACTGCATTACTATAACTTTCCTTTAGCTTTTGATCCGCCTTATCGTTCAAAGCTACCTCGGTTTGCGGAAGATAATAAAACTTTTCTTGGTTGGAACCCAGTTGATCGCTACAAAGGTAAAGAAGGTTATGGTCTACGCCTGCAACTAAACGAAGGACAACTTAATGGGAAAGCTGAATTAGACCTCTATACCGAGGCCAGCGTGAGGAAAAATCGGGTATTTGGACAATTATCTGGCCAACTTTTAGGAGTAAAGGTTACAGGTGAGGCATTAACTCATGGTCAAATAGCAACCAACAGCTATGGTACAACAATTACACTTCGGGACTACTCTCGATTAGGTGTCAAATTTAACAAGGCAAGTAAATTGTTGCCTCTTAAATACGAACTGGGCCTCCAACAAGAACGATATCGGGGAACCACAAATTACCTGCAAAATTGCGCTACCGAGTACCGGATAGCTGATGGGAAATTTAAAGGTATGGGTTTAAGCCTTGGCTTAGAACAGGATAGCAGCAACGACTTGGGTTGGCGTTGGTACCTAAAAGGGAACTGGCAGTTACCCAATCGGCTAAATATTATGTGGCGTTATTATAACCGAGATCATCAGGATAGTCCTCGTTATGATGACCTACGCGAACGCTATTTGGATTACGATAATATGTTGCTACTATCCATTATCACATCATTTTCGTAAGGAGGAGGAAAAATGGGGTTAACTAAAGGTAAGTGCCAAAAAACATTCTTTGTGCTCACGGTTTTAGTTTTGGTTTTCTGGCCCCAAATCAGTTCTGCCTCCTTAGTACCAAATAGCTATCTGGAAGCAGAATCTAGCGAGGTAGAACAAATTGGTGGGACCAGGGAAGAGACCCAGTTGAATTTCTGGGGGAACGGTTGGTGGGGAACTACGGTAGAAATCTTAACTAAAGGCCAATACCGCTTCTTTTTTAGGGGTTCGGGCACCGATGCTCTTGATCCTTCTGGAGAGCGTTATCCAAAAGTGCAAATTAGCCTTAATGAGAACCGGATTGGTACTGCTGAAGTAGTTACTCTTCACCCGAGCTGGGGCGTTTATTTCAGCACCATGCTTGAGCTTGAACCTGGTCAATATAAGGTTCGTTTCACTTTTGATAACGACTATGGTGATGGGGGAGGCGACCGTAACGTATTTGTGGACTGGTTTGGTCTCGCTCAGGTAGCAACTAAAGACGAGATTCCAAACTTAGAAGTAGCTAGCAAACCACTAGACCAATGGGGCCAGTTCTATTATGCCTACCGACCCACGGCCACAAACCAGATTGCCAACTCGAGTTTCGAGGTGGCAAGCGATTGGACCCAGTTTTGTTTTAGTGGTACTGCGCAGTTCAACACTAGTGATAGTGCTGAGGCTCTGTTTGGCAATCGCAGCGCCTCTATTACCCACCCTACAGGAGAGGTTATTTTAAACTATTATATCTCAATTGATCCTAATCAAAGTTACGTTTTAAGTGGCTGGATTAAGACTGAATTTCATTCTCCAGGGATGAATGCGTCTTTGCGTGGGTATTTCTTTGACAAATTCAGCAACGCTACAAAATTTGTTAAGGCAGAGCCAATTTTAACGAATAATAATGGCTGGACATTTGTCACCTTGACAATTCCGGCAGATCAACTGCCTAAATCTACCACCTATGCTTATATTGCTTGTAGTGCGCAGGGAAATGAAGGCGCAGAAGGAGTTGCCTATTTTGATGGGATCTCATTCTCGCCGGTGAATGCTCTCTTGCGACCGGCAAAGCCTTTGCTCAGAAGTGACTATCTAAATGGGCAGGTTTGCTTGTCCTGGAATCCTTCCGAAGACCCCTTGACTGGCTATTTTCTCTATGAGGGTTCAGTGCCTAGATTTCAAATCGATTATGGCGAATTTGTAACCACTACCTTAGACTCTCAGTTTATCACAAAGAAAGCTGAGGAGCTCAAATATTATAAATTAGTGGTGATTGATAAAAACTATATTCCTAGCCTTCCTTCAAATGAAGTCAAAAGCGATGAAGTGTTGCCGAATCCTGTGGGAGAGGTTGCAGTTGATCATAGTCAGAATGGAGTTGTGATTCTCTCGTGGCAAGTGCCAGCTGCAGCAATTGATGGTGATCTGCCGACTAGGTATGTAGTCTATCGTGCAAAAAATGAAGGTAGCGTCCTGGATTCCAAAGAGTTCTTTGAGCTTAAACCAGGGGATCGGGGTTTCTCCGCTGCTACTGGAGATTGGGTTGAAGTTTGGTACTCTGCCCCAGGTGGAGAAAAATATTACTATGGCGTGGTCACTTTCGATGCTGCTGGCAATCGCAGTGTGCTTAGCGAAATCGTCGCCGCTGAGGTAGCTGCTGATTCAACCCCACCTCTTGCTCCAGCAGTTGAGACTACAAAGGGTTACGTCACAAAAGGGCCAGTTGATGAACCATTACCCCGGGGCTTAGTTTTATTACAATGGCAAGAGCTAGCAACAGCAGCTTCAGATGGTGATTGGGCCCGTTATTACCTAATCTACCGAAGTGAAGGTGGTAACCCCCAAACAGACGGAATATTGCTAGGTAAGGTGTGGGGAACGGAGCAGCCGAATCAATTATTGGAATACCGCGATCTCACGGCAACAGGTGGTTCTACCTATTATTACCAGATTGTAGCTGAGGATAAGGCAGGGAATAAAGCAGATAACGGCAAGCTAATTTCTGTTAAGCCGTTAAAACCGCTAGCTGCAGCTTTAGTTGCTCCTGCGAATGGATCAGTTATTGTGAAAGCTACCTCTACCGATTCGGTGACGTTTACCTGGTTACATGTAATCCCTCAGGCAGATGAAGTTGCCAGTTATCAGGTGGAATATAGTCAGGATTCCAATTTTAATGTCTTACAAAAGCATACAACTTACGTTGTTGCTGGTGACACCGTCTCAAGCACTCTTTCCCTTGATCTATTCACTAATGGGATCTGGTATTGGCGGGTGAAAACGATTTTTTCTTCTGGTGTCACCTCGTATTCTGAAGCGAACCAACTGGTGGTTATTCAGACGAGTATGGCTAAAAGCGAATTGGGTTTAATTTCCTTTGCCAGTTTTGCCCCGCGGGTTTTAACTGGACGCAATCAGGGTGAGCTTTGTTTTGTAGTAAAAAAAGAAGCTCAATTATCAGTACGGATTTATGATACCCGGGGCAAGCAAGTTAAAGAGTTATTGCGAAATCAGTGGGTCCAACCAGGTACTGTTACCAATCTAGACTGGGATGGCACAGACCACAAAGGGAAAAAAGTGCCCAATGGGTTGTATTTCATCCAATTACGCGCGAATACAACCAATGAACCCGATGCAGTTGTAGTTACCCGGGTACAGGTTTATTCGAGGTAAGGCGAGGCGGCGCGGATTTATTCGCCGCCGCCTTCCCTAAATTTACAACTAAGTTTATAAGGAGGTTAGGGAAAAGGTGAAAGGAAAGCACATTGTAGTGGTAACTTGGCTGTTAATGCTAGTTATTGCTTTTTCTGCTTTTGCGCAACGCACCTTAGGACCGGGTGAATACGTTGAAGCAGAAGCCAGTTGGTTAACCGCAGTGGGCGGGGATACTAATACCTTACCTGGTGAATTAGCTTTTTGGGGAAGTGGTCATCTTGAGGTACCTATTGCTATTGAACAAGCTGGCTGGTATCGTCTTTTCGTTGGCGCTAGGGGTACACCAGCTGTAGATCCAAGTGGCAAGGCCTGGCCGTTGATGAAGATTTCCCTTGGCAAAAAAGATCTTGGCGTTTGGGAAGTTTCGACAAAAGGACTCTACGTAGGGCCGGCGATGAAGCTGGAAGAGGGCATTGTTATTTTAACTATTACCTATACCAATGACTACAATGATTCTGCAGGAGACCGAAATCTATTGCTAGATGGAATAGCTTTAGCTGAGGCTATGGATGAAGACGAGATCCCTATCGTGATGTTCAAGGGCAAACCAGCAGCCAATTATGGGGAACTACTTGCCTGTATTCCCGATACTTTAGAGGTAGGTGGCTATGTAGAAGCCGAAGAAGTTGGTTTCGATGGTGGCGATCCAACGAATTTACCGGGGTATATGGCTTTTTGGGGAACTGCGGGCATGAAATTTAAAGTGAGAATTCGCGAAGAAGGGCTATATAAATTCTTAGTTGGAGCTTCCGGCACCAATGCCCTCGATCCCATTACCGGCAAAAAATGGCCGATTATGAAATTATCACTAGATGGCGATGATATCTGTATTTGGGATGTTCCCGAGAAAGCGATTTATGAAAGCACTCCTTTAGAACTTAAAGCAGGAAACTATGAATTTAGGCTCTCTTTTATCAATGACGGAAATTCGCCAACTGGTGAAGATCGGAACTTGTTTATCGACGGAATTAGTTTGGGTGCAATTGATGAGGAATCCGAAACACCGGCGGTTAAGTTTAAGGATGAAGACCTTGCCCGCTATGGTAAACTCTATTCTGGGGTGCTAATTGCTGGCAGTCCAAAGTTAAAAAAAGTTGAACCTAATTATCCCGAGAAGCGGGATGTAAACTACCAAGCACCAACTTTAGCTCTGGCTGATTTAAAGCTTAAATTGGCCGATGGCAAAGAAGTACAGCCTAGTAAGTTTGTAAATGAGGTTTCCCTAAATGGTGACTGGAAAATCCTTCCGCCTGAAGGGAGCAAGACTCCTTACTCAGAAGATGTGGATTTGGCAAAAGGTTATTGGAAAGCGGACTTTGATGATAGCAAGTGGGAAACCATTAAGGTACCGCTGAATTGGTTTGTGCAATATCCAGAGGCCCAAAATGGTGATAAGCCATTTGTTAAAGGCTGGTACAGAAAAGATCTAACCATTGGCTCAAACCAAAAAGATAAACGAGTGATACTTCATTTCGATGTGGTAGGCTATGAGGCACTACTCTATATTAACGGCAATTTAGCAGGTAGCCACCATGGAGATTTTACTGCTTGGGAAGTTGATATTACCCGGTGGGTAAAATTTGGTAGCAATAATAATATTGCGCTCCGTGTCCTTACAGATTTTGGTAGCGACTTTACAAAGCTGCCTGAAAAGCGAGCTTTAGGATCACATTGGGGTATTGGCGATATTAAAGGCGGAATCTGGCAAAACGTTAGCTTACGCTATGAAACGCCTATTTACGTGGAAAAAACGCTAATTACATCAAACTTGGCTGATTCTTCCCTAGAGGTACAGTATTTCCTGCAAAACAATTCTGGTGAGAGGCAGGAGTTCGAGTTTTTTGGTGTAGTTAGTTCCGCGATGAAAAAGGACCCCAATGCTGAGCTTGCCAATCTCCGCCTTGGTAAAATCAATTTAGAGCCAGGCTTCAATCAGGGAACAGTTTCTTTTAAACTGAATGCTCCCCAGCTTTGGGATCTAGAGAATCCCTATCTTTATTATCTAACCTTAGCTTTAACTGATGGTAAGCAGGTTGTGGCTACCAAAACAGATCGTTTTGGCTTCAGGGATTTTAAGGTAAAAGGGCCACATTTTTACCTTAATGGAGAGCGGCTTTTCCTCTTTGGGGAAAATATCCCGTCTAACTGGTTTGGCGGTAACAGAGCCACTCAGGAAGAAGAGAAGCAAAGACTAATCAACGTGATCGGCGGCTTTAAATCCCAAGGGTATAATATGCTCAGAACTGCGCATATGCCTATTTTGCCAGTAGCCTTGGATCTTGCCGATGAACTGGGAATGCTAATCTACAATGAGTGGGGCTGGTCATTTTCCACTAATCTCGATCCTGTGGAATTTGAAAAACGTAATCTTAAAGAAGTTACTGAATGGGTAAAGGCAACTTATAATCATCCTTCTGTGGTAATGTGGTCATGTGGTAACGAAGTTAATTTCAGTGGGAATAAACTTGTCTTTGATCAATTGAATAAGCAGGTAGCTTTAGTACGGCAGCTTGATCGGCAGGGAAGGCCTATTGTTAGTTTCTCCGGTTGTAGCTATGGCTTCGGCATGGAAAAACTTGATACTGATGTTTTGGATTTGCACACCTATGTGGGTACAGGTGGAAAACCCTGGCCATATGCTGAAGATACCATCCGCAGCATTCTTGAGGTTAATACCAAGATTTACGGAGAAAATGGCAAACTTAATAAACCATTTATTATCTGGGAATGCGTTGGTTTTTCATGGGGAGAAGTAACTGATTCTAGCTACGTTGAAAATAATGTGGATCTTTATGCTGAATATGTCAACAAACAGTCCTCTATTGGCGAGCCTAATGGGATTGGTTTTGCTGGCACCTTAAGCTTGGCTGCAGCCTTAGATGCAGAGCGAGCTACAGCCTATGGCCGTGCCCTCTATGGAAAGAGACTGCTTGAAGCATTTCGGCAGTTTCCTCAAGTGCAAGGCTTTGCACCATGGTATCAGGATTCAGCTATCAATGCAGCTACTCTTTGGAATCAGCCCTTTCTGCCGACGTTAAAAGGGAAAAACAAAATTCCACTGCATAATGTTTTCACAGAGAAACCATTTACGCAAACACTAAGTTTGCTCAATAGCCAAAGTGAGTCATTCCAAAAGCTCCAAGTGAAATTTAGCCTAGTGAGCCCTAAAGGTGACGAGCAAGACTTAACTGAGCTCATCATAGATAGCCTAGAGGCTTGGGAATATTTAACGCAGGAAATAACCCTTAAGATTCCCGCGAGTGTAAAATCTGGACTTTATCAATTGAGAATCAAGTTAGTTGCAGAAGGCAAGGCAGTTGGACGCAATTTCTATGAGCTTTTTGTTCAGTCTCAGGAAATTCTAACGCAGCCGATTGTGACGCGGAGAAAGATCGCTGTTTTAGCTCCTAACTCAGAGTTAGGTCAGAAAGCTCTTCAGCTCTTCAAGGATTTGGGGATCAGCTATACAGTGGTTGATGATTTTGAGACTATCGAGGAATATGGCGTACTAATTATTCCGCCTACAGATAAGGCTTATACCACTAGCAGCCGTTTAGCCATTATGCCATGGATCAAAAACGGTGGGCTTTTATTGCAATTAGCCCAAAACTATGCTGGCGATACATTTGCAGGCCAAACTCTCCATGGTGCTTTACCTTTGGCAGATCTTGTAATTCCCGGTCACCCTGTTTTCCAGGGACTCGATCAAATGACTTTTGATGGTTGGGATAATGAAGCCAATGGTAATGTTGTTGATTTTGGTTTTAGTCCCTTTACTGTTAACGCTCTTGCAACCCGCGCACCGCTGGTTGGTGAAAGTTTTGTCTATAATGTGGTTGCAGAAGGGACTTATGGAAATGGTCGCATCTTTACTAGCCAATTGAATGCAACGCCTCTTTGGGGTAAGGATAGCGCTGCCTCTACCTATCTGAGGAACGTCCTACATTATTTATTAGAAAATGATCTTGTCTATCAGAATGTGCGTCCTTGGGTAGTTACCTTAGCAAAGGAACTAAAAGTAGATTCCGAAAGAGTCATCCCTATCGATCTGAGGCCTTACGCCACCCGCAGCTTTACCGATGAGGTAGAAGGGGATCAGCTTGGAGGTTGGACAGACCAAGGGAATAATGATTTTCGCATGATGCCTTTAGGTGAACAAACTTTCGCTGGTGTTCCTTTTGAGATCATCGACCCGGCTCAGAATAATGATAAGAGCTGTATTGTCCTGAAGGGTTCAAATAAAGCTTTTTTCCCTGAGAAAGTGGAAGGGATTAAAGTTAATACCCATTTGAGCCGTTTATTCTTCCTTCATACAGCAGCTTGGTGTTATGGCGGCAATATCGGCGAATATCGCATCAATTACGCAGATGGAACAGTCGAGGTAGCGCCTTTGATCAGCGGAGTTAATATTAACGACTGGTGGACCCCAGGTGAACAGCCTGATTCTTATGTGGCTCTTGTTAAGGAAAATCCAGCCAAAGGAACCGTAGCCCTATGGACCTATGCCTGGGAAAACCCCTATCCGAATAAAGAGATTGGCAGCATTGATTTTATATCCTATGGACAGGCAGTGCCGGTGCTGGTGGCGATCTCTGGTGAAAAGCTTAGAGCAGCAGCTGCAGATAGCGATTATTTCGAAGCCGAAGAAGATTGGGTAGAAAACCATGGGGGAGATAAAACAAATCTTCCTGGGGAAGTTGCTTTCTGGAGCAATAGCCACATAAGTTTTTATCTCTCGGTACCCAAAACTGGTAAATATAAAATCATGATTGGTGCACGGGGCACACCTGCAACCAACGAGGAGACCAAAGAAAAATGGCCGCTAATGGAACTGTCTGTGGATGATCAGCTAATTAAAACATGGGATGTCTTTGAGAAGAAAGCAATTTACGCTAGCCCCAGCTTAAATCTTAAGCCGGGACTATACAAGGTTAAAATTGCCTTCACAAACGACTATAACACCGCAGTTGAAGACCGTAATCTTTTAATTGATGGAATTGCAACTGGGGAAGTTGAAAACGACGAGGATCTACCAGATGTATTGTTTAAGGGTGAACCACTACGTGAATACGGACGATGGTTCTAGCCTTAAAAAAAGAGTGTTCGATGAAGAGGGCCGGCTTATCAGCCGGCCCCCCTTCAAATAAGGCGATCAAAGCATAATAGAGGTGAGGCCAGATGGACAAGCGAATCCTAAATCTCTCATTGACCATTTTATTCCTTTCGCTACAGATTGCAGCAGCTCAACCTTACCTAGAGCCTGGAGGCTTTTTGGAAGCAGAAGCTGAAGGGATTATCAGGGTTGGTGCAGATGCAATAAATGTGCCTGATCATCTTGCTTTTTGGGGAAATGGCTCTCTTACCTTTACCCTTAAGGTTGGGGAAGCTGATTTATTCAAATTGCTTGTAGGTGCAAAAGGTACCGCTGCATTGGAATCAGAAACAGGGAAAAAGTGGCCACTGATGAAGCTCTTCCTAGATGGTAAGGAACAATGCCTCTGGGAAGTCACCTCCAAAGCGCTCTATGTAAGTCCCGCTCTAGCCTTAGCTGCGGGAAATTATCAGTTGACTCTTGCCTTTATCAATGATGCCAGTTACGGGAGCGATGATCGCAACCTGTTTATTGACGGCATGGCTTTAGGTGCCATTGAAAGGGAAGGAGCATTACCCAGCGTATTTTTCAAGGGAACAGAGCCTCATCATTATGGAGAATTCATCGCTGGTGATCTTCTACTGGCCTCGCGAAGGGTAACTTCCCTTTACCCACCAAAACAGCAAATAGAGGAATATCAAGCTAAAACAATTTCAGCTACTGACCTTAAGCTTGTTTTAGCTAATGGAAAGCCGCTTCAGATTTTCCAATTTATTGAAGAACAATCCTTAAATGGAGAATGGAAGATTTCTCCTCTTTCCAATAGCACGGTTCCCTTTGGTACTGATACAGATTTAGAGAAAGGTTATTGGCAAAGAGATTTCGATGACAGCAGTTGGGACAGCATTGGGGTACCGTTAAACTGGTACCAAAAGTATCCAGAAGCTCGCAAAGCAAATGCAGCCTTCGTAAAAGGCTGGTACCGAAGGCAGTTCCAAGTAGCAGAGGGACAAAGGGGCAACAGAGTTTTTCTAAAATTTGGTGTAATCGGTTATGAAGCCACATTATTTATCAACGGTGTAAAAGCAGGCACGCACCATGGCGATTTTACTCCTTGGGAAGTTGAAATTACCGAGTGGATTAAACTTGGGCAGGAGAATATTATTGCAATCCGAGTCTATTCTGATTTTGGGGCTGCCTATACTAAGCGAGCGGATCAACACACCTATGGTTCTCAGTGGGGGATTGGTGATATTAAAGCTGGGCTCTGGCAGGATGTCTCCCTTTGCTATAAAGCTCCCATTCATTTTGAGAAGTTGCTCATCACCCCTAAAGTTGCCCAAAACGAAATCGAAGTTGAATATTGGCTAACGAACCCAGAGAAGGCCTCATTCAAGCGGGCATTGCATTTTTACGCAGTCGTTAGCTCAGCTATGAAAAAGGATCAAAACACTGAAACTGCTAATATCTATCTAGGCAAGGTCTGTACAGGTTCAGGCACAAGCAAAGGTAGCTTCACTATCCCCTTGAATAACCCCAAGCTTTGGAGCCCTGAAGATCCTTATCTTTATTATTTAACTTTAGCCGTGGCAGAAGATGGTGAAATAATTACTGCCGGAAGCCAGCGTTTTGGTTTCCGAGAATTTAAAATCCAGGGACCGAATTTTTATTTGAATAATCAGCGGACGTATCTTTTTGGAGAAAATTTGCCCTCAGTCTGGTATGGCGGTAGCGGAAGAACAGAGGAAGAAGAAACAGCACTGTTAGTTAAAACGCTAACTGGTTTTAAAGCCCAAGGCTATAATATTTTGCGTACCGCCCATATGCCTATTATTCCTCTTGCTCTGAAGCTTGCGGATGAGATTGGGATTATGATTTACAATGAATGGTCCTGGTGTTTTTCTACAGATTTGGATCAAAAAGTGTTTGAGGCCCGCAATCTAGCTGAATTTCGAGAATGGATTTACCGTGATTATAATTATCCTTCCGTGGTGATGTGGTCTGGTGGTAATGAGATCAACTACGGAGGCAATAGTTTTATTATCGATCAGTTGAATAAACAGGTTGCTTCACTACGGAAATTAGACAACCGTCCTATTGTAAGTTTTTCAGGGTTAGCGCATTATTTTGGCAATACTGCTATTGAGACAGATGCCATTGATCTTCACCTCTACGCTGGGGTAGGTGCGCAACCGTGGACCTACTGGGAAGGGCACTATCAGCCGATTTACGAGAAAAATGTGCGAGTCTATGGGGATAATGGGAAACTCAATAAACCCTTTATCATTTGGGAATGTGTAGGTTACTCATGGGGAGATCTTAGTGATCCCAGCTTCATCCCTGGGCGGATTGAGGACTACGCTCATTACGCTAAAAGGCCCACCTCTTGGGAGGTGCCCAATGGTATTGGTTTTGCCGGAACAATTGGTCTTGCTGCTTCCCTGGATCCCAAACGAGGAACGAAGTATGGTAAGGAAGTATATGGGAAGCGCCTTTTAGAGTTTGCCCGTTATAATACAGAGATTGCCGGATTTGCTCCCTGGTTTCAAGATAGTGAGCTCGAGGCAGCTACCCTTTGGAATCAACCAGTCTATGTTGGTCTTAGGGGTCCCAATCGGGCACCCTTTACTAATCTTTTCACTGGCGAGACTTATACCCAGAAGTTATTTGTGATCAATAGCCAAGGACGTGCTTGTACGAATTTAGAATTGTTGCTAACACTGATCGATGATCGGGGGCAATCGCGGCTCTTGCGAAATATCTTGCTCCCAAAATTGGAGCCTTGGGCCAAAATAGAGCAGGACCTTGATTTCCAGATACCTCTCTCCCAAACAGCAGGAGTATATCAATTGCGCTTAACGCTGAGGGAAGCTGGTAGAGAGATTAGTCGGAACTATTATGATCTTTTTGTGCAGAACACTGCTTTCAAACAGCTTAAATTACAAAACATAAAGCAGGTTGCGGTCTTGAGGCCCAATACTGCTCTAGGAAATCAGGTATTAGCTGTGCTAGCAGATCTTGGAGTTAGTTATACCTTAATTGATAATTTTGAGGATCTAAGCTTCTATCAGGTGGTAGTAATTCCTCCCTCAAATCAAGCTTACGTGCTCCAAAGAGATAACCTTTTAACGTGGGCAGATGCCGGTGGGGTTGTTTTGCAATTAGAGCAAAATTATGAAGGGGAAACATTTTTAGGGAAGACTATATCCCAGCCTAATACTTTTGTGGATTTAGCTGTGCCAACGCACCCTGTCTTCGCAGGACTCGAACAGCTAGCTTTCGATACTTGGGGGGAACGCAAGTTTGGCAATGTCCTTGACTATGCACTACTGCCGTTTACCCTCAATGCCCTAGCAACGCGGGCCCCTCTTTGTGGTGACCCCCTTACTTTCAATGCGATAGCCGAGGGAAGTTGGGGAGAGGGACGACTTTTCGCAAGTCAAGTCAATGCTACGGAGCTTTGGGGGATTAATAGCGCAGCCACAACATATTTGGTTAACCTACTTAAATATACTTTTCATTCGGATCGCTTTCCGGCAGCTAGAAATTGGGTTTTCCAATAAAAGTCTATCAGATTCTTCTACCGATAAAGGAAAAGAGAGGATAATAGATCTAAATTATTAACCGTGCATTCCAAAGGTTACCAAACAAATAGCGAATATTAAAGGAAACCCTTTCAAGCGATTTTATGTGCCCTTAGGTTGCAGAACTGAAGGAGGAGGATCGCTGAAAGGGTTTCCTTTTGTTGAGAACTTTAACTGTTTAGTTTTTAAAATAATCCTATGAAAGAGGCATCGTCTACGGGGCCTCTTGGCTCTTAGAGTTCAAAAAGCACAAGCTCATGGCCTACTAGCTTCCCAATTTCAATCCAGGCCCTACCGGCTTTGTATTCCACAGCCAGCTCTTTCCCTGAAAGCGTAGCTACTTTTTTCGGCGAGTCCATCCTAATCCCTATTTTTAAATCCACCAAAGGTAGCGGATCCTCCACTAGATCAAGCTGAGAGCGCCGCTCAGGTACATAATGGAGGATGTGCAAACAATAGCGGTTTTCCTTCTTTTGGTAGTTCAGCAAAAGCTGCGCCGTGGAGGGTGCATTACTGATCACTAGCGGCTCTACAAGTAGCTCCCCCAGGGCTGCAAGGACAAGCTCTTTGGCAATGGGACTGCCGTGGCGGCGATAGATGGAAAAGAGGGGATGAGTGAAATAAATACCACCCTCCCAGCTTACGGCTGCGGGTTTTCCCATGGGTCCCTGAGGAGGAGTATGGAAGTGGTTGGAAAAATGGCGCCAGTTTCTTTGGAAGAAAGGCCGCCACCGTTCTGCCAGCCACCTGGCTTCACTTTCCACCTCTGTTGCAGGCTCATGCATCACAAACGGCATCTGCCCCAAGCTTTGCCACGAGTCTCCAGGCAGCAGATAATCTGGGACGAACTCACTCTCTCCAAGATATTCAAGGGGCCAGCTAGCTGGAAACTTTCCTTGGCAAAGGCCACTGTGGTAACTAGCTAAAATTTTGCCGCCTGCCTTTTGATATTCCTCTATTTTGTCTATTAGTTCTTTGCCTAACACAATGTGATCGGGTAGAACCAGAACGGAATAACCAAACCAATCACACTGACCATCTACAAGATCAAACTGATACTGCGCCTGTGCAAGAATACTGTTCGCCCCAGCTAGGGCATCATCCATTCGCTCTTTGGTCTTAGGCATTAAAACAGCAATTTCTGTTACAGGCATGGCAGCTTTCAAATAGGGCTCATATTGAGCGAGAGTTTTATAAGTATCCCCAATCAACTTTATGGCTAGTGGATCCAAACGACCATCTGGCAATAGTTGATCTCCAATTGAACAGCCAGCACCAAAGGCTATAGACCTTAGGCACTCATATTCTAAAGCTGCAGGGCTCTTGTAGCCGCCATACTCAGCCCAGGATTTGTGGAAACGCCCTGTCATTCCAAGATAGGGAAGTCCCAATGTACGAGCGAAGCGTGCCACAATAGGGAAATGATCATAGCCCCAGCCACCTGTAGGCAGGGATTCAAGCTCTAGATGAGAGTAATCTGAGAGGTTAGTCCGAATGCTAGAATCGATGTGGCCTGCATTATAGAAGATGGGGCACTTCCCATCATATTTTCGGATAAAAGCAGACAGGCGCTTCTTCATTAGAATAACAACCTTTTCTGCAAAAGCTTTTCTGTCTTCGCTTTTTTCTGGCTCGTAGCCCTCTCTTATCATCTGGGACAGACAATGGGGACAGCAGCATTCACCTTGGTGAATAATATCGAAGAATAAGCCATCTACTACAAATAGAGAAAAGAGCTCGGCGATCTGTTCCTCTACATAAGTAAGATAAGCGTCATTATTTAGGCATAGTTTCTTCCAGCCCGCCTCTAGGGGTGAACTGCCACCCAGTTTTCCTTCAGCTGATAGCTCGCGCCAATCGGGATGAAGCGTGGCCATGGCTTCATCTAAACCTAGAGAAATATAAATAGGAACTTTGATCCCCACCTGATGGCAGGCAGCGATTTGCTCCCGTAGTAAATCACTTTGCAAATGAGGATGTTGGGTAGGTAATTTAGTGTAATAGTAGATCATGCCATGATGACATTTAGCAAAGCAAGTTATAGACTCTACCTTTGCCTCAAGCAGTTCTTGAGCAAAGGTATGTGGGTTAAAATTAGAACCTATGTTTTCAATCAGGGGGCTATTATGAAAATCAAGATGAATTGCACGCATTGTGAAGAAAAAACCTCCTACAGTGAGATATATTGCAACCAGTTACAGCTATTATACTTATTCGTGTTTGGTCGTGTTTTTCCTGCCTGAGTTTCAATTTACACTGCTAAGATTGTTGCTATTTAAAATGTTTATCTGGGTATTAGGCAGGAATTTCCTATAGAAGGTAGAAGATATAAGGTAAGATCTGAAAGGGGTTTCAGGATGACAAGCATTTATGACATTGCAAAACAGGCAGGAGTATCAGCTGCTACTGTTTCTCGAGTTATTAATAATGAAAGATATGTATCACTTAAAACTCAGGAGAAAGTAAAGCGGGTTTTGCATGATACTGGCTTTATTCCAAACGCAAATGCTAGCAGTCTTACGAAAAAAAGAACCAACACCTTTGCAGTGGTGGTGCCTGATCTCACCAATCCCTTTTTTACGGAGATTATCCATGGTATTGAGGAACAAGCAGCAGCCCGAAAAATAGCAGTGATTGTTTCCAATACAGATGAAAATATAGATAAAGAGCGTAAAGCCCTACGTTTTTTGACGGAGAGAAGAGTAGATGCCCTAATTATCGCAAGCGCAGCGAGATCCGGTGACCATATCATCTCATGCCTAGGCGAAGATACACCAATTGTGCTTTTGGATCGTCAGCCCCAGGGCCTGAAGGCGGACCTTGTGCGTAGCGACGATCACAGGGGCGCTGAGATTTTGGTGGATTACCTAGTGGGCTTAGGCCACAGGAAAATCGGCTTTATTGCAGGCAAGCGAGGCATTTCCACAACGAAGTTGCGTCTAGATGGATACAGATTAGCTTTAGAGAAATACGGATTGGAGTGCCAGGCGGAGCTCATAGCCCAAGGAGACTTCAAAAAAGAGGGCGGACGGGAAGGCATGCTAGCTCTGTTAGCACTACCCAATCCCCCAACCAGCGTGATCGCATCTAATAACCTAGAGGCAATCGGAGCCCTCTCTGCCATTCGGGAGATGGGGCTTCGAGTGCCGGAAGATCTCTCTTTGGTTTGTCTTGATGATATAGAGTTAGCCTCCCTTGTATATCCTTTTCTTACAGTTGTTGCGCAGCCTGTGCGAACCATGGGTGCTGTGGCTGCACAATTAGCTTTGGAGAGGTTAGATGGTAAAGCAGAACAACCTCGGGAGGTAGTAATGCAAATGACCCTACTTGAGAGGAGGTCCGCAGGGAGAGTGTAGTTTTTTATGCATTTCTGGAACCGGTTACAGAAGATAAGGAGGGATTTATAATGAGAAGTACAGCCATCGGTCTAGTGTTGGTCAATGATGAGAGACCCCATGTTTACCAGTCCAATAGCCATGAGAACATGGCGGTAGTGCAGGCATGGGCAAAAAAAATCAGGGAGCGCCTTACTGAAGAGGGTCACTGCCCACCTATAGTTGTAAGCTCAAAAACAGTGACAAGCGTTCGGGTTGCTCAAGAGGTGGGCGAGGAGCTGGCAAGGGCTAATGTGAAGCAGCTTATTATGTGCTACAACGTCTGGGACTTTCCTTATCTTGTCTGGCCCCTGGTGAACTCCTTGGGCCGTGATATTCCTATCCTAAGCCTTTCTAATAACAATGGAAAATACCCTGGCAATGTGGGCCTTCTCGCCACAGATGGAGCCCTAAGGCAGGCAGGACGGAAAACCCATCGGATCGTGGGAGAGCTAGCTGATCCGATCACAGTAAAGAAAGTTTTAAACTGGGTGCGGGCAAGCCAGGCTGTTACCACAATCAAAAACGAAGTCTATGGCCTCTATGGCGGCCACTCCATGGGAATGGAAACAGGTTACTTCCACATGGTACCGATCCAGAAAGCTTTAGGTTGCACAGCCTACCAAATTGATCAATTGTTAGTTGTGAAGGTAATGGAAGGAATTGCGCAAAGGGAAGTGGAAAAAGGACGCAGGTGGTTCGAGAGCCTATTGGGTGAGCGCCTCCGATATGATGGGCATATGCTTACGGAGAAGACCTTAGAGACTCAGATTCGCTTGTATTTGGCAATCAAAAAACTTAATGAAGATTATGGTTTGGATTTCTGTGGGATTAAGGGCCAGCGAGAGCTTACGGAGTTAATTTGTTTAGGGGACATCGCTGAGATGTTGCTCAATGATCCCTATGATTGGAATGGTTCTAAGGAGCCCACGGTTTGCGCCACAGAAGCAGACAGCAACGCCGCAATTACCATGCAGCTATTGAAATATATCTCAAGTGGCCTACCTACACTGTTCATGGATGTGCGACTGTATCACCCGGAGCTAGATCTATGGGATTTATGTAACAGTGGGAACCACTCCAGCTACTATGCTGCCCAATCTTTGACTCCAGAAGAAAATTTTAAAAGCATAACTTTCCATCCGGCTTTGGAATACTACTTCAAAGCAGGCGGTGCCTCCGTGGAGTTTGATGCAGCACCAGGGCATCTAACCATGGCTCGGTTTGGGATCTACGATGATAAACCATACATGGTGATCATGGCTGCAGAGAGCGTTGATTTGCCACAGGAGCAGCGCAAAGCGCTAGGAGCGCTAACGGATCCAACCTGGCCCCATGTTTATGCGCGACTAGATGGAGACTTCGCTCAGTTCCTTCAGTATTTTCCTGCTAATCATATACAGGGGGTAGTGGGTGATCGAATAGAAAGTTTAGTTTATGCCTGCGAGATTGCAGGGATTAAGCCCATCGTGCTGGGTAAGCGGGGCAAGGAAATTATGCCGCCCATCTGGGATCTGTTCTAAATAAAGGTTTTTAATCTGGGGTAGTAACAAAAGTTACGAAAATTTTGAGAACATCTATCGTTACTGTTCACACCTCAGCCTGAAGCGATTCGCAAAAAAATCCCAGCAACTAGA